>ERZ1027231.415-NODE-415-length-12088-cov-19.084684_pt1 | contig 12088 bp, 11 predicted proteins | sample MGYA00520866_ERZ1027231 | MGnify/ENA primary metagenome ERZ1027231 (study PRJEB33311, sample SAMEA4378411) | marine metagenome | biome: Marine biome; feature: Fjord; material: Water | collected 2014-07-20T08:00:00Z/2014-07-... | depth 75 m ...
TGAAGCCGGTCCAAAAATTGACTCATACTTACCTCTCTTCAAGCGTTGGCATTAAACAGCCCAATCGATTAATTACGTTTCACTGAAGAGACTATGGGCCTCGACCCCATGAGTTAAGTTGATGTACGTCAACATTATTAGTTAAGCACTGCGTTGTGGGGAGGGGGGGTACTCACAAAGTGGTATAGTGAGTAACCCCCATGAATTAGCCCTTTACGGCCCAATGGTTAAGGCAATGGTTATAATAGGATTTTTAGTAAATGATGCGTTTGAATATGTTTAATAAGGTTAAGAATTCCATCGTTTTTCGCATTGGTGCCTTGATGACCGCTATGACCATCATGGCCTTGTTAAGCATGTTTAGTTCTTTTGTTATATCCGAAATGGCCAGTTCAGATGCCGCCGCTATTAATAAGTCTGGTTCGTTGCGCAAGCAAAGTTATCAGTTATTCAGTTATGCCTATTTAGCTGGCGAAAGTGTTGAACGTTTTGATTACCGGTTAAAGACTTTTGAAGAAACCTTGTCGAGCTCAGTGGTCATCAATAATGTGAATAAACTCGACAGTGGTGATGAGATTTATGACTTGTATGAAGTGATAAAGGACGACTGGTTTTATAAAATTAAACCGCTGTTAAAACAAATGAATATTAATAAGGCGCCTGTGAAAACAGACAGCAAAAGCAACCTTAGTGAAATTGACATATTTGTTGAGAATATAAATGAACTGGTGCTCTTGTATCAAACTGGCGCCGAAAATAAAATTGAATTGTTGCGCCTCATTCAAATCATTTCTCTATTTGGAACTCTGATTTTAGTGTTTGTGGCCATGAACAGTGTATCCATGCATATTGAAAAACCCCTGGGTCAACTGACCGAAATGGCCAAGCGTGTATCCAGCGGACAATTAAACGAAAGAGTCATTATTGAAAATAAAGACGAACTTGGGGTATTGGCCGATAGCTTTAATAGCATGAGTGAAGCTTTAGTAGACATGTATGAAAAGCTGGAAGAAAAGGTAGAAGATAAAACCGTACAGCTTAAAAAATCAAATGACATACTGCAGTTTCTAATTGAAACAGCCAGGCGAATTAATGAAGGCATGGGAGGTGAAACCAATTTCCAACCTACTTTGGACCGAGTGGCCGAACTCAGTGGCATTAAAGACATGGACTTGTGTTTAAGTACCGACAAATCTTCAACCCCCTATATTCACATGCTAGTAGAAGAAGATAAGGCCTTGCGAGTTCAATGTGATAGTCACCATTGCGATGCTTGTGTGGGCGAGGGTTGTTTTGTCTCTCCGGGAAAAAACAACAGTTACAGTGTTAAATTCCCACTGGTACAGGAAGGGTTAAACTATGGTGTGCTGGTGGCTCGTGTGCAATACGATCAAGCCATGCAGCAGTGGCAGCATGAACTGATTCAATCTGTGGCCGATCAAATTTCAATGGCATTAAGTTTAGACCGCCGTAGCAGTCAAGACAGACGTATGTCGCTATTAAACGAACGCACAATCATTGCACGAGAGTTGCACGATTCTTTGGCTCAATCTTTGTCTTATTTAAAAATCCAGGTAATGCGCCTGCAAAAAGGCCATGACAAGGGCATAGATGAAAAAATGTTCCAGGAGTTAATTGGCGAATTACGGGAAGGTTTAGGTGGCGCTTATCGTCAGTTGCGCGAGCTGTTGTCTACTTTCCGTTTGCAAATTGATGGCGGTGGCTTAAAAGGGGCCATGATCAATGCTTTTGAACAGCTTAATACCCGCAGCGACATGCAAATTAATTTGAACTACCAAATAGATTCTGTATTGCTAAGCCCTAACGAAGAAATTCATATTTTACAAATTAGTAAAGAGGCCGTGCAAAATGCTATTTACCATTCCAAAGGCACGCGGGTGGATGTAGATGCGCTGGTGCAAGACGGCGATGTATTGTTGTCGGTTAAAGATGATGGCATTGGCATTAAGGATGACCCAGGTAAACTCAATCACTATGGTTTGGCCATCATGAATGAACGGGGTCGTAACTTGGCAGGGGATATCATGATTAGTCGCCGTGAAGAGGGCGGAACTAAGGTGGAAATTCAATTTACGCCCGATAGTCGTGCAGCCTCACAAGCGAATTTTCATGAGGTTTAATGCACTGATTTTTTGTTTTCTTTATTTTTCTAATACAAAAAAAATTAGAAAATACTCAACTGTTTAACCCTATTAAAATTGACACTGGTCATGATGAAGTAAGGCATGATCAGTAAGATGGAAGCATCAGTTTGAGGGAGGAAAAAAACGTGACCATTTCAATAAAAGATTTAACTGCTGCCGACATAATGACCTCTGATGTATTAATGGCTTATGAAGGCTGGTCTATTAAACGCCTGTCTTCTTTCTTCATTAAAAACGGTATTTCAGGAGCGCCTGTTATTGCCAGTGATCATACTTTGGTAGGCGTTGTGACGGTTACCGATATTATCAACTTTGAAAGTAAAACCGATAAAGAAAAAACGGCACTGGTTGAAGAAGTATATGCCGAGTTTGTGGGTTTTAACTTTGAAAGCGATATGATTAATCAGATGGCGGTGAAGGCCGATGAAAAATGCACGGTTAATAAGGTCATGACCAAGCAGGTGATTCAAATAGATGAAACTGTGGCGTTATCCCAGGTAAGCAAGGTCATGTTGGATGCGGGTATCCGTCGTATTTTTGTGAGCAATAACGGTGTGGTATCCGGTGTGATTTCTACCACCAATATTTTAAAAGCCATAAGCCTTTTGTAAGCCAACTGTGCCATTGTCCGGATGGTTATCTGGACGATGTACACTCAGTTTTTCCGCTTCTTTTAATCTCCATTCAGAGTTTTACCTCAACTTTATCTATTCTTTTTGTTGCTTATTCCTGTTCTATTTTGAGCTAAAATGCGCCATTTTGGTTCACACCCTTGAATATCTGTGCATTTAAAAAACAGTTTAGTTTTTATTACGAATTTTTTGCATGATTGGCGCAATTGGTCGAAGCAAAAAACCTTCTGTACGTTGTGTATAACTATCAAATACTTCAGTATTTACGCCAGACATTAACCCTGGTGGAAAAATAATAATATGAACCCCACGGACACGCTTAAAGAGCATAAGGGCGACCTTATTGCCAAGTATGCTAAGCGCAATAACTTGAGTGCCTTGTTTCAAACCCTAAATACCATTATTCCCTATTTTGTATTGTTTTATCTGTGCATTGAGAGTTTAAGTATTTCTTATTGGCTGGCGGCCGGATTAGGTTGTCTTTTAATTTTATTCATCATGCGGGTATTCATGATGATGCATGACTGTGGACACGGGTGTTTATATGAAAAGCCCATGCCAAATCAGGTAGTGGGATTTGTTATGGGAGTCTTATGCGGAGTACCTCAGCATGTTTGGTCAAAACATCATGCCTACCATCACGCCACCAATGGCAACTGGAATAAGTACCGCGGCCCGCTCAGTGTATTATCGGTAGACGAGTATGGAAAATTGTCTAAAAAGAAACAGAAGTCTTATGGCAATAACCGCAATATATTATTGGCCCCGCTTGGTGGCTTTATGTATTTTATTTTTAGCCCAAGATTTACCTGGATAAAAGGCACTATTAATTTTGTTACTTATTTTTTAACCCAAAAAATGACTCATAGTTCTCTTTCTTTTAAGGAAATAGCGAATAAATTTGAAACAAAATACTGGAATAACTGGCAAGAATATTTCCACATGGCAGGCAATAATATCGTGTTAATTAGTGCCTGGGTGTTGGCTGCTAATTATTTTGGTGCGATGAATTTTTTCATTGTGTATGTAGTGGTGTTATCACTGTCGGGTGCTTTGGGCATAATTTTGTTTACCATACAGCACAATTTTGAAGATTCTTACGCTAGCGGTGATGACAATTGGAATTACTACAGTGCTGCACTGGAAGGTACCAGCTATCTTGATTTGCCTAAAGTTTTACACTGGTTCACCGCCGATATTGGCTACCATCATATTCATCATTTATCAGCGCGCATTCCTAATTACAAACTGGAAAAATGTCATGAGGAATATGCCCACTTATTTAATGATGTGGTGCGTATAAAATTAAAGGATGTGCCGCAGGCCTTTAAATACATTTTATGGGATAACCATAATGGCCGAATGATCAGTGTGGCTCAATATGATGCCTTGTATGGCCAAAAAACAGTGGACAGTGTTGAAGGTCAAAAAGTGGCCAGTAATTCTTAAACGCAGCCGCTTATGGTGCCATATTTGAGATTAGGCTGTTATTGTCAATAACAGTCTAATAAACGGCCATTGAAAAAGTCGAGGTATTAAGTAAACATTGGCGCGATTGAAAGGCGGGAATCATTCCCGCCAAGTTAAGTCCAAGAACGAATTCCCCCATGAAAAAATTTATACACCCGAGCACCTTATTTCGCTGGATGTTCAGCATATATCCGCCTTACTTTTTCACCGGCATCAAGCTTGCTTTCATTAGCAAGGACTTTCGTGAACTCACTGTGCAAATGCGATTACGCTGGTATAACCGCAATTATGTGGGCACCCATTTTGGTGGCAGCCTGTTTGCCATGACCGATCCCTGGTACATGTTGATGCTCATGCAAATATTGGGAAAAGATTATGTGGTGTGGGACAAGTCCGGTTTTATTGAATTTATTAAGCCTGGCAAGGGTTTAGTCACTTGTAAATTTATTGTGACGGATGAGATGCTGACCGAAATAAAAGAGAGAACCAAAAATGGTGATAAATACCTGCCTGAATTTCCAGTTGAAGTGATAGATGAAAAAGGAGATGTGGTGGTAAAAGTGAACAAGGGCTTGTATATAAGAAGAAAGCAGTCGTAAAACTTATCTGAAGTAGTACTTTAAGCTCAATCAGTATTTTAAGCTCAATCAGTATTTAAAATATAGATTGGGCTTAATTGTTTCTAAGATGTATAAATTGTTAGCTAGATATAACTTTTTCCGCTTTTTATAAAATTATTAAAACGTGCCAAATTTAAAAAACACTGTCTTTTAAAGTCATCTTTTGTCCCGCTTTTTGTGTAAGGTTTTTCTTGTAATTATTTTTCTATTTATATTGTTAACCAATAATGTTTTTTTAGTGTAATCGCTCTAGACAATTCAAATTTTGATAACTACCTTTCCCCTGTGCTTTGGGTCAATATGATTTCTGGCCACTTATTATCGACAAAAAATATGAGTTAATTCCTGGGTTGGAAAAACGTGACAGGAGGTCACACAATAGACCCGGTAGTGGTTTTATTTATTTGTGTCCTAATAAGTTCATGTGTGGCTGAAAGTGCTACACAAATTTATTATAAAAATAATAGGATTTGAATATGTTGCGTTTAAAAACTTCATTCACCTCACTTGCGTTGGCGGGCTCGCTACTAGCGATGTCCGGGCAAAGTGTTGCCGACAACTGTTACATAATGGTTCACGGTCACGGTTTGCAAGGGGATCAAAATATTTTAAATGGTGAACAACCTGCCAGGGAATATTGGCGCGATGCCGAGTTTGATGATTACCAGGGCAGTGATTTTATTGAACAGCTTTTATCGGGTAATGATAATTATGGTTTAGTGGGTTATGACTCTACCGATGAAAGTGAATACCCATACTGGCATGACAATACCGCTGGCGAAGTGGCGCGCCAGATTATTGAAATTAAAAAAGGTAACGGTGACGGTTACACTCACGATGAAAGTGTTGATACCCAGTGTGCGGCCAGTGATGATTTTTATGTGGTGAGCCACAGTCAGGGTGCAGCCGAAATGATGTACATTTCAGGCAATGCCGTATCCGGCTCACCTTATTACAACCGTGCCTATGCGCAGATGGATACCACTAATTCCAATCAAGCCGGTTTAAGCAGCTCCAATGAAGTGGTGGTGGATTTTGATAGTGCCATGGATTCTATTGTGGCTATCTTTACTATAGGTGGTGCCATTACCGGCACTGAAGGGGCTGATCGTGTCTGTGATGGCAACTGGTTAGATGGCATTATTAATGCGGCTTTCCTCGGTAAAACCTGTGGTGGTGTGCGTACCATGCAGACTAACGATGTTTATACTGTGCGTAATTACATTGGCACTACCCTGGGGGCACCTGTCTATACATTTGGTGGTTATAAAACTTTTCCAGGTTACTCAAGTGCCAGCTCCGCCTTTCTCGGTGGTGAAGATGATGGTTATATCAATCTTGCTTCACAAATGAGTTGTGAAGGTTCAGCCACTCGTAATTTATACAGTGACTTAAGCACCTATAAAACTTTCTTTGGTGTGGCTTATGGTAGCCCTAAATTTACCTGTGATGATGATCACAAGGGTACACCTCGTACTTATAATATGGCCAGTGTTCATACCGATCACGATGCAGAACGTAACGGTGGATTAAATTCCCCCAGTTATACCAGTATCGACGATGGCCGTAATTGCGGCGCCGGTGAAAACGTAGCTGGTCGCATTAACGCTTGTAACTAGAAACTTTAAGCCCAAGGATGGGCTTTTAATTTATTTAAGATAAATTTTGGTAGGAAATGTTGTTTTTAAATTTAAAGTATTGAAACTGAATATGATGAAAAAAATACTATTGGTGGTATCGGCATTATTTGTAATTTTATTGTTGGGCTATATGGCTTTCAATGAAAAACAGCTGATGGGCGAACCCCAAAATAACCCAGTGGCCAGCATTAAGGAATTTGTAAAACAAAGCTCGAGCCATGCTGAAAATATACAAAATAAAACGTTATCAAATAAAGATGTGTACCAACGAATTTCAGGGTTAACCAATAAATCAGATTTCCAGCAAAGTCTGCTGGATGATCAGGCGACACATAATCGTTATCCCGAGCACAATAGCCAATTCTCCAATCCGAAATTTGATCCATTAAGCAAACGCTACGCTCTCGATGAACGTGTTAGTAAAAAAGAAGGTACCCATGAAACGTTAACCGTGTGGAGCGATAAAAAGTTTTATCAGCAAGGGGATGATATTCAGATCTTTGCTCAAATAAAAGATGGAGCCGAACAAGCTATTAGCGGAGACTTCTCTGCCAAACTTATTTATGAAGAAAGCCAGTTACTGGATGAGTATATTTTAACGGACGAGGATAGCGATAAAATATCCGAGCTGTTTTTAAGTGCTCAGAATATTGAATCAAAGCAATACAAGTCGGGTATCTATAAATTACTCATTCACAGCAAAACACTTAACATTTCCGACTCGGTTGTTTTTAGCATTTCCTCACCGGATGCCCTGTTTACTGGAGAGTATAGAGACTCGCTAAATGACGATGGTGATTTACTAGTTGAAGCTCAGGTAGACGTGGCAAAAGAGGGGCGTTTTTATTTTCAGGCATCGCTCTATTCAAGCCCTGTGGATGCCATCGGTTCGAGTCAACATTCTGCTGAGCTTGGCACGGGTCAACACTGGGTACCGTTATCCTTTGATGGATTAATGATTAAAGACAGTGGTGAAAAAGGCCCGTATCTATTGCAACAAATATCTCTGGCCAAGGTGACCATGCCTATTCAACGGGGGCCGTTATTGCAGCCTGGTTATTATACCCAGGCCTATGATCTCGATCAGCTGGCCACAGCTTCAAATTAGTAGCACTGAGCAAGCACAGGTTTAAACCCTCCTCCAAAAGTAGATTTTGGGGGAAGGTAGTAAGGCTGTGATGGGGCGACTTCCAATGCCGACTAAAGGCTAACAATACTGGGTTTTAAAAGCCTGCATTTGCAATAATCCTAATGTTCCCACCATAACCGCGACCAGGCTTGAATACAGTATGCCCATGGGCGTGGTGATCCAGAATCCCAGTACCATTAATAAAACACTGCTTAGCACCCAGGCAAAATCGCCAAATGAAAAGTACAGAATCAGGGCTTTGCTGGGGTTGGTTTGCAATGAAGCCCAAATTAAATGACCGCCCTGTGTCATGAGCCCCAATCCTAGGATGATAAAGGCCAGGTTATCAGCGGGTTGATGTTGGCTTAGAAAGCCTGCAACGCTGGCGGGCAGACTCACAAACAACAGACCGAACCCTAGGCAAGTGCTGGCATTCATGCGTAAAGCAGTTTTAACAGTGACCATCTTGTTATCCTCATGTAAACTTGGTTGACACGATCAATATAACCGAGGAATAAAAGTTATGTCAACAAGGTTGACACAAATGGGCACGCCCATGGTGGAAAGTCAGTCGCTGAAGCTGGTATTAGCGGCTTCTGCTGTGACCGAGCAGATATCCCATTATTTGTCCGAATCTTTGCTGAATTTGGGATATGAAGGAGCCACCTCTTCTACCCTGAATTTTCTTAGTACCCTGGATTGCGGCATTAACTACGGCTCTGAAATTGCCCGTAGCCTCAGGGTTTCAAGACAAATGGTGGCTAAAACTGTGAAACAGCTGAGCCAGTTGGGGTATTTGCAACAGGCTGAGGGGCAGGGCAAGCAGAAGCAAATACTCTTCACCCAAAAAGGCGAGCTTTTAATGGCTGATTCAAGGCGATTATTGGCCGAGCTGGATGAAAAGGTAGCCAACAGGGTGGATGGCCCAACTCTACAATCGACACTGGACCAGTTAAACAAGGTAACTCAAACCATGGCAGAACTAAGCCGTTAGTACTCGTCTGTTCAATAGCTGCATACCAATAACATGGGAGATATGGCTGTTGATGGATAAAAAGCCCCAGCACAGCGACCCAAATTGTCTAAACTTAGGAGGATGGTCGGTTATTGGCCGCTGAAATAGAGCCGCAACATGCTTTTGGCTGTTAGGTATGGTCTGTTTTTTCTGACACTCATGATGCCCCTTACCTGTGCCCATGCAGGCAAGCCCATGGTTTTTAGCACCATAGAAGGGGGATCTGTAGCCCCAATAGTCACGTCCATCTTAACTTCTGCCTATGCTGAATTAGGCATAGATGTGGAATTCAAATTTTATCCACCTTCTCGCGGCGTACTGATAGCCGATGCGGGCCTATACGACGGTGAAGCCTTTCGCGGCATGGATTTCATTGGTGAGGATACAAACCTATTACCTGTGATGGTGGTGATTATTGAAGTGGACTGGTGGGTGTATGCCAAGGACATTCAGTTTGAAGTAGACGGTTATAAAAGTTTGGCGACCTATAGTGTTAGTAGTCGTCGGGGTATTTTGGCTGCCGATAATATTTTGCAATATGCCCGTAAAAAACAAATGCTCAATACCTTTGAGCAAACCTTACTTACCCTAGATGCGGGCAGGGTAGATTTAGCTATTATTCCGGCAGGAGTAGCCTTGGCTATTTTGAAAAATAAGCCAATGGATATTTATCCGCTTAGCCCGCCCATAAGAGTGGATAAGCTTTATCATTTTTTGCATAAAAAACACAAAAAATTAATTCCTAGAATTACCCAAGTGTTAAAACGTATGGAAACAAATGGTGATATAAAACGTATATGGGGGAGACCTGAAAATCATCAGTAGTCTTTTATCTTTTTGTAATGACGGGTATCACCGCCAATGTTAATTTTTAATTTAAGATGTTAAATGACTTTAAAGCATTCATTAATTTACTCGCACCAATACGGTTGTTATGAATTCATGGCTTTGGGGCTGGCTAGGCTAAACTGAGTAAATATGTTATTTGTTAACGGGTTAACAAAGCTAAATATGCTGGCCAATTTTAAAGCTATCTTAATCCCCCTGCTTTGCTGTGTTACTTGTACAACTCAAGCCAGCGAACCCCTTGTGTTCAGTACTATAGCAGGTAGTTCTGTGCCTAAGATCTGCATGCCTGTATTAACAACGGCTTACGGAAAACTGGGAATAGACATTGAATTTAAACTGTACCCAGCTGGTCGCGCTTTACGTGTATCAAACTCAGGTAAAGAAGATGGTGAAGCCTATCGAACCATTGATTTTAATCATGGGGAATCTAATTTAATTCGGGTGGAAGTGATTATCGCAAAGGTAGAGTGGTGGATTTATGCCAAACATCTTAAATTAAAACTAGAAGGTGTTTCCAGTCTCAAACCTTACCGAGTGAGCAGTCGACGGGGCATATTAGTAGCCGATAAAATGCTAAAGAATGTGACAAAAAAACAGTTGGTGAATACGTTTTATCAAACTCTGGCCACATTAAATGCTGAGCGTGTAGATTTAGCTCTAATCCCGAAATGGACCGCTTTATCTATTTTAAAAAAAGACCCCATGGATATTTACCCGCTAAAACCCGCTATTAAAATAGATAAGCTTTATCATTTTTTGCATAAAAAACATCACAAGCTAGTTCCAAAAATAACCAGTATTTTGAAAGTAATGGAGCAAAAAGGAGAGATTAATCGTATTTGGCTGGCAGTGGAAAAACAAAGTTTTAATTAGGCCGGTTTACAGGAGTGAATATTAAAAAGGATAGCGATTATGTAATGGCTGTTAGGATTAAACTGAAAGTGTTTCTGTTGAATATTAATGACTCAATAAAAAGCCGAATTTAACGCTATATATTGCTTAATTCGGCTTTTTATTTTAAGAAAGGTTTTAGTCTTCTTTTTCTTCTGCTCGTTTAACACGGATATTACAACCCGACAATTCCATACCATTTAGATTTTTCATGGCATTTTTACCTTCGCCATTATTTGGCATTTCCACAAAGCCAAAGCCTTTTGATTTACCAGTGGCGGCATCCAGTACCAGATTACAAGATTGAACTTTACCGTAAGACGTAAATAAAGCTCGCATTTGGGTCTCAGTAGTAGAACGAGAAAGGTTACGAATTAATAGTTTCATGGGGAGGACCGAAGCGTAAATAGAATAAAAGAATGGCTGATGGCGCTAATACTAGCAGATTATGCCTTGTGTGTATTGGTTAGATAAAAGGCAATCACCCGGCAGGACCGGGTGATTGAGGAGTATGACAGCCTTTTAAAAAGGCTGTATTAAGTAAGAGCTGATTGACTAAGGGTTGTAAAACTCACCACTTTTGCGCAAGTAGAAGAACCAGTTAACCAGTAGACATACGCCGTAGAACACTGCAAAGCCCACTAGTGCGTATTCAGGGGTGGTCATCTTAATCTGTTCACCCAGCACCTTAGGGATGTAGAAGGCACCGTAAGCGGCTACAGCAGATGTCCAGCCCAATACAGGTCCGGCCTGTTCCTTGTTAAATACCATGGAGATAGTACGGAAGGTTGAACCATTACCGATACCGGTGGCAGCAAACAACAACAGGAACAAGACAAAGAAGGGGACGAAGTATTCTTCTGGAGTGGCAGACTGGTAAGCCTGCTGCATGAAGTAAGCAACCCCCAGAGCCGAGCCAACCATTACCGCTGCACAGATTTGAGTCACTAACGCTCCACCAATCTTATCGGCAATCCAGCCACCCACAGGGCGAATAAGCGCACCAATGAAAGGACCCATCCAAGCATACATAAGTGCACTAGGGCCGTTGGCATTCACCAGGTCATGGTTCATAACACCGTCAACCATCACATGTTGGTAGCCAAAGATAACCTTGATAGACAGTGGGAACGAAGCGGCGAAGCCAATGAAAGAACCAAATGTCATAGTGTAAATAACGCTCATTACCCAGGTATGCTTGTTACCAAAAATTTTGTATTGACGGCCAAGAGTTTCACCAATGGAGCCTGGAATACGCTTAAGTAACAGTACCGTGGCGGTAATAACAATTAATAAAACAATTTCTTTTGGAACACCAAATCCTGAACCATTAACACTTTCAGGAAGCAGCAACCATAAACCAAATATGGCGGTGGCAAAGGCCACTAACAACATGCCCGTCATGCCAGCGAAGGCCCCCATTGGGCTAGGGATGCTAGGGGATACGTGTTCGGCACGCAGGTTGTTCATCTTGAACCAACCCAGGAACGCCAGTGGCACTAACAATAGCAACCAAACAAAACCGGCATTATGGATGTAAGACTCGGTACCGGCTGGAATTTTACCAATCAAGGTGCCTGAGGTGTTTTCCAAAATCATGGGCTCGCCACCAAAAATGGCAAAGGTCATGAACAATGGCACCACGATTTGCATGGTGGTCACACCAAAGTTACCCAA
>ERZ1027231.416-NODE-416-length-12085-cov-32.595761_pt1 | contig 12085 bp, 8 predicted proteins | sample MGYA00520866_ERZ1027231 | MGnify/ENA primary metagenome ERZ1027231 (study PRJEB33311, sample SAMEA4378411) | marine metagenome | biome: Marine biome; feature: Fjord; material: Water | collected 2014-07-20T08:00:00Z/2014-07-... | depth 75 m ...
GTTAGATTTTTCACCGACGCTGCTTAACCGTGCATTTGGTATGACGTGGAGTGTGTGTGGTTGGTTGTTGATGCGTTTTCTGGGTAAGGTAAAGCCTTTTAAGTGCCCTTACTTCCCATATGCATTTTTCTACGCCCCCCTTCTTTCAGTACAGCAATAAGGGTAAGTACGAAGAGGAACTTTATAATATTAGTCAATAAAGTGGGATGTCGGCTATAAAAACGTCCTTGTTCTGCGTTCGAATGAGGAATATCCACAACATAGCCTGCTGATTGTTGAAACTCCGAGGTAAATATCACGTTGCCGTCGGGGGTTGCAGCGATTGATGGGCCGTTATTGGCCACGTGTACTAGCGGTAAACGATTTTCAACGGCTCTTAATACAGAAGGCATAACATGTTGATAGGGTAGGTGTGTTGTGCCAACGGTTAAATTTCTTTGCGCTAAAGTCTGTTGTACGGCTTCGCCAACAAATTCTGGAAACGTTGTTTCATAGCAAATAAGCGGAATGATATTCATTTTTGAATGCCTGATGCACTTCTCCTTTTGAAAGCTCACTGTTGAAGTTTCCAAAAAGGTTGTCGGTCCATTTTGATAAGTATGAGCCTTTTTCTAACACGGGAACATACTCCCTGTTGATTGTCCTAATTGTACCGAGTCCTAATTGCACCATTATCGCTTAGGATAGATGTCCTAATTGTACCCCCTAATTGTACGGCTATTTTTTTGAGGCATTAGTCTGACCCACAATCGAAATTATTCTTCTCAGTACTGATTTAAAGCAATGAACTCGCGGTGTTAGGTATGATTTTAAATTCAGAGACACAATCCCGTTTCATTTTTAATTAGATTAATAATCACTTAGGGTTGATGTCCTAATTGTACCATTATCGCTTAGTGTGAATGTCCTGATTGTACCTTGATACCCTATTTATTGGACATAATAACGACAATATTAAATGAAAGGCATGATTTATCCAGATCCTTAATTAATGCTATTAATTAAGGATGCTGATCAAGTCGTTAACTTGTAGGTTGATAAGTTTTTTAGTAATTTTGGAAAAAGTTGATGATGACTAATGTGATGACGGTTTTATTAAATTTAATTCGCCAGATAGCATCGACTAAAAAAATAAATTCCCGATTTAAAATAAAAAAAATAGCGAGAACTAATTATGAAAAAAAATCTATTCATTTGTACAGCACTTACGAGTTTAATGTTCGTCTTACCGGTAAGTCAGGCTAACGCGGGTCTTTTCGATCGTTTAAAGGAGCGTTTACAGCCAACAGTTCAAGAAGAGCCTGTCGTTCAGGAAGTAAATATGGATCAATATTCTGATCAGGCCGCTGTTTTAACTTCCACGTTGATGAAGTTAGCGCCTCTTATGAAAGGTAAGTCGCAAACGGGCCAGCTTTCTAGAGACCTTAAACTTGATCCTTCCAGCTTAGGTTTGGAAATGGGAGAGAACGGCATTAAGGTTGGCGAAGGTTTAGAAGTAAGCCTTGGTGGAATTAGCATGGATCCAATCGGTGTTAAATTAACCATGTATATGGATAGCATGCGAGTCCTTAAAGCGACCGATTATACAACGGACGTTTATTCTACAGGATCAATGGATATGGTCATTGGTTATGACATAATTAAACAAAAAATTGTTGTAAAGATGGACAGCGGTGATCATGGCGTAACTGAATATACGGGTGGTAGCCTTGAAGGCACAACGTTTGAGTTTGAAGATGTGAGCGTATCTATATCGACTAAAAAATTCCTAATGCCATGGGAAGAGCAGTTTAGCGTAGGTGGTACAATTTATGTTAATGGTATGGCAATTCCTGTTGAAGAAATGAAAGATCTTCTTGAAATGCTAATGAAAGGCTAGCGTTAATGGCTTCGGCGCTGTATTACTTCATCTTCAATAAGTAGTATAGCGCCTTCCAAATAGGCATTTGAAAAACCTCCTGCGTTAGAACTAGATTCAATCCTCGCAACGACAAAATTTATTTTGTAATTTTTAATTTGGCTGATTTTAAGGCCACATATCAAAAAACCGTACCTTCAGCCATATTAATAACTCCGACTCAAGACAGCCCACTCCATTTCGGCCAAGAAGTGACAGCACGCATATTGCTTAGGGCGGATGTTCTTCTGGACACATAACGGGGTAAGATACACGGTATCTATTTTTACAATCCTATTTATTATCAATTGTGTATTCACGACTATGACAACCAAGCTGCCTGAGAAAACCCCTTCGACACTATCAATTAGATGGACCCTCGACGATCTTGCTAAGTTGGCAAACTATTCCTTAATAGATACGCTTAATTGTGACCCTAACGCGACAGAAGACGGTATTGACCATCGATCGCGAGAAGTCTTCTCGGGCCATTATGTCCCTGTTAATCCTACGCCTATTAAAGATCCTGAGTATGTCGCGCACAGCAAAGGCTTGTTTTCCGAGTTGGGTTTTGCTGACAGTTTGGCTAAGTCTGCCGATTTCGTGCGACTGTTCTCTGGGGATATTTCTCAGGTTCCAGAGCCGATGCGTAGGGTGGGTTGGGCGACGGGGTATGCACTTTCTATTTATGGCACTGAATACATTCAGCAGTGTCCGTTTCAAACGGGCAACGGTTATGGCGACGGTCGTGCGGTGTCTGTGCTTGAGGCGGTGATCAACGGCAAGCGTTGGGAAATGCAGTTGAAAGGTGGCGGTCGTACGCCTTATTGTCGCGGTGCTGACGGTCGTGCTGTGTTGCGATCGAGTATTCGTGAATTCTTGGCTCAAGACCACATGCACGCACTGGGTGTGCCTACCTCACGGTCTTTGAGTTTGTATGTTTCAACATCAGAGAAGGTGCAGCGACCTTGGTATTCAGAGGGTTCGCGTGCTGAGAATCCGGATATGATGGTCTCTGAAGCGGTTGCTATCTCGACTCGAGTTGCACCGTCGTTCCTTCGCGTTGGCCAACTCGAGCTTTTTGCCCGTCGTACTCGTAATAACGAACACCCTAAAGTGATGGAAGAGCTCGAACAGATTGTGCTGCACTTGATTGATCGTGAGTACGCTGATGTTATCGACCAGTCGCTAAGCATTCCTGAAAAGGTCGTATTGTTAGCGCGTGAGTTTCAAAACCGCCTCACATCGATGGTCGCGAATTGGATCCGCGTTGGTTTCTGCCAGGGTAATTTTAATAGCGATAACTGCGCAGCGGGTGGCTTTACGCTGGATTATGGCCCTTTCGGTTTTTGCGATGTGTTTAATCCGTATTATCAGCCTTGGACGGGAGGCGGTCGTCATTTCTCGTTTTTGAACCAACCCAATGCTGCAGAAAGTAACTTCATTATGTTTTGTTCGGCGTTACGGCCTTTGCTTTCGTCGCAGGTATCGAATAAAGAGTGTGTGCAGGATTATTTACAAGCGTTTGATGAAGTTGAAGGTGAATTTCAGAACGTTATGCGTCTGCAAATGAAAAAAATGTGGGCGGCCAAGTTAGGGCTGCTCTTGGATGAAGAGGGGGAAGGTTTTGACTATGAGCTGTTCAGTGAGCTACAAAAACTGATGGTGCAAACGCCCGTTGATTATACGATTTTCTTCCGCGAACTTTCGTCGGTTCCTGAGGATATTGGTCCACTCAAGAAGAGCTTCTACAATGGCTTAAATAAAAACAGTGCCAAAAATACAGAAGAGATGGATAAGCGCTGGGAAGAGTGGCTAGTAAAATGGAAGTCTGTTCTAAACGGCTCTGCAGATCCGGGTGGGAGCTTGCCAAGATCTCATGAGGAAACTAACAAGACACCCATCGTAGTGGCAATTTATAAATAGTGGTCTAAAGTTAAATGAAACCCTTTGATTTAACTCGGTGACCATTATGCCTAAGCCTCGTAAATCTCTCATCGCGGTAGAATCTACCCCCTATTACCACTGCGTCGCCCGATGTGTGCGAAGAGCATTTTTGTGTGGTGCTGATACAGTAACAGGGAATAGTTATGAACACCGTCGTGCTTGGCTTGAGGATAGGCTATTAGAGTTGCCGAAGGTCTTTGCAATCGATATTGCAGCTTATGCCATTATGAGTAATCACTATCATGTGATTCTACACATCAACACAGCCCGCGCTAAAATCTGGACTGACTATGAAGTAGTTGAGCGTTGGCATCAATTATTTAACGGCAATGTTCTTTCTCAAAAGTATTTGAAGAATGAAGGCGAATTACCAAAGGCTGAATGGCTCGTATTTCAAAAGATCATTGATGAATGGCGATGCAGGCTTCAAGACATTAGTTGGTTCATGCGTGTTTTAAATGAAGGTATTGCTCGTGAAGCGAATGCAGAAGATGGCTGTACGGGCCGATTTTGGGAGGGGCGCTTTAAATCGCAAGCTTTGTTAGATGAAGCCGCTTTATTGGCATGCATGGCGTATGTTGATTTGAACCCTGTAAGGGCGGGAATGGCTAACACACCTGAAGAATCAGATCATACTTCAGTCAAAAAACGGTGCAAAAAGGCCGAGAAAAGTAAGCAGCCGAATCATTTAAACCAGCAAGAGAAATTACTGTACCCATTCGTCGGTAACCCTAGGCAAACCCAACCGGAAGGCATTCAGATGAAGCTGAGTGATTACCTAGAATTAGTTGATTGTACGGGCAGAATATTAAGAAAGAATAAACGAGGATCGATCAGTGCAAGCGCAGATAAGATTCTTAATAGGCTCGATATCGATGAAGATCAATGGTTAGAAATGACATCAAATTTTGAAGGCTGTTTCAGTTCGTTTGTTGGTGGAGAGAGCAGCTTACGAATGGCTTGTGAAAACCTTCAGTATCAACGGCCACCGGGGCTAGCTACTTGTAAAATGATGTTTCACTAAATTAAAATTCATCCCCATATTTTTAGTTTCAACTTCGCTTTGAGGGATAAGTGTGCCTGCTATTCATGATGTACATATAAAAAAACGTCTTTGACTTGGTATATTCGTAAAGTAATCCACTCTTTTCATAATCAGTATTATTCAATCGCCATTTTTTACAGTAGATTGGGAATATCTTAAGATGGATGTCCATGTTGTTCTTCGCTTTGATGCAGGCGCTAATATCTTAAGATGGATGTCCATGTTGTTCTGAATCCAGTTGCTGATAATGTTTGTGATGATGAAAATGTTTTGGCTATATCTAAAGCCGTTATGTCATGTGTAATTAATGCCTAACAAAGCAAGGCTACGGAAAAACTTTGATCCCTGCGCACTCAAATATTCGCAAAGCGCGGTGTAATACATTGTGAGGGTTATATGATCACCACGTCTCAAAAAATCAGAAAGCTATTTGAATTAGCTAAAGGTAATATCGACCTTCCATATTTTTCTGGGTTCCCAAAAAATTCCTGTGAAGGCGCTTCATTATTTCTTGGAGCCTTCTTAAAAGAAAAATTTCCAAGATCTTATATAGAATACCTAAAAGGGTATGACAAAAATGGTGCCATACACTTTTGGTTAGAAATTGATGCTATGGTTTTTGATATTACTGCGGATCAATTTCCCGAAATAGAATTTCCACTTTTGGGTGTGGAAAATCAACCTTTAGCTAGTATTTACAACGATATTGAAAGGTTGGAAATATCTGAAGCATTTGAAGTATCAGATATAACCAATTCAACATACAAGCATTCATTAATGGTTGAAATTAGGCATTATCTAAGCACAAATGTATAACTAATCAATCAAAGCTCGCCTTTGGCTAACGTGTGCCCTTTATTGAGACTTTATACAGAATCGTATGAGTGATGTGTTCCACACTTGTGACAGAATTTAATGCTCGTTGTGATAAACAGCAGTCGACACAAAGCGGGCATCAGTTAAGTGAACTGCCCTAGAGTTAGTAGTAAGCCCCTCTAACGCTACATCTTAATGGACATCACTAATGAATAATAAAATGCACAAAGAAAAGGTATATCAACTTAGATGAATGCCCCAATCAAAAGCACACAGTTAACCCGTCTTGGCTATGAATATCAGGATCTTATATGCATAAGAATTTTGGTTGATTGGTATCACGACAGAGATAAGTATCAATGGGTGAAAGTAGAAAGCACTTCGCTACCTGATACTAAAGTTTCCAGCTTAGATGATGTTGTTGCGCTCAGAGCAGATGGAAAATATGAGCTAACTCAAGTTAAGTTCACTATTGATGCTGAGAGAGAGGATCTTGCCCTTAGCTTTGATTGGCTAACCAGTAGTAAAGGTAAAGGCACTTCTCTGTTACAAAAGTGGTCTAAAGATTTATCTGAAGTGGTTGATGATAATTTGCTGGGTAAAGCTGAGCTGATAACAAATAGAAGGCCGGATTCTGAAGTTTCTGCGTGTTTAAAAGATGGGAAAATTGATCTCATTTGTATCCCGAAGGGGCAACTAAGTGTTATTGAAGCCCAGTTAGGTGGGAAAGTCCAAACCTGTGAATTTTTTAGTCACTTCAAATTCATACATAGTCAGCCAACCATAGATGATTTGGAGAATCAGCTTCATGACTCTTTAGTGCCAGATCATACCAACGAAGAGGGTTGGCACAGGTTTCTTTCCAAAGTATTGAGGTGGGCGACTAGAAAAGGGGAGCCTTCTCCTGATGGTTTCGTTAGGTTTGAGGATCTTCACAACTTATTGAACCTTGGAAACAGTAGAGGTATCTCCCAGTATTTTGATATACCTGTAAGATACCTTCCTCCAACAATTAGTTTTCACAATGACGTTATCAATAAACTGGAGACGGGTGGAGCGTGGATTGTGTCGGGTGCACCTGGTATGGGAAAAAGTACCTATCTCTCTCATGTATATGAAAAATTACAGGCCAAAAATGTTGCTGTAGTGCGACATCACTATTCACTAGGTCTTCAAAGTCTGGATGATAGGATCTCTTTTTCTAACGCCGCGTCATCAATTATTAAGCAAATTAAAAGCTCCACAATGAGTTCGTGGGCTGGGTTAGATGAATCCCCAGAAAATATCGATAGGTGGCTTGTTTGTGTAGGAGAGGAGGCAAGAAAAAAGGGAGAAAAATTCACCCTAATTGTAGATGGTTTAGACCATGTGTGGAGAGAGAGGTCTGATATATCTCAGCTAGAACATTTAATAAATAGGATTCTACCTGCCCCAGAAGGGGTAACAATTGTTTTTGGCACTCAGCCGGTCAGTAGTTCTAAATTGCCTAACAGGTTGCTAAGTCATTGTCCTGTCGAAGGTGATAGATGGTTAGATATTCCTTACATGGATTTATCTGCAATTGGATCATGGCTTGAAGGTTTGCGTGATTCAGGCGTTGCCAATATTGGAGGCAACACTTCTGTAAGCTCTATACCTGAGATAGCCTTAGCATTACAAAAGATTTCAAGCGGATATCCTCTACATGTAATTTATTCGTTGCGCACATTATTAGCTAAAGAAAAGAATATATCCGTTTATGATATCGAGAAGTTGGATAAGTGTCCGGATGGTGATATTAACACCTACTACTGGAATATTTGGGCAAACCTCTCGGAGCAGGCTAAGGAAATATTATACTTAATGGCTGTGACAGAATTTCCATGGCCAGATAAAAATAGCTTTGCAAAATGTTTTGATGGGACGCAAACATTTTTAGATGCGTATAAAGAGATCGAGCATTTAGTAGAACACCGCCGGAGTGGTGTGTTTCCTTTTCACGGAAGTCTCTTAGTAAATATCCAGAAAAGAGGAGAGTTTGAAGGAGCTAGAAAAAGACTATATCCGGTTGTAAGTAATTGGCTTAGCAACGACGCGCCATTATTTTGGAAGTGGGCCTGGGATTGGATTGTACAATCGGAAATGAATAATGCAGGTCCGTTGCTTAATGGTGTTACTAAAAAGTGGATTATAGATTCGTTATGCGATGGGTATCCTTTGGGGCATATTGAACATATTATCACTAGTGCTGAAAAAATAGCTTTTTTCAATAAAAAATATACTCGTCTAGTAGATTTGAGGCTGATAAAAAGTAGGTTTCTAAATGGACCTGAATATCAGGTGCAGGATTTTACAAAGTTTTCACGATCAGCAATGAAGTACTCTGATGATGAATATGGATTACTTTGGAAATCAGACAATATAAGAATATTGGATATCGAAGATATCGTCGCCGTTGCATCATTGTGTAGAGAAAAGTATCCAGAAGTAGTAGAAAGTTGTTATCAAGAGTTATACAAAAGAGCATTGTTCTATGCGAATATCTATGAAGGAAACGATAATAAGTTTAGCTTAACAGTTGAGTCATTAATTCAGGTTTTATGTGATCGAGATGATCCAGATGTGGGAAGAATTGTTGAATTAATTGACAGGGTAACCCCTAAATATGGTCTGTATGAAAAGCTATTTTCAAACTTGTTAAAAAGTGACAATGCCGAATATATTTTTGATATTGACTACTATAATCTTCCTGGAGAAAGTAAAACGTTATTTTTAGAATATTCGATAGCTGCTTCTTGTATTTCAGGCGTTGATCTATCTAGCAGAGATTATCGAGATGAAATATTAACTTCTCCGTTTGGTGCTTCGTATGATATTTTAAAAAATAATCTGTTAGTTAAAGAGAGTTTTGTTGGTCCTATCTATTATAGGCAAGGAGCTGTGTCGGAAGGTGAGTTGCTTGAGTTCTTCTTTCACACATTAAATTATCATTTGGTTTTTGATGTATTAATTTTAGATAAAAAATGTTTAAAACTCCAAATTGATGATGATTATGACTCTTCGATTTGGTATGGCTTTTATGTTGCAGCTGTGGAAACAGCGAAGATAATCTGTAGTGGTGAAAAGTTAAACCCTTTAGATATCTACAAGCTTATAGAAAGTTCGGGTTGTAAAAAGCATCTTGGGTACGATCATGAACTTCACCCTAAAACATTATCTGTAATACATGCCATTCCTAATGTTTGCCTCAAAATTACTTTATTGATAAGAGATAAAGGTCTTTTTGCGGATATTGATAAGAAATCTCTTGATGATATTCAAGACTGTTCGTGGTGGAGTTCAGTCGTTTTCTTTCAAAAATCAGTAATACTGTCTTTCGCTCCTATCGACCTTGATAGTGCTAATAATTACTGGTGTGATTCATTAAATTATCTTCTTGATGGGGGTGGTGATACAGCTGAGCTTGGCAATGAGTGTATTGATATTGTTTCAATTTCATCTTCGCTCAATTTAAAGGATGCTGTAAAAACTGGTTTAGAGTTGGTTTGTAAGTACATGCTTGGCTACGGGCATAGAAAAGATATTACATTACACGAGGTGTTTGAATCAATTCAGGCATGTTCTGATGCTGGTGTTGGGGACGTTGCTGGCTATTTGAAGAGAGTTTCATGTTTTACAGTAGACATGTTCAAGTTTACAGAGCGAGAAATCAGGCATATACCATCCTGGTATATGAAACTATTGAGTAAGCATTTGCCTAGCAGAATATACGATGAGTTTTATTTTCATATCGAAGAGCAGAGCTGGTATGTGCTTGAAGATATTCTAATTGCTTATATAAAGCACGGTGATATCAGTTTGCCTGGCGTGTTAGATTTGATTGGTTGTTTTTATTCTTATGGTGTGACTGAAGCTATTAAAGAACGATCAAATCAAGATTCATCCCTTGATCCAATACTTGAAGAAATTGTTGAATATTATGGTGCAGAGCCGCCTAAGCCAAGAGATAGAAGTTCCAGTAGCGATATAGATAAAGAAGAAATTAAAATTTCCTTTGGTTCTTATGCACCAGAATATTTAAATGATTTAATTGAGAGAATAAGAAAGGAATATAGATACTCAGGTTCTGAGTATCTATCACAATGGATAGAACATTGGGTTGGTCTTGGAGAGGGGCAGCGGGTTATAGCTGCATATGAAAACTTCTTCATAGGCGATGAAGATCTTCCTTATTTTTCTGGGCTTAAAGAAGGTATTGATGCCATTTATAAAGCGAGTAAAAAGCTTCAAGGTAAAAAGAGGGCGTATGTTTGGGCGCTTAGAAGTATCAGAGCTAACAGTTATTGGAGCAGATACACAGGATCAAAAGCTGATGAGATGATTTGCTATTACGCCAAAGAGTATAAAAATAAATGGGAAGAACTACTTTCTGACTCAACTCATGGTGAGCACCTTCAATTGCGCGGAGATGAATTGTCAATTGTACCAACCAGTAAGCTGGTGATGTATTTAATAGCTGTTGGTCAGAATGATCTGGCAGCTGATGTAACTGACGTAATCGTTCGAGGTTTGGAAAGGGATATAGAGCACTTGCCAATTCGAGAGTCGTATTGGTTGGAAGAGGAAAAATCTACAGATGTATGGGCCTTTAGCTTTCTCTTAAAATTTTATCAATGGCCAGATAAAGCTGTTAAGAAAAAGACAGCTTTAAAGATAGCCTTTATAATTGAAAATGATGAAAAGGGCTTGTGCAGGAAAGAGTTTATAGAATGTATTAAGTCACTCCCTAATGAAATATCTGTTGTTGAGTATATATCAATACTTCAGCTTGTTGAGAAAAATCCTTTCGATGATGAAGATCTTATACAGGCTATCCCATTTCATTCCCTAGCATTGAAATATCTATTTGAAGATTTGGGGTTTAATTATGATGAGAAAAATCTAGCTAACTCATATTTGGATAGATCTAAATATATTGGAATCAGTGAAAGGTTGAAGAAATCATTAAATGGCCTGCCTGGATTTATTGCACTGTGGATTGGAACTTTGGGCGATAAAATTGGAACAGATCTTCTCGGTCATATGTCTACAGAGCTGGAATATATTAATAGTAGGAAAAGTTACTGTTATTTTGATCCTTATGAGTTTTCTGGTGATATGTTTTGGCGTCGTGATCATCTATTGTGTAGTTTTTCTTCATCTACAGAATCGGCAGTCATGTCGGCTTATGTCAGAACTCTTTTATATGCGACGACTAATTACGCTATTGATAAGCGCGAAGTATTGTATCTGGTTCAACAGACGCTCCCCCTAACTGAGTTGCTTAATTGTGTTGGTCCTGTATCAAAACCTGATTTTTGGCCGGATAAGTCCGTAATCAAGCAGAATGAAAAGTTACCCTCTGTGAGAGGACTGCAAAAGATTTTAGATAAACTTGCATGTAGTGATAATGTGATGCTAGGTGGATCGGGGCCTGTTGTGCATCAAATTGGAGGAGTCAATGTTGATCTAGAGGTATTTGCCGTGAGTATTTCTGATGGCTGTGAACTAAATGCGTCAGAAAAATTTAACGCGATCGAAGAACATAAAAACCCACTTGCTACAGGAGTTCACCCTTTGTCAATTTGTTTGTATGAACGAATTGCTAGTAGGTTCGAGCATGATAAAGCTACAAGAGGTTTGTATGAACCACAAATAACTCTGGGAATAGGTAGTCCAAATATAGATAGCAATGTCGATGGTCTCAGATTTAAGGAAGGAGACGCCGAAGTAGCAAAGTGGAGCTTCTGGTATCAAGACTGGTACCCCGCCCGTTATTATGATTTGGGCCCTTCTTTAGGTGTAGCGACTATTGCGAGCCCTAACCTAAACTTGCTGCTTGAGGATGAATGCTTTTCTCTGATTGGGCGATTTAGTGTGCTCAATAAAAGTGGTTACTCCTCGGATAATGTTGACACAGAATATTTCTACTTAGAGTCCAAGTTGAAACCAGGGCAATTAGTAGCAGTGAATCGAAATTGTATTTTGCCAACAGTCTGTGAATATATGAAAAATTATATTGAAGGTAATCGATTACCTAGAGGTAATCGATTCCGGAGTTTTCTAAAAAAATAGTAGTGAGCTAATTGAGAAGGCTCATCCAGTAAAATAGACACCTACCTTAATCATAAGGTAGGTAATACATCCCACTCTATTTTGAAGTGAGTGGAGCTCAAAAATATTCTTAATGCTAATGCCCACCACCTCTATTAACTCGCAACCCTTCCACTCTTATGCTAATTTTTTAGCCTATTATTAAAATCAATTCTTGCGCAGCGATACGACACCCCAGTACTCGAAGCGCAATCTGACAGGCCATTAAAAAAGGAACACAGCAAACATGAACACATCAAAGCAGTTGT
>ERZ1027231.417-NODE-417-length-12045-cov-18.005755_pt1 | contig 12045 bp, 9 predicted proteins | sample MGYA00520866_ERZ1027231 | MGnify/ENA primary metagenome ERZ1027231 (study PRJEB33311, sample SAMEA4378411) | marine metagenome | biome: Marine biome; feature: Fjord; material: Water | collected 2014-07-20T08:00:00Z/2014-07-... | depth 75 m ...
TGAAAAAGAACCTTCCGGTAACCCAAAAGGAACTAAAACTAACCCCTCAACAACGCATCGTTTCTTCAACCAATCTCAAAGGGACCACTACTCATGTCAATCAAGACTTTCTAGATATCAGTGGCTTTAAAATAGAAGAGTTGATTAATAAAAACCACAATGTAGTGCGCCACCCAGATATGCCCCCTGCGGCATTTAAAATGCTTTGGGACTGTTTGAAAAAAGGGCAACAATGGAAAGGAATAGTAAAAAACCGCTGTAAAAATGGTGACCACTACTGGGTGGATGCTTTTGTAACCCCCGTTAAAGAGAACAACCAGATTGTGGGGTACGAATCTGTTCGCTACCAACCTCAAAAGGATGCAATTACCCGAGCTGAAAACACCTACCAGCGTATTAACAATGAACAAAGTCCACTGCCAGTCACCAGTAAATTATCAACTTTACCCTGGAATACAATTAACACCCTGGTGTTCGGAGCAATCGCCATAGCACTGACCACGCTTTTTCACCCTGTCGCTGGCATCGTTCCTATTTTCGCTCTAGTACTAATTCAAAGCTTTAATCACAAAGGCTATAAAGAGTTATTAAAAAAAGCCCATTCCATTAACAACGATCCTTTAGCTGCCCATATTTATACCGGTCGAAGCGATGACATTGGCCAAATATTATTTGCCTTTGAGCATCAAAACAGTCAGCTCATTACTTTGCGCGAACGCATACAAGATACAACTGTTCCCATTCAAAAGGCCAGTGACATCAGCCACCACGCCGCCCAATCAAGCCTCGACAAGCTCACCGAACAATTGGATGCCGCAAATTTATTTGCAACTGCTTTCGAAGAAGTGACCACACAATTTGACGCCATCTCTGACTCAGTCACCCAGACAGCACAGCAAACTGACAATGCCCAAAATGACACTCAAACCTGCGAACAACAGATGCAGCAAGCCAAAACGACTTTAGTGAGCATGGCACAAACCATTGAACAGGCTTCTGAAAACGTACAAGGCTTGGCACAACAGGCCGAGTCCATTCATAGTTTTTTAGAAGTGATTCAAAGTATTGCCGAACAAACCAATTTACTGGCTCTAAATGCCGCCATTGAAGCTGCCAGAGCAGGAGAACAAGGCCGAGGCTTTGCGGTGGTCGCCGACGAGGTAAGAAACCTGGCTACTCGAACTCAGGAATCCACCGAAGAAATTCGCCGCATTGTTAATGAATTACGAAAAGGCGCTCAGGCCACCACTGAAGTTATGGGTAAAAGTCGGGACCAAGCATCAAACAATGCTCAGCAGGCTCAACAAACCTTCACCACACTAGAACAAGTTGGCCACAGCGTTCGCGAAATCAATCAACAAATGGCCAGTATTAATCAAGCCGTTCAAGAACAGCGCCAGGGCTCCCATGAAATTAGCACTCACATGGAAACCATACGCAACAATGCTCAAGATAATACGGTTAGCGCAACCACCAGTCAGAAAGCCGCCACCGAAGTGAGCGACCTAGTTATGGAGCAACATAACATTATTGCGCGCTTCCGCTAGAAGGCCACTATGATCAATATTATCTCTAGGCTATAGTGAAGCCATCCATAAAAAGAATATGTTAGGAATTTTATGTCATCATTTTTAATTATTAGTATCATGGCCGATGACCGTCCAGGATTAATTGAAACTCTTTCCAGTATCATTACCGAGCATCACGGTAATTGGCTAGAAAGTCGCATGGCTCATCTGGCAGGGAAATTTGCAGGCATAGTGCGCATTCAAATAAGTGACAAGCAACAAGACCCTTTAAAGCAGTCTCTTCAAGCCCTTCAAGCTCAGGGCTGGAATATCAATATAGAACAAGATGCCCCTCAAGTAGAAAAAACTGAACAAACAACACAAGTACAACTAAACATAGTGGGCAACGATCGCCCTGGTATCGTCAAAGAAGTTGCACAAGCTTTAGCCTGCCAGGGCGTAAATGTACTGGAACTGGCTACCCACTTTGAAAGCGCCGCCATGAGCGCCGAAGCACTGTTTAAAACTCAGGCTAAAATTCAATTGCCCAAGCAACTGGATGTAGATGATGTACGAGATCAACTGGAAAAATTAAGTAACGACCTTATGGTTGAAGTTCAGATATTAAACGACGAATAATCCTCGCCTGCGGGGTAGGCAATTTAGCCTACCCTCTCTTCTCATCGCCTCCCATGGCTGCAATCAAAATTCTTTAGCTAGTAATAACCACACAGTGTTTCTCCATAACCGGTTTTCTAATAAAGGCTTCTTTAGGTAATGGATTCTGGTGGGCCAATTTAAAATCGTCGCTTTGTATCCAGTCGTCAAAAGCCGTTTCATTTTCCCAGTGCGTAAGCACTACATAAGGGGCATTATCACTTAGCGGCTTGAGTATTTGCATGGAAACAAAACCAGGTTGGCTGCTTATCTCCCCCGCACGTTTTCTAAAACGGTTTTCAAACTCTTCATGCCAATCTTTTGCTACTGGAATTCGATTTGCGATTACAAACATTTTTATGCGTTCCTCTTTGGCGATTACTTTAATCATCTCTTCAGATCTAAGTTTAGCTCCATACAGCAATATAATTGAATGAAAATTGATATTTTTAAAGGAGTTTAAAATAGTTAATGATTCATTTTGAGGGAAGAAGAAGTGTCTATCCAATATACAAATAAGCACTACCTCTTTCGTTGTCACTTTGAGCTTCAAATCTGATCGGGGTCGCTATGTGGATCCACACTAATATTTCTGATCAACAAGCTTTCCCAGATGCCAGATAGAAAAGGCGTTTGTGCCCCCCCTGAGTCGAAAAAACTACGAGATTAAGAAGAAAGATTTATATCAATTATTTAAGATGAAAATAAACACAGAAAATATTGAATTGATAATAAAGAAAAATTTACCTGGTAGACAGACATATAAAAAAGCAGAAATTTAAACAGCTAGATATTTTCTTCCAGCTTATAACCTACCCCATACACTGAATGAATAATTTCTTTGTCTGGCACGGCCTCACTAATACGCTTACGCAGTTTTTTAATGTGGCTATCAATAGTTCGATCACTCACTACACGGTTATCGCTATATATGTGATCCATTAGCTGCTCTCTTGAATAAATGCGCCCGCGCCCGGTATATAATATATTAAGCAACTGAAACTCTACCGCAGTCAATACCAGTTCATGACCTGAAATACTGGCTTTATATCGAGATTCATCCAGAATAATGCCGTTCACCAATGAATCAGTGGCCGCAGGTTGTAATCGCCTCAAAACAGCCTTCACTCTCGCCACCACCTCTCTTGGGCTAAAGGGTTTACAGATATAATCATCTGCGCCTAATTCAAGTCCCAACAAGCGATCAACCTCCTCTACCCTGGCTGTCACCATAATAATAGGCACAGCCGAAAAGCCACGCACATCCTTACATATTTCCACCCCGTCTTTACCTGGTAACATGAGGTCGAGTAAAATTAAATCTGGATTGTTTTCCTTAACCCAATCATTTACGTCCAGGCCATTATCAATTTCATGAGTGTTAAAACCTGATTGCTGCAAATAGTCCGACAACAATGCTGCAAGTTTGGGTTCATCTTCAACGATCAATACCGTTTGACTCATACTCGCATTCCCCTTTATTAGATTTTACCTAGGTAGGGCTTTTGAAGTGGCAGGATAATACTAATCCAAATTCCACCAAGCTCACTGACCTTCGCGGTAATACTGCCTTCATGGGCAGTCACTATATTTTGGCATATTGACAAACCTAATCCAGCCCCTCCCGTTGCGCGATTACGCGATGATTCCACCCGGTAAAGCCTTTCGAATAAGCTGGAGATTTCACTTTCCTTCACCCCGGGAGACGAGTCTTTAAAATTCAACGTCAATTCTTTAGAGCTGAAGGTAGCTTCAATTAATAGGGTTCCCGGGCTATCTGTATACCTTAATGTATTCTTTAATAAATTACTAAATAGCTGTTTTAATCGAGCAGCATCTGCCAACAACGTAATCCCATCCGGATTTACTTCACTCACATTAAATTGTAACGATACTCCTGCATTTTCAAATTCCGCACTAAACGAATCAACTGTCGCCGCCAATACGGCTAGTGGGCTAACTTTAGCTTTATGGTAATTTAATGCACCAATGTCTGACATGGATAACTCATATAAATCATTAATTAAATGATTCAAGTGCTCCACCTCGGCGTGTAGAGAAGCAATCGCCTCAGGACCTGAAGAACGAATGCCATCTTGTATCGCTTCTATCTCCCCTTTCAAAATGGCTAAGGGGGTACGCAACTCATGGGAAATATCAGCAATCCAGCGCCTGCGAGCTTGCTCATTCTCTTTCAAGGTGTTCGCTAAGGAATTAAAGTTTTCGGATAACTGACCCAACTCATCTTTACTGGTTACCTCTATGACCGTTTTATAATGCCCCGAAATTAATTGTTGAGTACCCACACTTAAACGTTTAATTGGTCTCACAAAATGCGCTGCCACAGGCAATGCCGCTAATACACAAATGATCACCATCATCACAGCCACAAACATAAATGCCTTTGACTGTTGCTCAACAAATAGTAAATCTAATTTATCAGATAGTTTTTTGCGTTTTAACTGCCCCACATACCCCACTGTTTCATTCATTACTTTAATGGGAAAAAGTTTTAGATCTGCAATATCTTTAACGCGTCCATGTAAGACATTTTCATCCTGATCTAATAATAATGGACGAATGATTTCATCACGCCCCAATGGCGGTGGCCGACCTCCAAACTTCCCCTCACCAAAGCCAGGCGGGTGACTACGACCTTCAAAATCATGCGGCCTATTATTTCCTTTACGCCGGTGTAAGTTCCCTTCCAATTCATCAGAGTCTTCAGAACCTTTACTATTTCTTCGTGGTTCTGGGCGAGATGAAAACCCAGGTGGTCTAAATCCACGTTCATGGTCAGAAGGACCAAATTGGACTGGAAAATCAAATGAATCACTTAACATGGACTCCCATAACCGACCACTATTGATCAGTCTCTGCCAGGAACCATTTTCCTTAAAATGAATAGCCAATGATTGAGAAAAGGCCTTATATTTATGCTCATCTTGCTTATTCACGTAATCAAGAAAGCCGCGATCAAAGCTCCACAACATTACAAGGTACATGCACAGAACCACACTGCCAGTAGCCAGCAGCAAAGTAGAAAAAAGTTTAAAGCGGATACTAAAAATCATGGTGCCCTGAAGGTAGCAACGGAATAAGGTCAAAGGTAAGTATCGCTACGTACCTTCTAATAGAATAACTGTAAATAGCGACAGAAACAGCTTTCGCCGGTGAATTCCTTTGTTTTTTCACATTTCAAAATAGCTATTCGTTTAAAATTGTAATCTTAAAAAAGATATTGAGCACGAAAAGCAACACCTGTCCCATCTTCAGAACCATTTACAGCCTCAGAAGAGCGGCTATACTGCAGATTAGTCGTTAATCGAATATTCTTACCATAATAGTAATTCAAGCCTAGTGTATTGGTTTGCAGCTTACTGCCCTCTATGGATTCACGAGTATTAAGTTCACTGTAGCGATACGCCAGTTCCCAAGCGCCATCCTTGGAAGAAGGCCGTACACTAACAAGATTTCCGTTGTTGTATTGGCGAGTATCTCTACTTAGAAAATAACCCGCTTGAACATAAAAGCCGTCAAATACTGCATCCTGGCGGGCATCAACCGCTTGAATATCTGTGCTTATATACTCCCCCTGATAAGACAAAGGACCATCTAAAAACGCCATTTCAACACCCAGTAGCTGCATTTGATCTACCGCTATTTCCCCACTTTCAATAATCTTGTCTGCACTGTGTATCTCAGCGCGCTCCTTAATTTCAAAGATTTCCCCATCCATCTCTCTTAGAGATGCAGAAAAGCCTAGATGCAATGTTTGTAAATCATTGCTTATTGGCCCCCATGTTAAATGGCCACCTAAGGCAAATGGTGCTGAATCATTTTCTTGCGACTCTATATCTACAAACGAGAAGGCCCAGGTAAAGTTAGAATGTGCTGCGGCCACCATCCAGCCGATATTACGGCTGGGCGACAGTGCATTGGACACCATTGAGAGCTCTAGAAAAGTAATATATTTTGAACTGGTTGTATTCTCCAGACCAAAAGGTTCCTTGAAGCGGCCCAGGGTTATCGCTACTCTTTTGCTCCTTTTATAGCGAATGTATGAATCACCAATTTCACTGCTGCTTTGTTCTTCATCAAAGCCTATTTGCAGTTTGGCCGACCAGTTTTTCTTTAATTTATGTTTTATATCCAGGCGAGCTCGCCTTATTTCCGAGTTAAATTCGGCGCTATCATCACCCTCCCGATTGATTCCATCCTGTAGCGCATAATCGAGCATAATAACACCTGAAATTCGGGTTTCGCTCTGCAAGCTATCATGTGATTCGGGCAATAATGTTTGCCCCTGTACAGTTGCAATCCGCCACGTGGTAACAAACAAAATGAAACAAACATTCTTTATAGTGAACATAACGACTCCAAAGTTTCACCAGGTAACTATTGAACCTTAAACACAGTTGGAACAAGCTCTTTTTTATTCATGGACTCGCTATTTCCTGGTAAATAACGCACCACAAGATTGGCGCTATCCTTAAGAAAGTCTATCTGTGTAATTCTAACGTCTACCACATTTAGACCAGTACGCTGCTTTAGATCATTTAATAAAACCGGGTATTTTTCCGGAGTAATATTTTCAATTTTTTCATATTGAACTAACTGCTCCAGCAGAACACCCCTAGATACTAATCGCTCACATAACATGGCAAATACAACAAATACACTATGCAGTAAACCTAGTTCTAAAAAGCTGGCTGTGCTTACAGCCGACAAAAGTGAAATTGCAATCACCATAAAAAGGTAGGTCATTTCTCTAACTGAAATAGACTCGGTGCGATATCGCAACATAGAGAAAACAGCAAACAAACCAAAAGCAAAACCCATGGATATATCCACTGAATGTAAAAGGTTGGTTACACTAAACACACCTACAGCAAACAATATAAAGGAAGTAGCATGTTCATTATTTCCTCCAACTCGGGAAAAAAAGCCTCGCATATAACAACCTAAGACCAATAGAGAAATAGAAAACGTATTAAGAATTAATTTGAACAGAAATTCTGTATCCAGCGTAGTAAACATAAAGACATCCTAATGATGGGTAAAAATGAAATTAATTAAATTTTCTTATTAATCTTAATAATGGCTTGAAGCCATTTTTTTTGAGTGAAGGCGTAATCAATGCGCACCCCATACAATATTTGCTAAATTTGCTGGCGCGAATACCCAAACGCGCCATCTCTAAAGCAAACGGTGAGGTTAAATCATGTTTAAACTGCTTCAGTTCCGCTATGAAAAACTTCGGCAATTCAATCTTTTGGCTTCCATCCACAGAACAAAACATTAAATCTAAATCCAATGTTAAACGCTCTCCACATCTTTCATTTGCCAATGCTATTCTATGGTAGCTTCCCCACTGGGACGCCTCTAGCTGGGTAAATTTATTTGACAACGTCTCATTTAAAAAGGTTTGTTGAGACATGCCTTTTACACAGGCACTGTCGGACACAATCCTAGTTTTTAAAGTTCGCCCCTTATTATTTTTAAATTTAACCTCCAGAAAGCCCTTGTCACTGTCTACATAGTTTCTGTGACGAACCTTATAGCGATTTAATCGCCCCTGGTGATGCGCATGGTAAAAATCCAAGTCAGGCATATCAAAATAGGTATTTTGATACATAAAAAGTCTCTTACCGTTAATTTCAAGGGCACTATAGTGAGGTAAAAGATGAATCAATAACGATTCCAGTTTTGCAATGGGGATAAGATATTTGGTGTCTACCCTGTCCATTAAGCTGGCATTTTTTAGGTCATTCAGTCCATGAGCCGTAAATTGATTAAGTGCCAGAGTTGCCTTATCTGCCATGGTAACTTTAAGAGATCTACCACTTTCATTAATGGCCTGAGGATAGGTTTCAACGGCTAATTGTGAATTCACAGGGCTTTGTTGAATTTGCATATTTCTCTACCTTGATACTCAACTAAAAATATTTAAAAAGTATTAACCGCTTTATCTTTCCCACTCAATTTAATAGGGAATGAGAAAGATATTTTTATTTAAGCATTAATATAGTTGATCAGGGTTTACATGGAGGGTGGGCCGCCAGGTCCACTTGGAAATCCTGCATCAGAACAATAGCCACTGCCATCGCCACTGGCTGGTGCAATGCCATCTAATTGTTGCTGAACACTGTCAGCTCGATCAGAGGCAAAACTGAGCAGATCAGCTAGACCAGATTCAAACTGGCTATAGCTATAAAAAGCACTGGGGTCATTGGCAACCGAAGTTGATATGAGTGTTTCAAAGGCGTTTATTTCCTCGGAAATAACGGCAGGATCAAGCGCACCGCCATTAATTAAGCCCGAGATAATTGTATGATAAGTTTCCAGGTTATCATCGCTTGAAAATAAAGCGTAAATCAACGGACGCTCTGCTAACGCACCTTGAGTAGGTTCATCTATATACAGTTCCGTAACGTCACCGCAACCCATAGTAAAGGTGCCAAATGACTCGTTAAAATCCCACGGGATAATTGAAAATTTATCACTCTGTTCATACAGGTAATAATTATGCGATAAAGTCCCTTGATAACTATCAAGGTTACTCATCACAGTGGACGCCGCGAAGTATCTCAACATGTCGTCACTGTTTAAAACACTGTCGTAATCACTGCCGTTGTTAATTTCATCTAAAAAACTCATAAGGGCGGTATTTTCAGTGGTGCCTTCATTGGTTTTTAATTCCACCGCAGTATAACTGGCATAAGCGGCGTCAATCCAAACTAAGTCATGCCCAACCAGACCTTCATTGTCGGCATCATCTGGTTTGTATAGATCCCCCGTTGAATCGGTAAAGTTCTCCTCTAGAAATTCATCATTCACTTGCTCCACCATGGTATATAAACCATGCAGTTCGTTATTTATGTATAAATTAACAAATGAAGTTCTTGGTGCTGCCAGGCCCAGGTCACGCATTACATTATAGGAAATGGTTTCTCTCATATAGGAGGGGTCGTTATAATTATTGTTAAAGTTCAACTTTTTCATATTTAACAATTTTTGGCCCGATACATATTCATTGGTATCGATTTTGAAACTAAAACGACTATAACCGGTACTGCCTTCTTGAATCGTGGCCACATGGGATAAAGTAGAATTGCCTTTTGTTCTAAAGGCAATATTTTCAAGAGTAACGTCTTTATACGTTAAGCTGGCACTGTGATCTTCCTTGTCTTCTGCGTTATCGATGATGTCCTGCCAATCCTCATCACTAAGTGTAATGTAAACATTTTCAACATTGTCAGTTTCAAAAACCGTTACATCGGTATTGGTTGTGCCCTGACTCACACTAAGTGTACGGGCTGACCAATCACCATCTGGATAAGCTCCATAGCTAAAGTATTGCGGTGCATCACTGTCTTCCCATTCAACATAATCAACCGTTACGCCATCCTGCTCCAAGGTTAAGCTATCACTGGAGCCCAGCTTGAAAGACACATAGTGATCACCTGGATCTGTTTCTGTGGCATAAATAACCACAAAGGCTCCTGACTCCAAACTTACCTCTGGCAATGTCACCGCTTCAAGGTCATCAGTGTCATCCACTACCGTGTAATCACTTAAGTTAATGGTTTGTGTGCCTGAATTGAAAAGCTCAAACCAGTCATCGCCATCATTCACGTCTTTACTGACAATTTCATTAATCACTAAAGGGCCTCGACTGGCTTGAAGATTAGTACTGGCACTGGTGGGCATAAGTGTTTGGAAAGTCCCTACTCCATCGCTGTACCGACCATAACTAAATCCCGTTAACGCCTCGCCTTTATCCCAATCGATAATGTCCACCAACTCATTACCGTTATACAAGCTAACACTGTCACTGGAGCCAAGTTTAAAGGGCACATATAAGGCATCTTCTTGCGTATTCACATCGTCCTCATCAATGGCTCTAATAACCACAAATTCTCCGGCGGTTATGGTCATGTTCGGCAAACTTTGTAATTCACCTTCTTCATCGTCATCAATAAGGGTGTAATCACTTAGATTTACGCTGCCTTGCGTAACATACAACTCAATCCAGTCATCGCCACCGCCGCTGTCTTTGGCCACTATTTCATTAATCACCAGGCTATTGCCTTCGGTCACGGTACTGGAAGTATCTGAATCGGTAAGACTTGAACTACTGCCACCGCAACCACTCATAAATATTACCGTGGCCGCCAATGGCCATAACGCCTTATTGCTTTGTACAAGTAAACATAACGGTTTTTGAAAGGGGTTTGCCACCAGACACCTCAATACTTTGTTTATTATTTAGTGTTAAGAATAGTATGCAAAGGTGCAGCAATATTGGGGGAAATGTGCAGGAAAAGTGAACAAGCCAAATCAAATTTAAAATACCACGTGAAAATTGACACAGCTCAAAGCCAATACGGTTAACTGTACTTTTAATACTGGTTGCATATTTACTGCACCTTTTAAAAATAGCTTTATATGCAAAAGGAGCGTTTTAAATTTTCAACTTCAAGGCCATAAACATGAAAAATCAAAAAACAGCTGGATACCTGCTAGGTGCTAGCCTTAGTATTTTATTATCTGCTTGCGAAGCCTCATCCAGCTCAGACCAAAGCCAATCACCAATTTAAAATACAAATACAGTGGAGGCACCTAATGAAGACTCCCCCATAGAAATCAGTAGCCAAAATTTAACATTCAAAATTGTCGATACTAATCAAAGCCTTTGTTATGACTCTAATTCCGGCGCAATAACCGACTGCACGAGCTCTGGCCATGATGCTGATTATTTAGGGCATCAACCCAACTACACTTAAAGTGAAGACGGTCTTACGATTACCGATAACGTGACCGAACTTATTTGGACACAGGGTAGTGACATCAATCAAGACGGAGAAGTCAATTATGATGACAAGCTTTACCAAGGTGAAGCGGTGGATTATTGCCAGAATTTATCTTTATCAGATCGCACAGATTGGCGCTTACCTAGCATTAAAGAAGCCTACTCATTAATCATGTTTAGTGGTCAGGATGCTAGCAGTTATCAAGGAAGCGTCACCAATTCCCTAATTCTTTTTTTAGATGAAAAATTTGACCGCGCCTTTGGTGATCTGACTGCAACACAAACCAGCAGTGGCCTCAGTCCACCTGAAGGAGTCGACCGCATTATAGACGCTCAATATGCTTCTACTTCACTATATGTCTCTACCACCATGAACAATGATGCCACCATGTTTGGCGTTAATTATGTAGACGGACGCATTAAAGGTTACCCCAGTGCTTTTAAAGAATTTTACGTACGCTGTGTTACCGGGTAATCCTCCCTTTTTTAATCGAAACCAAAAGTAGGAATTAAGCAGCCATTAATGGTGGCCTACCACCATTAGCCTTATGTGGCCGTTCGTTATTGTAAAACCATAACCAGTTCGTTGCATAGTCTTGAACCTCATTTAACGTTTCAAACAGACATTTACTAAGCCAGCTATAACGGATAGTTCGATTAGCTCTTTCAATATAAGCATTCTGTTGTGGATTTCCTGGCTGAATGTAATCAATCCTAATATCACGCTTTTTTGCCCAATCAGTGAACTCATGGCTAATGAACTCAGGGCCGTTATCACAACGTATTGCAATTGGTTTTGAGCGCCACTCCAGAAGTTGATCCAGTACGCGTGTGACCCGAGCTGTTGGCAAAGAGAAGCCTGCTTCAATTGCGAGTCCTTCACGCTTAAAGTCGTCAATCACATTGAATAACCTAAACGTTCTTTGGTCTGCAAGTTGATCATGCATAAAATCAATTGACCAGACCTGATTAGTTTTAATGGGCCCTTTCAGTGGTTCGGGCTTGTTACGCTTTAGTCGCCTCCTAGGCTTGATACGTAAATTTAAAGCTAGCTCACAATAAATT
>ERZ1027231.418-NODE-418-length-12007-cov-252.425117_pt1 | contig 12007 bp, 11 predicted proteins | sample MGYA00520866_ERZ1027231 | MGnify/ENA primary metagenome ERZ1027231 (study PRJEB33311, sample SAMEA4378411) | marine metagenome | biome: Marine biome; feature: Fjord; material: Water | collected 2014-07-20T08:00:00Z/2014-07-... | depth 75 m ...
GGTGATTTGCTGATCATCCATACCATCGCCAATGATCAATATGACGTTTTGCGCACTGGCCGTTGCAGAGCCTAATGCACCCACTAAGCAGGCTGCTGACACAAATGAAGGAACGCCGAATAAACGTAATATAGGGCTTTTTATATTTAGAAAGTGAGTAATGGGATGATTCATAGGTTCATTTATTGTTTGATAAAAATGTTAAATACACGAGGGGTATATAGCAGCACGGTCATGACTGCATTACGCTGCTGTTTTATACAAGTTGTGCATGACAAGTACTATGTCTAATAAAGCCAGCTGATGATCCAAAACAGTGATTCCCAGTTAGGTGCTTTACCTTCTAGTCTGGCAGATATTGCTTTAAAGCTTGCTGGCAGGCTGGGGATAAAATGATTTGCTGAGCTTCAGGCTTATTGTGGTATTGATCCAGCCCTAAACGATTAATTAAGTACATCAGTAATGCCGCACGTACCTGCAGGGTTTTAATGTATTGCCCATTTGGCTGCTCGCCTATTAATGTCATATCGTAATCAAGCGCAATAATACGGCTTCTATTCACATCTAACCTTGGGTCAGGAATAATTTCTAAATCCAGTAAGGTCTGCCAAAGTTCATCTTGTATGTCGTAATGATCAGCACCATCCAATAATTCGCTGGCAGAGCTTGCATCAAAACGGCTTAAAACAAAATCACGGTATCCGTCATTTTTTTCACAGTAGGCTCTTACATGCCAGCGCAAACCATCAAATACAATATTGTGCGGCTGAATCACACGAGTGGTAAATTCAGGGTGGCTGACGGACGCATACGCAATGCTTAAGCGTCGCTGCTCACGTATGGCCTGAAGAATGGGCCGAACGACTAAAGGATTTACATTTCGAGTAGGCATGGCTAACTGTGTAACGCTTTCACCCGCTGCAATTAATTGCACGTACTCTTGCAGGCTGCCACCTGTGAATTGAGCCACCATTGTTTTGGTCGGCACATAAGATTCACTGACGGCTTCATAGGCCATATTTTCAGAATAAAGATTTTTATATTTTTGAATAACATGAGCCGCCAGCTTAATGCCTAGCTCAAATTGCTGACTGATATGAGCCGCATTAATGCGCCCCTCCCATATCAGCATTAATTCAACAAACGCAAAGCGTTTTTGATCAACCGCTGAATTGCTTTCTTTTTCTGTTAAATGGCTTGCCATAGTAAGCTCAGTTTTTCTTATTATATTAAAACAAAATTATTGGATAGTTTTAGATACATCATTTCAACTTAAAGACTTTTCTGTCTCATCTGAAAATTCTAACTCGGCTGTTTCTAACACCTGCTGAGGTATTTCTTTTTTGGTTCTTACACCCAGGTCTTTAAATTTATGGGCCTGACTGATCAAATTACCACGGCCTTCTTTCAGTTTATTCCAAGCACTGTCATAAGTACCCTGTACTGTTCCCAGTTGCTTGCCGATTTTTTCCATTTCCACAACAAAGCTCACTAGCTTGTCATGAACCTTGCCTGCGCTTTCTGCAAGTTGTCTGGCATTTTTATTCTGACGTTCAATTGACCATAAACTTGATACGGTTCTTAAGCTGGCCAATAACGTAGTGGGAGTAACAACCACAATGCGTTGTTCGAACGCATCATTAAATAATTTATCATCATGCTCGAATGCCACCATGAATGCAGGTTCAATTGGCATAAATAAAAATACAAAGTCTGGACTATTTAGTCCGGGTAACTTGGTATATTGCTTTTCGGATAAGCTTTTTATGTGCATGCGAACTGCATCAATGTGGTTTTTTAAAAACTTAATGCGATCGGCTTCGCTTTCCGCATTCACGTAATCCGTATAGGCATTCAGGGATACTTTAGCATCCACTATTATGTGCTTACCTTCAGGTAGGTTAATTATCACATCTGGACGAAAGCGTTCGCCGTCTTCATCTGTGATGCTTTTTTCACGAACGTATTCTTCGCCGTTCCGTAATCCCGATTTTTCAAGTACGGTTTCCAGTACAAGCTCTCCCCAGTTACCCTGAGTTTTCTTTTCGCCGCGTAATGCTCGGGCTAAAGAAGCCGCTTCTTCTGTTATTTGTTTATTCAAATCATGAAGATTTGTAATTTGTTCTTTCAAAGCCGATCGGTCTTTGCTTTCTGCTACATAAACATCATCGACTTTTTTACGTAGCCCCTCTAACTGATCCTTAAACGGGTTCAATAAGCTGCTTAATCCTTCTTGACTGCTCTGTTTGAACTGCTTGTTCTTTTCTTCAAATATTTTATTAGACAGGTTTTCAAATTCTTGGCTTAACTGCGCTTTATTACTTTGTAGTAACTGCAGTTTTTCATCCACATTTTCTTGATCTTTTTGACGCTCAACCTGCTCTTGGTTTAACTGGGTTTTTAAATCCGCAACTTGTAAGTTTAATTGATCGATTGCGGCTTCTTTTTGCGCTAACTTTTGCGCATCTAATTCTCGCTCGGCCAATGTGGCTTGAGTATGCTTTAACTGCCCCTGTAATACAGAGACTTCTGAGCGTGAAGCTTCTAGCTTTATGTCAGTTGATTTCAGAGTGTCATCTAGGCTTGTTAGCTGCTTTTTCGCGGTCTGCTCAGCCGCCAGCGCCAAGGCTTGAGCCGTATTAGCTTCGGCTAAGGTTGCTTGCGCATCCCCTATCTGAGATTGAAGTCCGGCAACTTGCTCTTCTCTGTGAAGATCTTTCTGATCGGCTTGTAGGGTGAGTGCTTGGATCTGTGCATTGGCGTCTTCTAAGCGACCTTTTGCCTGACGGCTTAATACAAATACCCCTCCTGCAAACGCAAGGGTAATTAAGGCGGGTAGCAATAATGTTTCTAAAACAATCATAAGTTCTCGGTAAATATTGGGCAGCACTGATCAGACGTTCAGTATTGGCCATAACAAGGTAATAATCTGAGTCATAGCTTACCTTTATAGGGTAAAAAAATCATGGCTTGAAAGGCACTAATTAGAACTATAATTATTAGAGCATCATGTGCGTAGCCAGCCATACTGCTTAGGCATCCAATATGCCCTAAACACCGTATGACTAGATGTTCTAAGCCGTCAATAACAAACCCCTTTGAAAGAGCTCATTTTGTGAATAGCCAACAGAAAATTTTTGCCCGATATATACACTCTCTACCGCCGGGCGAACTTACCTGGATAGGCTTACGCCCTGAACGCAAAACCAACATGATTGAAGTCGATCATACCCAAGCCCTTGCTGAACAAGGCCTTGAGGGGGATCACCGTATAGGTAAAACCCGAGGATCTGGCAGGCAGGTGACCATTATTAGCGAAGAGTACATCCAGCAAATAGGGCATTACTTAGGCGGGAAAACCGTTCACCCTGCACTGCTTAGGCGCAACCTAGTGGTCAAACACATCAATTTAACCGCATTGCGCTACCAAACCTTCCAGATCGGAGAAGCCATTTTTGAAGCCGGTGCCCTTTGCCATCCATGTTCAAGAATGGAATATGCACTGGGTAAAGGTGGAGTAGCCGCTATGATGGGACACGGCGGCCTGTGCTGTAAAATTGTAAAGACAGGCGAGATAAAGCTTGGAGACTCAGTGGTTCTATTAAAGCCTCAGCAAAGCTTGTTTTGATCAGTGTCACTTAGCGAGTTAACTATTTAACATAGCCTTTTAATAAGCTGCCAAAAAAAGCCAATTGGCTTTTTAGATAGCCCTGATATTTAGGTAGCGCATCATCTACATCCGCTACCCTAGAGTGATAAAATATGTGCATTTTGGGCTTGGGTAACTGACTGGAGTCTTGAATATTGGCCGTAGGAATCACCACTAACTTAGGCATTAACGGCAGCGCCACATACTCAATAGCAGGCTTATGGCACACCGTGCATTTACCCCTGTGTACCAGTGGAGGCGAAGTATAGGTCTTATACTCCACAGTCCCTTCTTTAGGCATCACCACGTCTTTTGCACGAAACAAGGTAATATCAGCATGACTTGCCTGATTAAATTCTTGGCAAATTGTGCAGTGACAATAGCCCCTTAAAAGCGCTTTGCCTTTCACCTCAAACTGAACATGCCCACATTCGCACTGACCCTTGCTGTATCGTTCCATGATTATTCTCGCAACTGTTTCAGTTTAATTTATAAGGTTTATTTGACACTGTGCAGAGCACAAATTTTATTACCGCTTGGGTCCCTTAGATACGCTAAATATAACTTAGCGAATCCGCCTTCGCGCATCCCCGGAGGCTCTTCGCATGTTGTGCCACCATTTTCTAAGCCCGTAGCATGCCATGCATCAGCTAACTCTGGTGTTTTGGCTAAGAACCCAATAGTCGAACCATTACCACTGCATGCGGGCTCGCCGTCTATTGGCTTAGTAATCGCAAACACACCTGATTTTGTATAGTAAAAAACACGGCCTTTTTCATCAATTACACCGGGCTTATACCCTAATTCACCCAGAGTTTTGTCATAGAAGTTTTTTGATGCTTCTATGTCGTTGGCACCGACCATCACATGACTAAACATAGTTACCCTTTTATTTTTTGTATTTGGTTTTGATTAACTGGATCAACACACTACCCGAAATTCACATGCCATCAATCTTTATTCTATCCATTTAATAAAATTCAGCGTTTACAAAAACCACCTAATGAGGATAACGCCTATTCATTCATTAATATTATTTATCAATTTCATCCTATTAATGTCCTGCACATACGCACATACGCACATAAAAAAAGGGCAGGTTTATTTTAAACCTACCCTTTCTTTTACACTAAGAGCAATGAATACTACCGTAAAACTTATTAACTTTTTGTCGGGTTAATTAAAAATTTAGCCCCCGTCTTTTTAGCATTGTATTGTGCAATTACGTCAGGTGTCATGGCTTGTTCAAAGCTCAATTCTTCAGTAAATGAACATGCGAATGTGGTTTTAATTTCATCGGCCACCTTCTTTTGCAACTCCCCGATACGCTGCGGTGTTAACTTGCCTAAAAAGCGCATTAACAACCAACCACCAATGCCCCACGTCATGCCGTAAGCACGGTTTAATACAGTGGGTGAAAAGTCTAATCCACCGTATACATAAACTTGTTTGTTATCTTCAGACCCGTAAGTGTTAAAACCTTTAGCATCTTTACTGCCCACCATTTCCATGGCCGTTAAAATATCACTAACTAGCTCACCACCGCCAATGGCATCAAATGCTAAGGTTGCACCTGTTTCTTCAATCGCTTTGTATAAATCGGTTTTAAATTCTGCACTGGACGAATCACAAATATGTGTTGCACCAATGTCTTTTAAAATATCCGCTTGCGCCTGACTTCTTACAATATTCACTAACGGCACATCTTGCGCCAAACAAATTTTATTGAGCATCTGGCCTAGGCTAGATGCGGCAGCGGTATGCACTAAACCGGTATGCCCTTCCATTCTCATGGTTTCAACCATGCCTAATGCGGTTAATGGATTCACAAAAGACGACGCGGCATCACGTGCTGTGGTGTCATCATGATGGACAATGCAAGCCTGCGCTGGAACACAGCAGTATTCAGAGTATGCAGCGCCAGGGATAACACCCACTGTTTTACCCATTAAAGCTTGAGCAGCGTCACTGTCACCTGCTGCAATCACGGTTCCTGCACCTTCATTGCCTATGGGTAAAGTTTGATCTAGACGGGATGCTATACGCGGCAACATGCCTTTAAATACTGGGGCAGTTAAGGTTTTTTTATCATCACTTAGCTTCGCTTCAGCCAAATTAGCTGGACCAAACATTGGCCACATATCCGATGGATTAATCGGCGCGGCTTCTATGCGCACAACCACTTCATGTGGTTTTGGTGTTGGCACGTCTATTTCTTTAAGTGTAACGGAAAGCTGCCCGTCGGAAGTAATAGTGCTAAACAATTGCTTTGATTGTGTCATGTAAATCAAACTCTAAGGGAAAAGGCGTGCCCAACAGACTAGCAGAATGTTACAACATATAAAGCGGGGAAATCAGAGATAGACTGTTCTTAATTAGCGATCAATATAAACAGTTAAAAAGACAAATTACGTGACGTATAAATTAGAAATACTGCTGATACAAGTCAGCAGCTACTTCTACCACAATTGCATGCCTGCGAGCTAAGCGATCATGATCCACATCGTAGCCACCACCAATCACGGTTGCCACTGGAATGTGTCTGGCCAAGCAGGTACGCAATACCAATTCATCTCGATCCATCATGCCTTGCCATGTCACGTTTAAATGACCAAGGCCGTCATGCTGCCAAATATCGACACCTGCATCGTATAGCACCAAGCTAGGCTGCAATTTATCTAATAGAGCATTCAATGTTTTTGATATCACTTGTAGATAAGCTTGGTCTTCAAGGTTATTTTCTAAGCCCACATCAAGGTCGCTGTTAAATTTTCTGAAAGGAAAGTTCTTCTCACAATGAATGGAACAAGTAAACGCATTGGGTTCATCGCTTAAAATTGAAGCGGTTCCGTCGCCTTGGTGCACGTCGCAATCAAAAATCAGCACGTTTTCAATTTCATTATTTTTAAGCAGTGTTTTAGCGGTATAGGCAAGATCATTAATCATGCAAAACCCGGAACCAAAATCCCGATGTGCATGATGGGTACCGCCTGCAAGATGACAGGCTAGGCCTTTTTCTAATGCTAGCCGAGCGGCAAGCAAGGTACCGTTTGGTGCAGTGAGCGTTCGGTCTACCAACCCTTGACTCCAAGGCAAGCCAATACGTCGCCACGCTCGTTTATCCACATGGTTACCGCAAAGCTGCTCTAGGTAACTGACATCATGGGCTATGGATAAATCAGTCAAAGAAGCGGGCTCTGGCTGATAAAGGTTTTCACGTTTTGGGTGGATAAGCTCTTGTGCCAATACATGATCGTACAAGCGCACAAACTTACTCATGACAAAGCGATGGTCTTCAGGAAAGTCACAAGAATAATTAGGGTGATAAACAATGGGTAACATATCGTTAACTATCCATCGGCCTAATTATGATTACAGGTAGGAGTATTAAGAGAATGAAATCAATTCAACGTCAAAAATCAATGCAGAGCCAGGTTTAATCGCACCTGCTGCACGATTACCATAAGCAAGGTTACTTGGAATATAAAAGCGTGTTTTTTCACCAACCACCATCAACTGCACACCCTCGGTCCAACCGGGGATCACTTGATTCAAACCAAAGCTGATCGATTGGCCACGGTCTACCGAGCTATCAAACACAGTTCCATCTAATAATGTGCCATGATAATGCACAGTCACATTGGATTTTGCACTGGGATGCTCACTGCCATTGCCTTGCTCTAGTACCTTGTATTGCAAGCCTGACGAGGTGGTTTTCACACCTTCTTCATTTTTGTTCTTTTCTAAAAAAATACGCCCTTCTTCAATACCCGCAGCAGCGGCTTTTTTACTGCGTATGCGCAACCAGGTGAATAAGACAATTACAAATACGACTGCGGCAATAAATAATGGAGGCATAATGAATCCTAGGTAAATAATAATCAGAGGGTATTCTAAACAAGTTAGGCCCATATCGGTAGCCTGTTCTGCTGGCATCATAAATTGGGGCAAATTGGTTAACCTTTACTAACGAATAGGCTAATGATTTAGACAGAGAGTTACAGTAGTATCCTATCAACAAAAGCGATTAAGTCGTCTACAAGCCGAATGCTGTGACAACTAAAGTCCGCATCATATATAGGGCAAACCGTGATCATTCAACACAAAGAAAAAATAGCCTCACCCGATACCATTAAAGAAGCTTTTAAGGGTCTGGGCTACATATGCAGCGATGACATTGCCATGTCTGTGTATCTTGCCTGTCATTTGCAAAAGCCCATATTAGTTGAAGGGCCTCCAGGTGTAGGAAAAACCGAGCTGGCCAAAAAAATAGCCGAATACTTATCCGCTACTCTGATTCGCATGCAATGCTACGAAGGTCTTGATGAAGCCAAGGCACTCTACGAATGGAAATACGGTAAACAACTGCTTTATACGCAGCTATTAAAAGATCAGCTTGGCGACGTTATGAATGGCGCCAAGGGGCTGGATGAATCAGTCAGTCGCTTACATCAATTTGGTGATATCTTTTATTCAGATGAGTTTTTAGAACCTCGGCCATTATTGCAAGCATTAAGGCAAAAAGACGGTGCTGTTTTACTAATTGATGAAATTGATAAAGCCGACCAAGAATTCGAAGCGTTTTTACTAGAACTGCTTTCAGACTATCAAGTCAGCATTCCTGAAATTGGCACCATAAAAGCAAAATCTAAACCCATTGTCATTCTTACCAGTAATAATACCCGTGAACTGGGTGACGCGTTAAAACGCCGTTGCTTGCATTTGTACATTCCATTCCCAGAGCCTAAGCTAGAGCAAGAAATCATCAGTGTTAAAGTGCCTGAATTGAATACCGAACTACAAAAAGAGTTAGTGGCCTTTGTGAGCGAGCTTCGCACCATGGCACTTAAAAAAGTGCCCGCTGTCAGCGAAACAATCGACTGGGCAAAAGCCCTACTATTACTTAATGTTCATGAGCTTGATCAGCAATGGATTAAAAGCACACTTAATTTGTTACTTAAGTTTCAAGAAGATATTGAAGTAATCGAACCTGAAATTAGAAACATCATGAACAAGTCTAAACGGTTGTAACATGCAAAAAGTATTGGGGGACTTTATTCATGCGTTAAGGCAAGCCGGATTACCGGTTTCCCCCGCTGAAACTCTAGATGCCTTACATGCAAGCCAATTAGTGGGACTGAAAAACCCCCTCTTACTTAAATCAGCGCTGGGCATGACACTGGCCAAAACCCAAGAAGACTTTATTAAACTTGACCAGGTGTTTGATCATTTTTTTAGCTTGAATACAGGCTCGGATAATACGGCACCTAACCCTGATCCAGTAAGCAATCAAGACAACATAGAAAGCCCAAAACCCGAACAGCAAGACCCTGAAAAAAATCAATCTCAGGAACGTGTGCCAACCCCGCCAGACACTCCCAGCTCTCAATTAGCATTACAACTTATTAACAATGAGCAAACAGCAATAGAAACGGCCATAGCCGCTGCAGCCTATCAAGCAGGTGCGACCACCATGCAAATGTTCACTCAAAAAGGCGTTGTCAGTTATCGGATTATGAAGGCATTAGGAGAAGAGTCTCTTAATTCAGAACTAAGCGCTCTAGCAAAAGACAATAAAAATTCAGAACTGATTCATAATATACGCAATAAGCAAACTAAACTGCGAGAGCAAGTTAAAGAATACGTTGAGCAACAATACTTGTTGTACAGCAAAAATATCGGCAAGCAACTGGTTGACGATAACCTTAAAAAAGTAAAACTCAGTAATGTGGATTTTTCGTATTACCAGCAAATGTCTAAGCTGGTAACAAAAGCTGCCAAGCAATTAGCGACTCAACATGGGCGCCGTAAAAAAACGTCTAAACGAGGTACTCTGGATGTGCGTAAAACCATTGCTGCTAACGCTGCGTTTGATGGGTTTCTATTTCACACCAAATGGAAGTCCACTCGCATAGAGCGTCCAAAGGTTATGGTGATTTGTGACGTCAGTGGTTCAGTCAGTAAAATGTCACGCTTTTTATTAATGTTTTTATACAGCCTTCAGGATGTACTGCCCAAAGTTCGCTCATTTGTATTTGCATCTAACTTGGCCGAAGTCACCAAAAACTTCGATGAACAAGACATCGAAGAAGCCTTAAGTATTATCATGAAGAAGTGGGCTTTTATGCCCACGGATTATGGGCGTGCGTTAATGGACTTTAAAGATTTGGCGCTTGATGACATCGACAACAAAACAACTGTTATCATGTTAGGCGATGCACGCAATAATTACTCTGATTCTCACGCCAAAATTTGGAAAGAGGTTTACCAGAAAAGTAAGCGTGTTTTATGGCTAAACCCTGAAGGGCATTATAATTGGGATTCTGGCGATTCTATTATGAGTGAATACAGCCCTTACTGCTCAAGAGTTGAGCCATGCGGTTCGATCAATGATCTCACGCGCATTGTGGGCTCCTTACTCAAACATTCTTAACTTTAAGTCCTTCTAGTTTATGCCCAGCTGCGCAGTAGTTTATCCACTGATTTTTTGGGTGTTTTGGCCAGTTTTTTTATTTGATCAAAGCTTAAGTCAAACGCGTTATAACGTTCACCGATGTTTTCTAACATGGCCATCCAGACCTTGGCCGTCATTTCTGAATCGTATAACGCTCGGTGAAAGCCTCCGCCACTTGGGATTCGCGCAAACTTCACTAACTGCCCTAGCTTATGACTGGGAGCATCTTGAAACACTCTTCTAGATACCAATAATGAACATGAAAATTCGCCCGTATAATCTCTCGAAATACGATCAAGCTCAGCATCCAGAAAACGCTTATCAAAAGATGCATTATGGGCGATCAAATTACTGTCGCATATAAAATCGGCAAACCGCCCCATGACATTTTCACAGCTGTCGGCTGTGGCCAGCATACTGTTACTTATGCCAGTGTAATCTTCGATAAAGCCACTGACTCGCTTACCTGGGTTCATCAGCTCTTGAAAGCGTTCGGTGACTTCGCCATTTTCAAGCTTAACCGCACCAATTTCAATGGCTCGATCACCCATATCAGGGGATAAACCCGTGGTCTCGAAATCGAGAATGATTAAAGAATCTGCGCGCATAATTTAAGTCTTAACGTGTATCTAATAATTAATGCGTAAATGATACTGAGTTATGGCGGATCTACAAAGTGCTTTCATGAACAGCGTGAAATAAATCGTTTAATGCTTCAGGGTTTCGTCCTTGATTAAATTGCTAAACCTACCTGATTATTCATATCGCTTGGATTTCAGGTAGCCTTATTGGATTCATTGATCGTGGAATGGATACCAGATAGTTCGTTCCTCACTTCTGGTATGACGGCGTGAAGGGACTGTATCATTGCTGATTTAAGAGAGCTTATTTTCAGTCCGCGACACCGTAATACTCTCGCATGCGGGTATCCATTTTTCGGATTGCTTTATCGTCACATGGATACCTGATATTTCGTCCTTCACTTCTGGTATGACGACGTGGAGGGCCAGTGTCATTGCCGATTTAAGCGATCTCATTGGCAGCCCGCTTCACCGTCATACTCGCGCATGCGGGTATCCATTTATCTGGTTGCTTTATCGTCACATGGATACCAGATAGCTCGTTCCTCACTTCTGGTATGACGGCGTGAAGGGTCGGTATCATTGCCAATTCAAGTGAGTTCATTGGCAGTCCGCTTCACCGTCATACTTGCGCATGCGGGTATCCATTTGTCGGATTGCTTTATCGTCACATGGATACCAGATAGTTCGTTCCTCACTTCTGGTATGACGACGTGGAGGCCAGTGTCATTGCCAATTTAAGCGATTTCATTGGCAGTCCGCTTCACCGTCATACTCGCGCATGCGGGTATCCATTTATCGGATTGCTTTATCGTCACATGGATACCTGATATTTCGTCCTTCACTTCTGGTATGACGACGTGGAGGGTCGGTATCATTGCCAATTCAAGTGAGTTCATTGGCAGTCCGCTTCAACGTCATACTCGCGCATGCGGGTATCCATTTATCTGGTTGCTTTATCGTCACATGGATACCAGATAGCTCGTTCCTCACTTCTGGTATGACGGCGTGAAGGGTCCGTATCACTACCAATTTAAGTAACCTCATTGTCAATCCGCTTCTACGTCATACTCGCGCATGCGGGTATCCATTTATCTGGTTGCTTTATCGTCACATGGATACCAGATAGCTCGTTCCTCACTTCTGGTATGACGACGTGAAGTTATGGTATGACTACGTGGAGGGCAGGTATCACTACCAATTTAAGTAACCTCATTGTCAATCCGCTTCTACGTCTTACTCGCGCATGCGGGTATCCATTTGTCGGATTGCTTTATCGTCACATGGATACCAGATAGTTCGTTCCTCACTTCTGGTATGACG
>ERZ1027231.419-NODE-419-length-11993-cov-265.861786_pt1 | contig 11993 bp, 12 predicted proteins | sample MGYA00520866_ERZ1027231 | MGnify/ENA primary metagenome ERZ1027231 (study PRJEB33311, sample SAMEA4378411) | marine metagenome | biome: Marine biome; feature: Fjord; material: Water | collected 2014-07-20T08:00:00Z/2014-07-... | depth 75 m ...
TTAGTGCTGTTTTCTTAGTTGGGATTAACCAAGATAAGAAAGCATTACACCCGCCGCAACGGCTGAACCAACAACACCTGCTACGTTTGGACCCATTGCATGCATTAACAAGAAGTTTTGCTGGTTATATTCCAAGCCAACCTTGTTAGACACACGTGCTGCCATTGGTACCGCTGATACGCCAGCTGAACCAATTAACGGGTTTAGCTTCGTTTTCAAGAACAAGTTCATGAATTTAGCCATCAATACGCCACATGCCGTACCAACACAGAAAGCTGATAGGCCAAGTACCAAGATACCCAATGTTTTAATATTCAAAAATTCGGCAGCTGAAAGCTTAGAGCCCACACCTAAACCAAGCATTATGGTCACGATGTTGATTAAAGAATTTTGTACAGTATCGCTTAAACGATCTACCACACCAGATTCTTTCATTAAGTTACCTAAGCAGAACATACCTAATAGAGGAGCCGCTGAAGGCAGAGCTAAACCAACCAGTACTAACACAATGATTGGGAATAAGATTTTCTCTTTCTGGCTAACAACACGAAGCTGTTCCATTTTAATCTTACGTTCATCATCGTTAGTCAGTGCACGCATAATTGGTGGCTGAATCACTGGCACAAGGGCCATGTATGAATAAGCCGCTACTGCGATAGCACCTAATAGATGAGGAGCTAGGTTAGTTGCCACAAAGATAGACGTTGGTCCGTCAGCACCACCAATGATACCAATGGCAGCCGCTTCTTCTAATGTGAAAGGCATGATGCCGTAATGGTTCATCAATACCGCACCTAATACCGTACCAAAGATACCAAACTGAGCCGCTGCACCTAACAATAATGTTTTAGGGTTAGCCAGTAGTGGCCCAAAGTCAGTCATTGCACCAACACCCATGAAAATCATCAGCGGAAACATGCCCGTTGCGATACCCATGTTATAGATGTAGTAAAGCAAGCCCGCTGGTGATTCTAGGTGACCCACTGCATCGTAAACAGGTGCAGCATAAAAGCCGGCACCTGGAATGTTTACGAAAATAGCACCAATACCAATTGGTAATAGCAATAATGGCTCAAAGCCTTTTTTAATGGCTAAAAATAACAGCAGTAAACCCACTGCTATCATCAGCGCCTGGCCCCACTCCATTTGAGCAAGCCCAGAGTCCATTATTAGTTTATTTAACTTTTCCACAACGTACTCCTTACGCGATTGTTAGCAGTACATCGCCAACAACAACTGTATCGCCAGCTTTGGACGTTACACTACCAATGGTGCCAGCTTTATGGGCGCGGATTTCAGTTTCCATTTTCATTGCTTCAAGAATAACGATCACATCGCCTTCAGCAACTTGCTGGCCAACCTGAACTTCTACTTTCCAGATATTACCCGCTAATGGAGCCGTTACTGGCTCACCGCCACCAACTGCTGCAGGAGCCGCACCTGCCGCAGGAGCCGCAGCACCACCGAAAGATAATGGCGCACCATTTACAGGAGCAAGTTGTGATACGTCACCGCCGTCATCAACTTTCACTACGTATTCGTTGCCGTCTACGTTTACAGTGAATGTGTCTTCAGCATTGCCTTTAGGTGCAGGCTCAAACGCATCAGGGTTACCACGGTTCTCTAGGAACTTAGGAGCAACCTGAGGGAACAAGGCAAATGTCAATGCATCATCAATTTTTTCGTCGGCAAGTTTAAAGCCTTTCTCAGCGGCTAGCGCATCAACGTCAGCAATGATTTGATCCATTTCGTCGTCGATCAAATCAGCAGGACGACAAGTGATCACTTCAGCACCATCTAATACACGAGCTTGAAGCTCAGCGTTCATAGGAGCAGGAGCTGCACCGTATTCGCCTTTAAGAATGCCTTGTGTCTCTTTAGAGATAGACTTGTAACGCTCACCTGTTAATACGTTAAGTACGGCTTGAGTACCTACGATTTGAGAAGTGGGTGTTACTAGTGGAATGTGACCAAGATCTTCACGCACACGTGGAATTTCTTGTAACACTTCATCAAACTTATCAGAAGCGCCTTGCTCGCGTAGTTGGTTTTCCATGTTTGTTAACATGCCACCAGGTACTTGAGCCACTAGGATACGAGAATCGGTACCGCGCAGGGCGCCTTCGTATTTAGAGTATTTTTTACGAACATCGCGGAAGTAAGCAGCGATTTCTTCAAGCAACAATAGGTCTAGGCCTGTGTCACGTTCAGATCCTTTCATAGCCGCTACAACTGTTTCAGTTGCTGAGTGGCCGTAAGTACCAGACATTGAAGAGATTGCAGTATCAACACGGTCAACGCCCGCTTCGATTGCTTTAAGGATCGCCATGTCGCTCATGCCCGCTGTTGCGTGGCAGTGAAGCTGAACTTCAAGATCAGTCTCTTTCTTAAGACGGCTTACTAATTCAAATACTTCGTATGGGTTGATGATGCCGGCCATATCTTTAATGGCAATAGAATCAACACCTAGATCTTCAACTTGCTTAGCAAGACCCAACCAAGCATCCATGTTATGAACAGGAGAAGTTGTATAAGACAGAGTACCCTGTGCGTGTTTACCTTGCTTTTTAACGGCTTTAATAGCTGTTTCAAGGTTACGCGGATCATTCATCGCATCGAAAATACGGAAAACGTCAACGCCGTTTGTCGCTGCACGTTCAACAAATTTTTCAACAACGTCATCTGCGTAATGACGGTAACCTAAAAGGTTTTGACCACGTAGCAACATTTGATGCGGCGTGTTTGGCATTAATTTTTTAAATTCGCGGATACGATCCCAAGGATCTTCGCCTAAGAAACGGATACATGAATCAAATGTTGCTCCGCCCCATGACTCTAAAGACCAGTAACCAACTTGGTCTAGTTTTTCAGCGATAGGTAGCATGTCGTCAATGCGCATGCGAGTCGCGAATAAAGATTGGTGAGCGTCGCGTAATACGACGTCCGTGATGCCTAATTTTTTAGTAACGGTCATTTGTAATGGCCTTTATAAGTATTATCGTTGTACGTTATATGAGTAGCGCGCTTACTTTTGGCTAGCGCGGTGCTCTTTTACGGCTGCAGCTAAAACTTTTAATAACTGCGGGTCGACGCCTTGTCCTGGCTGAGCAAGTGGTTTCGCTGGTGCAACAGGTGCATCAGGAAGAAACTTTGTTACAAAGCTAGACATAAGAGACATGGCAATAATCAATATGACCAAGAATACGAAAACCGTACCCATACCAAATCCCATTAATCCAAGGCCGTCAGCTAAAACTTCAGCTTTTTCAGCAGCACTAAGAACTAACTCAGTTGCAGCTGGTGCATCAGCTAGATTCATGGACATAAACATCCACTCCTTATCGTTAACAAACGGATCTGACATCAAAGAGGTTTATAGTCACTATAAACCTCCAAAATGGCAGTTAATGATTAATTAATAACCAATTCTATTATTTTGCCTAAAACTTAAACAGCATAGACAATTTATCGCGCTAATGTACTGTAAATAGGGCATTTTGGCAAATTTAACCGCGACATATTCACGCTTTATAGCCCTTAAAAATCCCCCCTTTTTTCTTAGGATTAAGGTAATATGCGCCCTCTTTAAACATCACTTAACGCCTAATCACTGGAGGCCATAATGCTTGCACTTGCCCCCATGGAAGGCCTAGTTGATGAAAACATGCGTACGCTGCTCACCCGTGACGGCGCATTTGATCACTGTGTAACCGAGTTTTTACGCATCAGCGACCAGCTTTTGCCTGCTAAAGTCTTTCATCGCATCTGCCCCGAATCTCATAACGACTGGAAAACCCCAAGTGGCACACCGGTTCACTTACAGTTATTAGGCAGCGACCCAGAGTTAATGGCCGACAACGCATTCCGCGGCACCTTACTTGGGGCCCCCACCATAGATGTGAATTTTGGCTGCCCCTCAAAAACCGTTAATCGCAACCGCGGTGGCAGCATATTATTGAAAGATCCTGAAGATATTTACCAGATATTACTGGCCATGCGCGCAGCCATGCCAGACAACGTGCCGCTTACCGCAAAAATGCGACTAGGCTACGAAGACAAGTCTCTCGCAGTCGAGAATGCACAAGCCGTCGAAGCCGCTGGAGCCAGCCAACTATGTATCCATGCACGCACCAAGATAGAGGGCTACAAGCCCCCTGCTCATTGGCATTACATTGCCAAGATTAAAGAACAGGTCTCACTGCCCATTATCGCAAATGGCGAGATATGGAATTTAGAAGACTACAAGCTAGCCAAACAAGAAAGTCATTGTGATGACATCATGCTGGGACGTGGTGCGGTGGCCATGCCTGATTTAGCCAGGCAAATTAATCGCCATGAAAATGGCCAAGATCATGAAGAAGAAAGCTGGGATAAACGTTTGACCGACATTCTTTGGATGATAGAACAAGTTAAACTATCCCATAACGAAAAAGCAACTCAGGGTAAGATCAAACAATGGCTAAGTTTTTTAAAGCTTCGCTACGAAGAAGCACCTGAATTTTTCAAAAAAATCAGATCCCTAAAAACGATTCCAGAGTTGATTGATGCCACACAAGAGCAGCGCTCTAGATAGGGTCCAGCGCCATAGGCAGTTGTATTTTAAACTCAGTGCCTTCGCCTTCTTTTGACACAACATTAATACTGCCTCCATGGCTCTCAACTATACCGTAAGAAATAGACAAGCCTAACCCCGTCCCCTCACTAACACCCTTTGTCGTAAAGAATGGATCAAATATTTTTGCCTGAACAGCTTCTGACATTCCCTTCCCTGTATCCTTAATCACAACCTCTATATTGCTATCGCTTAGACTGGTGGAAATAAATATTTCTCCCTTTTCATCAATAGCATGAGTTGCATTTACTAGGATATTCATAATCACCTGACCTACCTGACCTTCATGGCCCTGTACCATAGGTAAGTTATCCCCAAAAGTTTTGTGTAACGTCACCTTATATTTCATCTCATTCCAAACCACTTTAATTGTATTTAGAATGCATTCATTAATCTCAAATTGCGACGTTTCTTCCTCATCACTTCGAGCAAAGGACTTCAGGTTTGCCACTATATCTTTTACTCTTATTAAACCATCAGAACAGTCACTCATAATGTCATTAATGTCACTGACGATAAATTTCATATCTTCATCATCATCAAACTTTTTTAATGCATCACTTTCTGGCCCTTCGTTTTTTTCAACTAATTCATTGGCTAGCCTAATGTAATTAGATATTACAGCAGAATACTCTTTTAAGGTTCCTACATTACTCATAACAAACCCAATTGGATTATTTATTTCATGAGCCACACCTGCAGCCAGCTGCCCTAATGAAGCCATTTTTTCAGACTGCACAAGCTGTGATTGCGCCTGCTTTAATTTTTCATGACTGCTTTTAATTTCAACATAACTGCTTTCCAGTTTTTTCTTGTTAATATCACCTTCTAATATACTGCTAATTTGATAAGCCGATACTTCACACTGATCTAGAAGCGCAGAATCAAAATCAACCTCTTCGGGCAGGTAAAGCTCGCAAACCGTTGCCACCTTCCCAAAAGATTTAATCGGTACAAAGCCAATACGATTAATCCCTAAACCTTTCAATACACTTTGGATATTTTCATCTTCTAATTCAGAGATGTGCATGATTTTTCTAGCCTGCAAGGCATATATTTTTTTATACACAGCGATATTAAAGCGAGGGATTTCTTGATCTGTTCCCACAGCAGGAAAACTGGTTAACGATGTTCCTTTCACGTAACTATATCGGCCGATATTCCCACTTATAAATTCAATTGAGGCTTGCAAATATCCACCTACAATTGATGTTAACCCCTTATCATCCTGAGTTAATCGTGCAACGGCTAATAGATAAACCGCTTCTTTTTTTTGCTTCATCAAATCATTAAATTGATGCTGCATCATATCGACGCTAGACTGAACTTCTCGTGTTTTTTCATCCAGTAATTTTTCAGCCGCTAACCGCGAAAGCTTTTCACGATCATAGGCTTTTTGATAAGCATCACTCATAGCAGCAACCTCTTACTCTTAACGAGTAACTATTATGAAAATACCACATTCCACTTGCACTCATCATGATCGTCATGCATACATTGAGAATGAGACAAGGTAACACCCTGAGAGAAATGCTTGGCTAATCCTTGTATTAAACCCTCTGCCACAGCGCATAATTTGCGCTTACTGCGATAGATCAAAACACCTTCTCTTTCACTACTTGGAATATATTCAAAAAATGGTGTATATGCATCTGGATGTATTCGCTTAACATCCCTATGAATTACATCCTCTAAATCAACCAGCAGCGATTGTGATGTTTCATAAGACTTAACCTCAATTGGCCCTCTATTCAATAAAAAATCGAACAAGAATACTCCAAATAAATTTAACCCGTCATTCAAAGGGACGCCTAATTTTTCACAAAGCGTTGATGCCAACGCTACTATTTCTGCATCGTCATATGTTACCCCTGATGTATAAGCCCCATTAGCGACACCACTGTCATCGATGACACTATTCCATACCTCCATATCAGCGTTTTCTAAAACAAACTCTTCAAGTGCATTAAAAATTATACCTTGCATAAACCACCTCTTTTACATTTGATTAAATTGTTTTAATTATTCGGATAATTAACTAAACCATTTCTCAACGATTCCAAGTAACTCATCATTTTCAAAAGGCTTAGCTAATACTTGATTCGCACCTCCTTCTAAGGCCTTATTTAAGTCACTTTGTCCCTGAGCACTGATCACCAAGATCTTTAAGCCCTCTAATTCAGGTTTAGCGCGTGTTAACGCTAAAACTGTTAAGCCATCCATTGATGGCATTCGCAAATCCAAGGTTAATAAACTGGGCTGAAAGCTAACCAATAACATACCGGCTTCAAAGCCATCATTGGCCACTTCTACCTGCCAACCAGCTCTTTTGAGTACCCTTGCAATTGCATTGGCCATGGGAGCATCATCATCTACAACAAGTGCTTTTCGCTCAACTACTGGATCTACCATATATTGAGAGTCTGTCGGCTCAATATGCATTGGCTGAGTTAACTCCGGAGGAATAGGCATCCCATTGGTTTTCATAAAACGCAACAAGCTACTTCTCATTATCCGGTGATCTCCACGCCCTGGTAACTTGTACCCACTTAATTCACCTCGCTCTATCCATCTGATTACGGTTCTAAAGTTCACACCTGTGAATTTAGCGACATCTCCGGTTGTATATATTGGCTCACTCACTACCCTCACTCCAACCTGATCACTTATTAATCAATCTAGAAGAGTTTTTGTATAATTAATAGTCAATCTTTATACTTTTTTAATCTTAGACAGGTTAGACAGGTTGAAATATAGTCAATAAGGCTAGGGAGATTAACTATGACTGATGCAGCAAAAATCTTATTTGTCGATGATGAAAAGCAAATGCTAACGGCACTGAACAGAGTATTCAGAGGCAAGGCATACTCTATTTTCATGGCAAATAGCGGGCAAGAAGCCCTGGATATACTAGAAAATGAAACAATGGATATCATTGTGTCTGATATGCGCATGCCTGAAATGGATGGGGCCACGTTTTTAGCTAAAACAGTCGACCTACACCCTACCAGCCGCCGCATTCTGTTAACCGGCTATAGTGACCAAGAAAGTACCGTACGGGCAATTAATGAAGGCCAGGTTCATCAATACATCATGAAGCCTTGGGATAACGACGCCCTTAAAGCCACTATAGATTCAGAGATCCAAGAAAAAATTCGCATTGCAGAAGAAACACCCGATGCCAGTGAACACGAAACCCTACAAGTACAAGTCGCCCGCGTAAGCGATGAGCTAGCAAATGCCCACACATTCGCTGACATGGCTAAAGGGGAACTATTAAAACAATACTCAACCACCATTAAGGTCATCAGTAATTTAATCAATTTAAAAACGCCTACACCATCAAGCATGAACAACAACGTGGTGACTCACAGTGTCGCCATGTGCAAGATGATCAAACTGGACCACAAAGTAACGACCGAAGTACGTAATGCCGCGCAGCTGTTTCAATTAGGCAAGCTAGCAATAAAAGACAACCTAGTTAACATGAAAATTAACGAAATGAATCAGGCTCAAAGTGACTCATACAACAAGCACAGTGTAAAAGGTGCAGACCTGCTATTACCTATTAACTCACTCACCTATGCTGCCAATCTTATACGCCATCAAAATGAAAACATTGATGGCTCTGGCTACCCTGATAGTCTAGAAGGCAAAGCCATTCCTTTAGGCTCTCGTATACTAAAAATTATCATCGATTATCAACAAATCATTAATGGCTTATATTTCAATGATCCTTATAGCCCAAATGATGCACTTGATTTCATGGATCGATACTCAGGAATCAAATACGACGAGACGCTGCTAATGTTGTATCGCAAGTTCATTGCAGAGCTTTCTAAAACAGAAGGCTTACAACAAGATCGCCTACTAAAAATAATCGACTTAAAACCTAACATGACAGTTTCACGAGACCTTGTTACCAATGAAGGCCTACTATTAATTACCAAAGGCTCACTATTAAGCGAAGTAACCATTCAAAAGCTAATTGAACTAGAAGAGCGTGATACACAAGAACTGAATATTTTCATTAAGGACAAGCTTCCCGAAGAGGAGGAAGAATCACAAGCAGGCCCAGAACAAAATTCCAACGCTTCGTAAGCCGCAATACAAGTAAATAGAATTCCATTATGATGGCTTTGTTTTTACATCAGGTTTTAATATTGTGGCATTTAAATCTCCAACAACGCTAATGGTGCAAGGCACCACTTCTGATGCGGGCAAAAGCATTTTAGTGGCGGCCATCTGCCGAATATTCAAAAACCATAGTTATAAGGTTGCACCCTTTAAACCTCAAAATATGGCCCTCAATAGCGCCGTCACAAAAGATGGCGGTGAAATTGGTCGCGCACAAGCCGTTCAAGCCATGGCCGCTGGCATAGAACCCACCACCGACATGAATCCTGTTCTGCTAAAACCCAATACCGACATTGGTGCGCAAGTCATCGTCAATGGTAAGGCCGTGGCCAACATGGACGCCACCTATTACCACAACCACAAGCCTAAATTGCTTCAAGCTGTTTTAGATTCACACAAACGCTTGGAGACCCAATACGAATACGTCATTGTTGAAGGGGCTGGCAGCCCTGCCGAAATCAATCTGCGTGATCGCGACATTGCCAATATGGGATTTGCCGAACCGGCCGATTGTCCGGTAATTATTGTTGCCGACATAGACCGCGGTGGTGTGTTCGCACACCTAACCGGCACACTAGATTGTTTAAGCGCGACCGAACAAGCACGAGTAAAAGGGTTTGTAATTAATCGATTCCGCGGTGACATTTCGTTATTAAAACCGGGGTTAGATTGGCTAGAAGAAAAAACGGGCAAGCCTGTATTAGGTGTGATTCCATATATTCAAAACCTACATATAGAAGCCGAAGACGCCATTCACATCAAACAACAACACAATACAGAAAATGTATTAAAGGTTGTTATCCCTGTTCTGCCTCGCATCAGTAACCACACCGATTTTGATGCGCTATCCCTTCATCCAAACGTAAATTTAGAATTTATTAAAGATGCAAAACTGTTTACTGGCGCCGACCTGATCATACTACCCGGCACAAAAAATGTTCGACAAGACTACGACTGGCTTGTCTCAAGTGGTTGGGCCGATCATGTTCAAAAGCACCTAAGGTATGGCGGCAAGGTGATCGGCATATGTGGAGGGTTTCAAATGCTAGGCAATGCAATACACGACCATAAAGGAATCGAGGGCATAGCCGGCAGTACTATTACCATGCAGCACTTAAATTTTGAAACTGAACTCACTGACAGCAAACATCTAAAGAATGTAACCGGTAAAGTGATTGGTACCGACATTTCTGTAAAGGGTTACGAAATACATGCAGGGGAAAGCCAAGGTCCCGCTTTTGATGATTGTTTAATCCAACTAGAATCACATAAAGACGGTATAAAGAATGCTGACAACACCATATTGGGCAGTTACATACACGGTATCTTTGATGAAACCGCCATGTTGGAATACTTACTTAACTGGGCAGGCTTGAAACAACTTGAATCGTTTGACTATCGACAGCATCAAGAAGATGAACTTAATCGATTAGCCTGTGAAGTTGAAAAAGCCATTCCATTTACAACACTTCAAGACATACTCAAGTAGTTTTGAAGACGTTTAATATTATTTAGACATTTCACGTGCCATTGCTTCTTGTGCTTCCATCAGTGCTTGTTCTAAGCGCTGTTGAAGGTCATAAGCATTGGCCAGCGACATAACAACCCGATTACTAATGGTGGCATTACCTGGTGCTGACTTATGGTGATTACCAAATTCAAACGTCACTTCACCCGTGCCCACAAAAATATTAGCAATGTCTCGGTAGCAGTATTCTAGATCTTGCGGCAGGTGTACATTGATGGTTTCTTGTTTTTGATCCTGGCTCATAAATACATCCTTAACTCATTATTAATATTTTTACCTGCGAAGGCGCAAGTGTCATGCCCCCCGGAGCGTTTGTCATATTCTGCATAGTTGGCGACAACATCTTTGTGGCAGGCAAGCCACCAGTAAAAACTTTCACACTGCCCATAATATTTCTAGCTGGCCCCATCATCATACCTGATGCAACCCCTCCGATGGCACCCGCATTATCACCCATACTCATAGGAATCGTGGTTGCCATATTATGCGCTGGCATCATCATGATAAATTGCTTTAATGAGCAGCTTGGTGGTAATGCCATGGGCAGCATAGCTGTATTCGGATAAGGAATAGGCGTCGGAATGGGTCCCGCAGGTGATGGAATGGGCGTTAAACACACATCCGGCATCGCAAAATTCATTCCGTTTAACGAGCAATTTGCAAACATATTCGATTACCCCATGTGAATGTGCTCACCATCAATCTTTGTGTCTTTCTGACTCAACATGACAGTGTGCTTTGAATTCATTGAATACAAGCCATCAACTTTACGGCCCATTTGTCCTGCCTGTACTTGATCAGCCTGATCCGTTTTTCTCACATAACTAAAAAACTTCTGCATCATGCTTTTAGATGTCTGACTAATAAAATCACTCACTTGATTAATATGTGAGATATAAGAAGCTAATTTTTCACCTTTCACCACGGCTTTAGAGAAATCCACGGTTAACTGCTCTGATTTCTGAACATTTTTATGAGACATTTGAATAATCTCATCTGACATTAATATCAGTTTATTAGCACTCATTAAGGTTAAATCATCAGGGCAGGTTAATTTACAGTTTTCCGGTAAGCTTAACGATGAGCCTTGATTGTTAGATCTGGCTAATATAGCCGTAATCCAAAGCTCTCCATTTTGATCTTGAAACAGTGCAACCTTGTCTCCAGCAATAGGTAAAATCAAACACGAAAATGCTTTGTAAGCTGGTTCAATCGCATCATTAATATTCAGTAAAAAAACATCACTATCGGTTGAAACTACAACAGCACTCGTGGGGGGGAGAGTCTTTAAAGGCATTGAATCCAATGAATTCATCATAGAAACTTTGTCTACCACAGTAGATACATTCATTTCCACTCCTCCGATTTTTTCCGCTGCTGATGGGTTCCCTGAGTTTGATTCAAATTTGATCCACTCCAATTACAATCTTCATGTGTGACCCCATGAAAATTGGCCATGAATAAAGTAGCATCTTTAATAGTATTAGACTCCCAGATACTATTTGAGCAATCAGCGTATTCAAAATTCGCCCGACTGAAATCAGATTGTTTTATTTCACTTTCAGATAATTGTGTCATTTTTAAGCTGGTAGCAACTAAATTTGATTGGTTAATTTTTGTTTTTTGCAAACTGGCTTTATCAAGGTTTGCTTCTGTAAGCACACATGAAGATAAATCCGCTTCGTATAAGTCAGCTAAAGTAAGATTAGCCAGACT
>ERZ1027231.420-NODE-420-length-11985-cov-22.178625_pt1 | contig 11985 bp, 8 predicted proteins | sample MGYA00520866_ERZ1027231 | MGnify/ENA primary metagenome ERZ1027231 (study PRJEB33311, sample SAMEA4378411) | marine metagenome | biome: Marine biome; feature: Fjord; material: Water | collected 2014-07-20T08:00:00Z/2014-07-... | depth 75 m ...
TGGCAAAACTGCCTATAATGATAACTCTTGAGTCTTAACTCCCGTATCTATTGAGCTACAGCCATCTGGTACGCCCTTTGCTCTATTGGTTATATCAATATTTTTGGATGCTTTCATGAAAGCGAAATTAGTTTTAATTGGCAACGGCATGGCCGGTGCCAAGTTGTTAGAAGAGCTCATGAGCAGCAGCCCCGACAAATACGACATTACCGTATTTGGAAACGAGCCCTACGGTAACTACAACCGCATCATGTTATCTCCGCTATTGGCTGGCGAGAAAACCCTGGAAGAAATTATGGTGCTCGATCGCCCCTGGTACCAGCAACATGGCATTAAGCTACATGTGGGTGAAGAAAAATCCATTACCCAAATTGACCGACTACATAAAACCGTTACCACCCGTGATGGCCAACAAACCCATTACGACCGCCTCATTATTGCCACCGGCTCCAAGCCCTTTATCTTACCTATTGAAGGTACGCAGCTGAATGGTGTCATGAGTTTTCGCGATATAAGCGATGTGGAGAAAATGATTGAAGCCTCTAGCTTGCATAAAAAGGCAGTGGTCATAGGTGCTGGGTTATTAGGTCTGGAAGCAGCTATGGGGTTGTGTGGCCGAGGCATGGAGGTAACCGTGGTACACAGTAATGTGGTGCCTTTAAATAGGCAGCTAGACATTGAGGCCGGCACACTATTGCAACAAGAGTTAACTGAACGCGGGCTTAATTTTAAAATGAACGCCCAAACTCAATCCATTGAGGGCAATGCAAAAGGTGATGTTACTAAAATTCATTTCAAAGACGGCTCTTTTTTAGAAACTGATATAGTCATTATGGCCATTGGTATTCGCCCTAATATGCAAATAGCCAAAGACGCGGGTGTCCACTGTGAGAAAGGTATCGTGGTTAACGATACCTTACAGACCTACGACCCTAAAATTTATGCCCTAGGGGAATGCATTCAACATCGAGGCGGCACCTTTGGTTTGGTGGCTCCTCTTTATGATCAGGCTCGTGTACTCACCAATCATTTGAGTGAGCACGGTGTAGCGCAGTATCAAACTTTACCCAGCGCCACAAAATTAAAAGTCACCGGCATTAATTTATTTTCAGTGGGGCAGATTGATGAAAATAGCGATGATGGTGAAAAATGCGAAACCCTGATCTATCGCGACAAACAACAAGGTATTTATAAAAAGTTGGTTTTGAAAAACAATTTTCTGATAGGTGTGGTGTTATACGGCGAAACTCAAGAAGGCGCTTTTTATAATGAGCTGCTGGATGAGAAAAAAGATCTAACACAAATACGTCCTTACTTAATGTTTGGCCGCAGCCTGTGTGATGAAAAAAGCAATGGTAAATGTGAAGAAAAAAGTCCCAACCCGAAGACTGTAGAAGGTGAAGTAAAATGAGCGAAGCAATTATTACCAGCGACAAAAGCTCATTAACCATTAACACCGAACTTCGTAACCGACATACCACTTGTGCCTATTGCGGTGTGGGTTGTGGCGTAGACGCACAAGTTAACGATGATACTCGTAACATCACGGTGAAAGGCTTAAAGTCTCACCCTTCTAACCATGGCCGCCTGTGCAGTAAAGGCAGCGCCTTGGCCGACACCATAGGATTAAACGAACGTTTATTGCAGCCTCAGGTTCATGGAAAAGCGGCCAGTTGGGATGATGCCCTAAATACAGTGGCCCAAGGCTTTCAAAATGTCATAAATGAACACGGCCCGGATGCAGTGGCCTTTTATGGTTCTGGGCAATTATTAACCGAAGATTATTATGTGGCCAACAAGCTCATGAAGGGTTTTATTGGCAGCGGCAACATAGATACCAATAGCCGCTTGTGTATGTCTAGCTCAGTGGTGGGACACAAACGTGCTTTTGGTACCGATACGGTGCCAGGGTGTTATGAAGATTTTGAACAAGCCAGTTTAATTATTTTAGTAGGCAGCAATACCGCTTGGTGTCACCCGGTATTATTTCAGCGCATTAAAAAGCACAAAGAAAATAACCCACATGTAAAAGTGGTGGTGATAGACCCAAGAAAAACCAACACCTGCGACATCGCCGATTTACACCTGCCTTTAAACTTAGGCACGGATGTTTGGCTATTCAATGGTTTATTAAACTATTTAGACAAAAATAATCAATTAGATTTAGATTACATTAATAACTACACCCAAGGCTTTGAAGACAGTTTACGTGCCGCTGCACTCAGTGCAGGAGATTTAAAAGAAACCGCCAGCACCCTTGGGGTTTGTGAGAGTGACCTGGCCACGTTTTACAAGTGGTTTGGGGGTAATGAAAAAGTGGTCACGCTTTATAGCCAGGGCGTTAACCAAAGTAGCTCAGGCACAGATAAGGTAAACGGCATTACCAACTGCCATCTGGCCACTGGGCGCATTGGCAAGCCGGGCATGGGGCCTTTTTCAATGACAGGCCAGCCCAATGCCATGGGTGGCCGTGAGGTGGGTGGTTTGGCCAATACTCTGGCCAGCCACATGGACTTTACTGATGACAACCGTGATCGCTTAAAACGCTTTTGGAATACAGACAATCTAACCCAAAACCAAGGGTTAATGGCGGTGGATTTATTTGATGCCATTGACGAAGGTAAAATTAAAGCGGTTTGGATTATGGCCACCAATCCCGTGGTAAGTATGCCTAACGCCGACAAGGTAAAAAAAGCCCTGCTAAAATGTGATCTAGTGGTGGTGAGTGATTGCATTGAAAAAACCGATACCATGGACTTGGCCCATGTAAAATTGCCAGCCACTCCTTGGAGTGAAAAAGATGGCACGGTTACCAATAGTGAGCGACGCATCAGTCGTCAACGAGCTTTGTTAAGCCCTGCAGGTCAAGCCAAACCAGACTGGTGGATTATTTGCCAAGTGGCAAAACGCCTGGGGTTTATTCAAGGCTTTAGCTTTGAAACAGCGGCGGATATATTTCGTGAACACGCTGCTCTTTCTGGCTTTGAAAACCATGCCTGTATAGAAGGCATTGGGCGTCGCCGAGATTTTGATATTTCGTTCCTTCAAAACCTCAGTAATGAAGAGTATGAAAAACTGCAGCCGATTCAATGGCCTGTAAATAAAAAACATCCTAACGGCAGCCCAAGGTTTTTTGCTAAGGGAGAGTTTTATACTCAAACACAAAAAGGTAACTTCTTAGCACTCACCCCTAAATTGCCTAAAAATTTAGCCAACCAAGAATTCCCATTAGCGTTAAACAGCGGCCGTATCCGTGACCAATGGCATACCATGTCACGTACCGCCCTTGCCCCTCAGTTGAATCAGCACATCAGCGAACCCTTTATACAAATGCATCCTGATGACGCCATGAAGAATAAACTTCACGACCAACAGCTCATTAAAGTTTCCAGTAAGTGGGGAGAAATGACGGGGCGCTTAAATATTACAGAGGATGTAAAAGCCGGTGATATTTTTGCCCCTATGCATTGGACAAACCAGCTATCTAACACTGGCCGTATTAATAGTGTGATCAATCCGGTGGTGGATGAATTTTCCAAACAGCCTGAAAGTAAATTCACACCGGTTAACGTCACCTCCTATCCTTCCAAGTGGTATGGCTTTATTTTGTCCCGCGAAGAAATCAGCTGGCCTAATGTGGATTACGTGGTGAGCGTAAAAGGCAAACAACAAACCCGTTATGAACTTGCACACAAAAAGGACGTGACTCAACCCATAATACAAATGCTAAATTGGCTTGGCATTCAAAATGAGGCAGCGGCCAAGGCTCAACAATTAGAAATTTTAAGTTACCAGGACTCGGGCAGCGATTTATATCGTTTGGCATTAATTGATAAAAAAGGACAGTTACAAGGGGTTGCTTTCATGGCACCCAATACCGACTTACCTGAGCGTACTTGGCTTGCCATGCAGTTTGAACAACCAGCACTCAGCACCCGTGCCCGCCATGCACTACTCAGTGGTTATGCTCCAGCAGGGGAAGACATCGGCGCGATTGTTTGTGCTTGTTACAGCGTGGGCGAGAAAACCATTGAACACGCCATTAAGGAGAAGGGCTGTCTAACCACCAAGCAATTGGGCGTAGAGTTAAAAGCCGGGACAAATTGTGGCTCTTGTATTCCTGAGTTGAAGCAGTTGATTACGAAGTGCAGTCAGTAAGTCGTGTATTCAAAATAAAAAGGCCGAAATTGTAGCGGCCTTTTTATTAGGTTACTTGCAAAGTTTAAATTTGGCGCGCCTTTAATGCATGCCCCTAAACGCCCTTTCATTATAAATTTTTCCTTCACTAGAAAGTAACTTCAACTTTGAAATATCAGAGTGCAAAGGATTCACCACCGCAATTCTATCCATGTTTTGGCTTTGCATAGGCAAGGCTGTGGAGGGCACCCACAAAATCAGCGACTTACCTTCTTGCAAAAAGTCGCCTCCGACATTCTGTGTAGACTTAGGATATATATTGGCATCCCAATCTTCGGGGTAAGGGGGCGTTAGAAATTGCTGAGAAATACCGTCAGGTAATTCGTATTCGCCAATTCTAAAAGACGCAGGCACTAAACGAGGGCTGGGTAAATAATGGGCCATTTCAAGCATGGCCACCGCAGGCGACTGGGCAAAGTACAACACAGGCTGACCCGCACGGTTCCAACGACCACCATGCATGTAACTGGCACCACGGCCTGAATACTGCTCCATGTATTGCAGCTTACTGATTCGATAAATACGCATACTAATCCAAATGCGGTCTTTTATTATTTTGCTTTCTATTTTGAGTTTCTGTTTCGGTTTTTGAGCTTTTTAAAGCGACTAACTAAATTCACCAAACTCAATTCTATCCAGGGTGGCAATGATCCATGAACGCCCTTCGCAGGTATCCATTAAGCTATTGGGCGTATTGCCATCTAATACTGGAATCGCGGTATCCATCCATTCGCTCACCAGCCCTTTATCTTCAAATACTTCCAGGGCTTTAAGGTTTACCTTTAACGACTGCAACAGGTCTTCAGCCACATTGCCTTTGATATTGGCGCGATTATAAAGCCGTGCCACGTTGCTTTCCTGGGTTTGTAAAATACTGGCCGCCACCGAGCGTTTTACATCAAAGGTTTCCAGAATGCGCTTGGCAACATTGCCGGTAATACCCGAGCGAACCGTGTCTATATAGACACTGGGGTTGTCGAATGTACTGCTGGATAAACCTATCTGAGCAATAATCTCAGCCTTAGGGTCATGGTAGTCTGCCTGCATATCTGCCTCCGCGATTAAGGTAACTATACACCAAATCGCAACAACATCAAATTGACGCATAAACAACATCAAAATGATCTAAATGGGCATTTGTAAGCAAACCCCCCTATACTGCATTCTAGCCCCACAGACTTGTGAGCTGTACAATGTTGTCCAACTTCCACACTACTCGGGTTGGCCTTGCTTAACCCATAAAAATGAAGGATTCAGCATGAGCCTAGACTTAATTCCTGTCGGTAAAGACGCCCCTGAAGACGTATATGTGGTGATCGAGATTCCAGCGAACTCAAGCCCAATTAAATACGAAATTGATAAAGACATGGGCGGCGCGTTGATGGTTGACCGTTTCATGGCCACCCCTATGTTTTACCCTGCCAACTACGGCTTCATTAACAACACCCTAGCCGACGACGGCGATGCACTAGACGTATTGGTCATCACCCCTTACCCAGTACAGGCAGGTTCGGTTATTCGTTGTCGCCCGGTTGGGGTTTTAAATATGACGGACGAAGCCGGTGAAGACGCTAAATTGCTCGCGGTGCCTCACTCAAAAATCAGCAAGGCTTACGAAGATGTAAACGACATCGAAGACGTGCCTAAATTATTGCGTGATCAAATCGCACACTTCTTTGAGAACTACAAAGATCTTGAAGAGGGTAAGTGGGTTAAAGTAGATGGCTGGGATAATAGCGATGCAGCTAAGAAAGCGATTATTGAAAGCATGGCGGCTTACGAGGCTGCAAAGTAAGTTTAGCTTTTAATAAAACATTAGATACTAAAATAAAAACCCTGGGTCATTTCCATTACTCAGGGTTTTTAATTTCTATCGGTACCTATTAATTTAACGGCCCAATAAATCTCGTGAGATCACTTCTTTCATAATTTCAGAAGTACCTGCATAAATAGTTTGTACTCGAGCATCAACATAAGCGCGGGCTATGGGGTATTCAGCCATATAACCGTAACCACCAAATAATTGTAAACATTCATCCACTACGCGACATTGCATCTGCGTTGCGGCCAACTTCACCATGGCGGCTTCTGTTACGGTCATCTCCCCTGCCATGTATTTATCCACACACTTTTCAACGTAGGCCTTGTTAATTTCAATATCAGTTTTAACTTCGGCCAACTTAAAACGGGTATTTTGAAATTGACTAATACTTTGCCCAAACGCCTTACGTTCTTTCACGTATTCAATGGTCCACTCTAGCGCACCTTCTGCTGCGGCCACTGAAGAGGTGGCAATAGAAACACGCTCACGGGGTAACTCTTGCATTAAGTATTTAAAGCCTTTGCCTTCTTCACCCAATAATGCAGAGGCTGGTACCCGCACATTTTCAAAAAACAATTCGGCGGTGTCGCCTGCATGCTGGCCAATTTTTTCAAGATGTTTGCCCTTAGTAAAACCAGGTAATGTTGCATCCACTAAAAATAAAGAGATACCCTTACCACCTGCCTTTGGATCAGTTTTAGCACACACCACCACCATGTCGGCATTCACGCCATTGGTGATAAAGGTTTTAGAGCCATTTAAAATATACTCATCACCTTCTTTAATGGCGGTACTACGCATGCCTTGTAAATCACTGCCCGCTCCTGGCTCGGTCATGGCAATAGCGGTTACCACTTCGCCTGTGGCCATTTTTGGTAGCCAAAATTGTTTTTGTTCCTCGGTCGCAATATTAAAAATGTATTGCGCCACGATATCGCTGTGAATTGCAACGCTACCAGATAAACCAACAAATCCAAGACGAGCGATCTCGGCCAAAATTAATTGAGAGAAACGAAAGTCCACGCCACTGCCACCGTATTCAACCGGTAAGTCCACACACAACATGCCAGCTTCACCCAAGGTATTCCACATATCACGGGGGAGAAAATTTTGTTTTTCCCATTGTGGGTGTTTAGGTTCGATCTCTTTGGCTAAGAATTTGTTAGCCATGTCGCGAAACATTTCTAACTCTTCATGGCTTAAAGAATCTTGGACTGACATGATGAATACCTACTTATTTTTATAAGAAAACTGCCGCTCATTAAAAGGTAGGATCATTTGGAAGAAAAGAGCATATTCACTGAAAATGGTTGGTAAATTCACTATTATCTTTTTACTGAGGGGTTAGATGCCGGATCATTAATTGTAAATTCTCCTGGCTTCTAAACTCATTCACGTCCATTTCAAATACCACATGTACACGGCTTAGATTATTCACATCAATATCATGACGTTCCAAATTAAAAAGAATACCGTCATAAACTTGCTGACTTACAGGATCTTGCAGCGTTAACTTTAAATGGTTTTTTTCACTTCCCAACAACCTAAAGTTAACCACTTCAAATTGAGTATCAAATAACGGTTCAGGAAAATTCTGCCCCCAGGGAGCCACGAAGCGTAGCGCTCGCGCCATATTTACATTGAAATCTTGTGGGGCTGGGGCACCATCCGTCCTTAACACATTAACCAATAGATCTTCTGTTAATAACTGTGAGGCCACCTCTTCAAAAACCACTTTAAATTCTTCAATATGTTTTTTCTTAATAGACAAACCTGCCGCCATTGCATGGCCACCAAACTTGGATAATACATGGGGCAAACGTTTGGCCACTAAATCCAAGGCGTCACGTAAATGAAAACCGGGGATAGAGCGACCGCTGCCTTTTACTTCTTGTTCATCCCCTACGGCCGCTTCATCTGCTGGCGCAAACACAATCACCGGGCGATAAAATTTTTCTTTGAGGCGAGAGGCCAATAAGCCAATCACTCCCTGATGCCAGTCAGCTTGAAACAGACACAAGCTGTTGGCGGCTTCTATATCATCAAGAGGAAGCTTATTTAATTGCATTAATGCTTCTTGCTGCATGCCCCCTTCAACTTGTTTGCGATCTTGGTTCAATTCATCAAGGGTCTGGGCAATAGAATAGGCTCTGTCAGGATCTTGAGCCAACAAACAGTCTATGCCTATGCTCATGTCATCCATGCGACCAGCGGCGTTTAAGCGCGGCCCTAGGGCGAAACCAAAATCTTTACTGGTAAGCTGGCTTTGATTTTTCTTGGCCACCTTTAATAAAGATTGAATTCCCGGGCGCGCCACGCCTTTGCGAATTCGGCGCAAGCCTTGCTCTACTAAAATTCGGTTATTGTCATCAAGCGGTACCACATCAGCTACCGTGGCAAGTGATACTAAGTCTAGATAATTTGCCATATTGGGCAGGCTTTCTTGCGACGTACCTTGTTTGATTAAATGGCGGCGCAGCGCACAACACACATAAAAAATCACCGCACAACCACAGGCATTTTTAGAAGGGAATTTACAATCTGGCTGATTAGGATTCACTATGGCATCAGCATTAGGCAGGCTGTCAGCGGCCAGATGGTGGTCAGTCACTAAAACTTGCATGCCTAATTCCTTAGCCCGTGCCACCCCTTCAAAACTGGAAATACCATTATCCACCGTGACCAATAGATCGGGCTGATATTCTTTTTGGGCAAGATCTACTATGGGCGTTGATAAGCCGTAGCCGTATTCAAAGCGATTAGGCACTAGATAGTGTACCCAGCTCGCGCCCATTTTTTGCAAACAATCCACCGCCAGTGCCGTACTGGTGGCACCATCTACATCAAAGTCACCCACAATTAAAATGCGCTTTTTATTTGCAATGGCATTGGCCAATAGTTGCGCAGCTACTTCAATGTCTTTTAGCGAGGAAAAGTCCGCTAAGCCATTAAGGCTATAAGCCAGCGCATCACGGGTTAAACCACGCCCCTGCAATATACGATCAACCAGAGGTAAAGAAACATCGATTGGGCGACGCTGAATTTGTACGGCCATTTAGTATTCTCTTAAGCTGATTGGTATTTTAATAATGACTAACCCAAAAAATAAAAGCCGAAGGCGTTATTCACGGCTTCGGCTTTTGGTTTCGCTTTTACTAACAGTAGCGCTTACTTAAAAGTTTTTTCTGCTACGAACTTTTGTACTTCGGCCAAGTCAGCTGGCAATACATCCATTCTCTCTTCACGTTCCATTAAGTCTGTAAGGTGGTGTGGCAAAGAAGGCATTTCAAAACCTGCGCGCTTAACCGCTTCTTCAAATTTAACAGGATGAGCCGTACCCAGAGTAATCATTGGAATGTTTTTATTACGACGTACAGTACGGGCCGCTTTCACACCAATGGCTGTGTGTGGGTCTAACAAGTAACCTGTTTCTTCAAATACGTCTTGCATGGTTTTAACCGTGGTGTCTTCATCACAAGCGTAAGAGTCAAACAACTCACGAGCCTTGGCTAGCTTGTCATCGTCTAAAGTCACAATGTCTTTTTTAGCATTCATACGAGTCATTAGCTCAGCTAACGCCTCCCCGTCTTGATCGTATAAATCAAACAACAAACGCTCAAAATTAGAAGACACCGCAATATCCATTGAAGGCGTGATGGTATGTTGCAGTTCATGTACTTCGTATTGGTTTTTGCTCATGAAGCGATGTAAAACATCATTGCTGTTGGTAGCAATAATTAACTGCTCAATAGGCAAGCCCATTTTCTTGGCCATATAACCGGCAAAGATATCACCGAAGTTACCGGTAGGTACCGAGTAAGCCATAGGGCGAAGTGGACCACCAAGATTAAGCGAAGAATAGAAGTAATAAACAATCTGAGACATGATACGTGCCCAGTTAATACTGTTTACCGCCACCAATTTACGCTCACCCTTCAAGAAAGATTTATCGGCAAAGCTGGCTTTAATCATATCTTGTGCTTGATCAAAGTTACCCTTGATGGCGATATTGTAAATATTATCCCCTTCAACTGTGGTCATCTGACGACGCTGAACTTCCGATACCTTATTGTGCGGATGCAGAATAAAGATATCCACATTACGACATGTTTTGGTGCCTTCAATGGCAGCAGAGCCCGTGTCACCAGAAGTGGCGCCCATGATCACCACTTTTTCGTGACGACGTTCTAAAACGTAATCTAATAAACGACCAAGTGTTTGCAAGGCGAAATCTTTAAACGCTAAAGTTGGGCCATGGAAAAGCTCTAATACATATTCGTTATGATCAAGTTGTTGAAGAGGCGCTACTGCCTTGTGATCGAAGCCTGCATATACTTCATTCAGAATATTTTTTAATGCATCGCTATCTACACTGCCTTCAACAAAAGGCAAAATAATTTTATGGGCCAATTCAGCGTACGGAAGATCACGCCAAGATTCAATTTCAGCTTGGCTGAATTGTGGTACTTCTTTAGGAACGTATAAACCACCATCGTCTGCAAGACCGGTTAGCAATACTTCTTCAAATGTTAGCTCTGGAGCGTTTCCACGAGTGGAAATATATTTCATCATAATTTTATTTCCTTTGGTTTTTATAAAAAACCAAACTTAAATTTTCATATTTTCTATTGCCTGCACTGCGTTATGAGTGCAGGAATGGCAAGATAAAAACAGTAACCGTGTCTAGTTTAAGTGCTCAACACGAATACGTGTGATACTGCCATTAATATCGCCAAGTGCTTCAATTTCACTAATGGCTTGGTTCATGATCTTTTCTTGAACCTTGTGCGTTAGCATAATCACAGGCACTAGGGTTTCACCGGCAGCCGGCTCTTTTTGAATAATGGCTTCAATATTGATGCCCTTATTGCTCAAAATGCTGGCCACGTTAGCCAATACACCAGCCTTATCGTTGGCTTGCATGCGCAAGTAATAACTGGTTTCAATTTCCTCAATGGCCAATACTTTTACATCGTCCAAAGAATTATATGAAAGCGGCTCTACTTTAATACCGCGAGCGATATCAATGATGTCAGCCACTACCGCAGAAGCCGTTGGGCCAGCACCGGCACCAGGTCCGCAGAACAATGTATCCGCTACTGCATCGCCGTTCACGGCTACTGCATTCATTACGCCGTCTACTTTGGCAATCATGTTAGTTTCAGGAATAAGCGTTGGGTGAACCCGTAAATCGATACCCGCTTCGGTACGACAGCTCACACCTAGGTGCTTAATTCGGTAACCTAGTTCTTCGGCGTATTCCACATCTTCGCGAGTGATTTTGCTTATACCCTCGGTAAAGCAATTTTCAAACTGCAGCGGAATACCATATGCAATGGATGAAAGAATGGTAAGTTTATGAGCGGCATCAATTCCTTCAACATCAAAAGTAGGATCGGCTTCGGCGTAGCCTAGGTCTTGCGCTTCTTTTAATACATCACCAAAAGCACGGCCTTTGTCGCGCATTTCAGTCAGAATAAAATTACCAGTACCGTTAATGATACCCGCCAAACGGTTAATCTTGTTGGCCGCTAAACCTTCACGAATGGCTTTAATCACAGGAATACCACCTGCTACGCCCGCTTCATAACCAACAGTTACACCGGCTTCTTTGGCTGCGGCAAAAATCTCTTCACCGTGCACTGCAATAAGCGCTTTATTGGCGGTTACCACGTGCTTGCCGTTTTTAATGGCTTCAAGCACCAATTCTTTGGCCACATCGTAGCCACCGATAAGCTCAACCACTACGTCTATTTCAGGATTACGAGCCACATCAAAAATATCACGAGTAATCGTTGTACTGCTGGTATCGCAATCGGCATTATCGCGACGAGCGCCCACTTGCTCAATAATAATGTCACGGCCCGCACGACGACTAATCTCGCTAGCGTTATTTGTTAATACGTTAAAAGTGCCACCACCAACGGTGCCAAAACCACAGATACCTACTTTAACCGGCTTCACAA
>ERZ1027231.421-NODE-421-length-11951-cov-22.091207_pt1 | contig 11951 bp, 8 predicted proteins | sample MGYA00520866_ERZ1027231 | MGnify/ENA primary metagenome ERZ1027231 (study PRJEB33311, sample SAMEA4378411) | marine metagenome | biome: Marine biome; feature: Fjord; material: Water | collected 2014-07-20T08:00:00Z/2014-07-... | depth 75 m ...
CATAATAGGCAAGGCGATAAATATCCTTAATGGCTTTGTTATCCAGCTTGGCACTTCCCGGCTGAAAGCGAAAATTTAAACTTAAGCGTTTATTGCCTTCCACTAGTTGCAAGTAGTCAATGGGTAAGTTTTTAGCCAAAGACGTATTCATGGCCTCAACATTTTGAGATATAAATCCAACATCTTGAGCAATGACCTGCCCTGCAATGCTTTGAGAGAAACCAATAAACTCTTTTACATAAGGGTTAGCAGGTTCATCGTCGGTGTAAAGATAAAGCCGACGAGACAAAGCATAGTCTTCCGTGGCCACGGTTAACAAAGAGGGTTTAAAAGACTGTGTATCCCCATCGCTAATGGCCAACAGTTTACTTTCACCAACAAAAGCCAAACCAATAAATCCTATGGCAGCAGTATCCTTCAGTACATTTCCCACCAACATTTCACTGGATTCAAAACGATTAGCCGTCTCACTTAAAGGTGCCCTTTTACTCAGCACCATATTTTTAAAACTGTCCCATGTGCCTGAGTTATTATCTCGAGCATAAAGGTTAATACCTTGATTAAAGCCACCCAGTTGAGCCCAATTAGTGATGTCCCCTGAAAAAATATCGGCCAATTGCTGCTTACTTAATTGGCTAATGGGATTTTGGGGATGAACAATAATAGCCAAACCATCAATGGCCAATACATGCTCACTGCCTGAATCTTGCAGGTTTGTCATGACCCGTGCTTCAGTGACTTCTTTATCTTTTACTTTTCGAGAAGATGCCCAAATATCCGCTTCGCCAGACATTAAGCCTTTGAATCCAGTACTAGAGCCATGGGCCGAGATATGAATTTGAACGGACGTCCCCTTATTGGGGAAATCGCCTACTACAACCTTTTCATTTAACTTGGCTAAAGGCTGTACCCGAATATTTACTAGCCCCTTTTGTTTTAAATAATCCATGGCTAAATTAGGGGCAAGTTTACCGCCTACGGTGTTAGAACCATGCATGGTAAAAAGAGTAGTGACTGTATCTTTACTTTGAATATATTTTAGCGGTGCCACAGCAAATGTAATTTCAGCCATGGCAGTTTGCAAACGCAGTGCTTTCTCTGAGTAATCAATGGCGTAAGCCATAGAATTGAAGCATAAACTTAATATTAAAAAGAAAAACGTTCTCATTGATGAAGCAAGCCTGTGATTTTTATCAGGCGTAACTGTATCTAAAGATTGTGACACTTTGGTTACAAGAGGGCATTAAAAGGAGTGAAGTTGGGACAGGTTTTAACTAGCAGTAGGGATTTTGCATGGTGTCAGTGAACACCATGCAAATAACGAAATTAAGCTTCGTCAGGGATCGCAGCGTCGATCAATTCTTTCAATTCACCGTTTTCGGCCATTTCGGTAATGATATCGCAGCCACCAACCAATTCGCCCTTCACCCATAGCTGTGGGAAGGTAGGCCAGTTAGCGTATGCAGGTAAGCTGGCACGAATTTCAGGGTTAGTCAGAATATCTACATAGGCAAAACGCTTTCCCACTTCCATCAATGCTTGCACAGTTCGAGCAGAGAAACCGCACTGTGGCTGGTTAGGGTTGCCCTTCATATATAGCAATACGGTATTGGTTTCAATTTGTTGTTTGATCTGTTCAATAACTTCAGACATTTCATGCTCTCTGGTTATATTGTAAATAGCAATTTCCGGCCATTTTAACGAATAACCTAGTGTTATGCTAGGTTTTGCAACCCACAGCTCCTAGGAGCCTGATTTACATCAACCTAAAGCCTCATGGTTAGAACTGATACTTCGCACCTATATTGATAGAACGCGGCTTTCCAGGCCTAAACCCGTATGGCTTAGCCGACACCACATATTCATTGCCAAGGGCGTTATCCAGAGTGCCGTACAGCTTCAAACTTGGCTGTACTTGATAGTTAGCAGATATATCGATAACGGTATAAGAATCTATACGATCATCAGCTTCAATAGCGCCTTCCCCCGGAACATTGCGCATTTCACTTTGGTACAGGGCCGATACATTGGCCGCCCATTTTCCCTTGGCTATGCCCACTTGAATATTCAATTTGTGCTCAGGTAAATAACCTATTTCATAGCCTTCTTTAATTTCCTGATTTGCCAGCCCAAAAGCGCCGGTACTATCGGTAAAGTCTTCCCCAAATTCTCCGTGACTAAAGGTGTAGGTCATAATCATTGGGAATTGGTATGCAGACATCTGCATTTCATGACGCCAGCTGGCCTCTACCCCATATACCATGGCACTGCCCGCATTCACCTGGTCACCGATATTAGCTGAATCACAACCGTTAGCCGCACTGCAAGCACCGGCAAACTGGTCATAGTCATTGATAAAGCTCACTACCTCTAAATGCCCCAGGCCAAAATATCGAAAACCTAACTCGTAGTTGGTACTGAACTCAGGCTCAATCTCTTCATTTCCACTGGGTTTAGCGGCCGTAAAGCCTTTATACACACCAGCCAATAAACCAAGGTTTGGGCTTACTTCTCTGAAAATACCAATTCCAGGTAAGGTCACTGATTGCTTCAAGGTTTCATCTTCTTCTACCACACCCGTTAAGTTGCCATAAGTGGTCTTTATGGTTTCAATGTTTTCATGGCGTACACCTACAGTAATGGTGTTTTGCCCCCACTCAATTTCATCCTGAACGTATACCGCCACTGCGGTGGCTTCCGATTCGCTATCCAGTGTGGTTTTAGAGGTGCCATCAACGACGGTTAAATCACCGCCCACGGCCATATTATAGTTTTGTTCGGTATGCAGACTTTCAACCTTATCTTGGTGTACACGAAGGCCCACCTCTAAATTATGAATCACATTTGAATTGTAAAATGTTTGATTAGCGCGAGACTGAATACCTTGAGAGATATATTTGCGACCATTGTTACCAATGCGCAGCTGTTCATCGGTTTCTGATGAGGCACTGTTGCCGGACAGTACATTGTAATAGTCGCTGAAAGCTGTGGGGTCATTCAACACACTTTGAATGCTTACGGTGGTTGAATTAAAACCATTTAACTTAAACCAGTCACGCTCGAATTCATTGCGGTAAACATTTGTGGTGAGGGTTAATTCTCCTGTCTCTAATACATGGCTTAATTGTATTTGTTTGTGTTCCCACTCGCTTACATCTAATTGTGATGCGGCATAACGACGATATGGGTCGTCAGCAAAATCTTCGGTGGTTAATCCCAGGTAAGTTTCGTCAGACACTTCATCGGCATAACCCAATTTCAATTGAAATAAATGACTAGTGGCCCCCAATATTTGCCACTGAGTTTTAATCAGCGCATCGTTGCGTTCAAAGCCGGTATCACCACCGGTATCCAAATCCTTAAAGCCATCGGCACTAACACGAAGCCCTTCCAATAAATAACTAAAGTCCCCCACTTGTTGGCCTTGATAAGCATTTAGCCTTTGGTAATTATCGCTGCCATATTGAACATCCACTTCCCCTTCCGAGGCATAAGGGATTTGTCTGCTCACCAGATTAATAGCACCGCCCACCGTGGCAGGGCCGTACTGAATGGTGGACGGCCCTTTAAAGACTTCCACCGCACTCATACGAGATACGTTTGGAAAATAATAAGCGGCTGGAGCGGAGTACGGCGCAGGACCGGCCAGTACACCATCTTCCATGACCGTAATTTTTTTAGAACGCTCAGGAGAAGTACCGCGCAGACCTATATTAGGTCTTAAGCCATAACCGTCTTCTTCTTGTAAATTCACCCCAGGTACGGCGCTTAATACTCTGTGAATATCTGTGTATTCAAATCTTTCCAGCTCCACTTCATCTAACAAAATGGCCGAACCTGGTTTTCTAAGCACCGCATCTTTGCCACCGGTGATATAAATATTTTCAAGCTCAATGCTTTGATTGAAATCTTGCTGGGTCGAAGTTTCAACCTCCTCAGCTTGAAGATTCATGGCGGTCAACAATGCACCACAGCCTAACAACGCAAACTTCATAACCAAAGCACTCTGAATGGACACTGCTCACTCCCACAACTGGCTACACTGACGTGCAGCTTTAAAATAGACAACGCAGCCAAAACCACGCGTAAAAATATTAAAATTAAATATTACACGTGGCCACTTTTGCTGGATCCAACAAATGCTCATACTTTTCATCTGTTAGTGTCATCAAAAAGCATTCAATGGCTTCTAAATTACCGTCATCAAGTAAACTTTTACTACTGGCACTTAAAAGATCATGGGCAATATTTAAGTCCACTTCTGGCTCGGTAAATAGGGTATTTGTCTCAGGGTTTTCAACGGTGCTGATTTCATCTCTGCCGCGAATACGGGCATGTTCATAAAATGCCAATACACCTTCAATGGTATTAAAAACACCGTTATGCATATAAGGGGCGGTAACAGCAATATTTCTTAAAGTAGGTACTTTAAATTTACCTTTTGCAGCATCTAAGTCTTCTGCCAACACATTTGAGTTATTGGCCAAGCCAAAATCAATGGTAAAAGCATTATCAATTCCACGATTATTACGCTGCGTTTTTAATTCAGTATTCTCTGGCACACCAATATTGTGATATTCAAAGCTAGTAAATGCTTCTTGACGATCTCCAAGAGCATTTAGCTGGTGACAAGCAGCACAAGAAAAATCAGAAGAGAAAAACAAAGTTTCACCAATGCTCGCCTTAGATTCATAGGGGTATTGATAGGTCACAGGAAAAGCCAGAGTTCGATCATATTTAGAATCAAAAGGAAAAAACTCTTCACTGTCGATACTTTCAAACTCTGCAATGGCATCGGCCATGGCATCATAAGCAGCATCGGTTTCATTAAAAATATCGCTGCCGTATAAATATTCAAACGCCTCAACATATTCTGAGTTACTGGTTAGCACTTCCACCACAGCGGCTTTATCCGTCATGCCCATTTCTAATGGGTTTGTTGGTGGGCCACCTGCTTGCCCGGCAAGATTTGATTCACGACCATCCCAAAACTGGCCACCCAGATAACCGCTATAAGAACCATGAGTCACTTGCTGTTGGCCTTGACGTTGGCGAGCCCCTTTGGAAAATTCTGGACTCAATGCCGCATAAGCAGCCGTGGGCGCGTTACGATCTCCCAAAGATAAACCATCGTCCCCTAAAGAAGCCGCATAAGCCGTATTACCACTTAGACCGTGCTCATCCCTTTGATCGGTAAAACCAGCTTCAGGGTCATGGCAACTGGCACAAGATTGCGTGCCATTTTTAGAGAGGTTTTTATCATGGAATAAACTATCACCCAATAACTGTTTGCTGCTCAGTTTTGGCTGCACGTCCGACTCATTGTCCGAGCCACAACCCAATAAACTGACACAAAGAACCACTGCCCAATAAATTTTCGACTTCATTATCGATACCACCTATTTCCATTGCCTACCCCCCTTTTAAATGCATTACATGATCAAACTTTGCTGCGGCCGGGGAGAATATTTGCGCGCATCATACTGCATCTAACCTTTAATTCAAATGAGTAACACCATCATTTGCATATGTTGTTGCAAATCATTCGCATTACACTTAATATTCACACAACTTAAGTTTGGGCCTCCTGATTCACATCAAGGAATGCCATAAAGCACTTTTTATTTGTTAAGGATTCATCATGAAGTTCACCAAACTAAAATTGGCAGCGCTGATCGCCAGCTCATCTCTTTTAATGGCTTGTGGCAGCAGCTCAGATTCAGACAGCGTTTCAGCTGAAGCAAAATTATTAGAAACCAATGCACAAATTGCTTACGCGGTTTATTCGGATGCGGTGACTACCGCTAAAAATCTTCAAACCGCCTTGGCTACTTTTCGTGAAACTCCAAATGATGCAAATTTAGAAGCGGCTAAAAAAGCCTGGTTAGTATCTCGCGAACCTTACGGACAATCTGAAGTGTATCGCTTTCGTGAAGGCCCTATCGATAATGAAGAGACAGGCCCTGAAGGCGACCTAAACGCATGGCCATTAGGTGAAGCTCTTATTGATTATGTATCTGTAAATGGTGCTGACTTTGATGATGGACAAGTAGAAGTAGTGGCTAACTCTGCCGGCGTTAATAACAACGGCGCAGTAGATGGCACAGTGGCAGAAGAGAATATCATTCAAAGTGAGATCACCATTGAAACGGCCTTGTTTGAAGGCAACTCTGCTACAAACGCGGATGAATCAGACGTAATCACCGGTTACCATGCCATTGAGTTTTTATTGTGGGGTCAAGACTTAAACGCTCCAGGCACAGGTACCGATGGAGCAAACCGAGACACTGCTGTGAAGTCTTATGTATTTAACCACGGTGGCCAGCGCCCTCTAACCGACTTCACCACAGATGATGATGCCAACCGTCGTCATGAATACCTGGAAGTGGTAGTCGCAAAATTAATTACCGATCTAGAAGTGGTTCAAGCTGAATGGGCACCAAATTTAGATAATCACAGAGCCGACTTTGTTGACGCATCTGACTCGGCCGCCACCACAGCTAAGATCACCACCATTGTTCAGGCCATGGGTACTTTGTCTTACGGTGAATTGGCCGGTGAGCGTATGCAAGTAGCCTACGCAGGTAACTCCCAAGAAGATGAGCATTCTTGTTTCTCTGACAATACTCACCGTGATGTATGGCTAAATGCTGAAGGGGTTTCAAACTCATATTACGGCGACTATGCCGGTTATGACAGCAACCTAGATGGTACCGACAACGAAAATACAAATGCAGTAAACGGTTACGGTTTTGATGATTACCTTGAAGAAAAAGGTCTATCAAACTTAAACGCTGACATTAAAGTAGCCCTAACCGCTACCACCACGCAATACACAGCAATTGATACGGCAGCACGTGACGGTAACCCATTCGACGTTTTGATCATGGACGCTCAGCGTAATGCTGAAAATCCAATCAATACAACAATCGATGCCTTAAAAGCCCAGTCTAATGGTTTCATTAGCATGGCTGAAGAGTTAAACCTAGGCACTGTAAACGTTGCAGATACCACTGAAGCATTTGACTAGTATTACCCAGTTAAATCACCAAGGATTAAATGTTGAAGTTTAACATTCCAACTAAGCCGAGCATTGCTCGGCTTCTTACGTTCCTGTTTGCAGGCAGCATTGCAGCTTGCGGACAACCCTCTAATTCCAGCGCACCTGAGTTTTCTCAATCTGAGTGGCTGCCTGGTGGGCAAGCAACCGTTACACCACAAAATCAAATACGCTTTGATTATCCGGCGGCTAATTTACCGGTTGATCAAAAAACACAATTCCATGCAGGCAAAGCACTGGCACAGCAACCCTGGATAAAAGCCCCCACCATTACCGACTCTCGAGATGGACTTGGGCCATTGTATAATGCCCGCACTTGCATGGCCTGCCATCTGAAGGGTGGCAAAGGGGCGTTACCCAAGGATGCTTCTACTCCCATTTTTAGCTCACTTATTAGGATTAGCCTAAAAGGCGAAGATAAACAAAACGGAGCGATCCCCCATCCCGCTTATGGTGACCAGATTCAAGTTCAATCCACCAGCTTAGCGCACCAATTACGTCACTTACCTTCCGCTAAGTCTCTTGCTAAAGACGTGGTGCCGGAGGCTTATGTATACATTAATTGGCAAGAACAAATATTCCAGTACCCAGACCAAACTAAAGTGATGCTTAAACGTCCCACCCCTGTTTTCAAACAGCTTGGTTATGGTGAAATTGAAAGTGACACCCTTGTGGGCATTCGCACCGCGCCCACCATTCATGGCATGGGGCTCATTGAACTGATTCCTCAGTTACAAATTGATGCTTTAACTGATGAACAAGATAAAAATAATGATGGTATTTCGGGTCGAACCAATCAGGTTTGGGATGTAGAAACTCAATCCACTGTTGCAGGACGTTTTGGTTTAAAAGCAAACAAACCCACGTTAATAATGACGGTAGCCGGGGCGTTCGCCAATGACTTAGGCATTAGTAACCCGCTATTTAAAAGCCAGCCTTGTACCTCAGCGCAAGAAAGTTGTTTATCTGCCGCCACAGGCAATAACAAAAACGGGGTTGAACTAAACCAAGCGCAGCTTAATTTAGTGGTGGACTTCAATCGCAATTTAGCTCCACTAAAAGCCAGGGATCTGGATTCCAAAAACGCCATTGAAGGCCGTGAGCTGTTTTACAAAACCGGTTGTAATCAATGTCACAACCCAAGCTTTAAAACACAAAAGAGTAAACGCCTGCCTCACCTTTCAAATCAAACTATATGGCCTTATTCCGATTTCCTTCTGCATGATTTAGGCAGTGAACTCTCTGATAACCGTCCTGATTTTAAAGCCAGCGGCAGTGAATGGAGAACACCACCTTTATGGGGAATTGGCTTGCGTGATGAGGTCAACGGCAGTCAGGCACTATTACATGACGGGCGTGCCTCCACCATTGAAGAAGCTATTTTATGGCATGGCGGTGAAGCTCAATCGATTAAAAATTCATTTATTGAGCTGGATAAAAATGATCGAGATAAATTAATTATTTTTGTGAATTCAATATAATGAAAAATGATTTTTCAGCAGCAAGCCTAACTCGACGCCAAGTATTAAAGGGACTGGGGGCAATTGCCTCGGCACCGATGCTTTCTGCCTGTGACCTCATAAATTTCGAAAAATCCACTGACTTATGGCTGTCCGCGGCAGGAAATGGCAAAGGCAGAAACCCCTATGCTTTGGCTTGGGGCACACCAAACGACTCAAATATCAATAACAAGGTTTGTGGACAGCAATCAAGTGGATTCCGTGGACACGGTTTAAGTAAAAACCCAGCTCGTGCCAATCAAGCCATCATGTTTTCACGTCGATTGGGCAATCAAGCCTTGCTTATGAATATGCACAATAAAAAAATTGAGCATATTATTACCAGCCCCGATCACTTGTATATGGAAGGTCATGGTTGTTTCAGTCATGACGGGCGTTTACTGTTTTGCTCTGAAACCAATAAACATACCCATCAAGGCATTATTAGCGTTCGAGAAACTCAATCATTTAAGCTCATTAAAGAATTTGCCAGCGGTGGTATTGGCCCCCATGAAATATTAATGCGACCCAATGAAAATACCCTAGTAGTAGCCAATGGAGGGTTAATAAAAGACCACAAAGGCACCCTAACCAACGGCACAACCATGGCACCCAATGTTAGCTTGTTAAATACAGAAAACGGTGAGATTAAATCTTCATTTCAATCACACCATGAAAAAGCCAGCCTGCGCCACATGGACGTCAGCTCCGACGGTACCATTGCCATTGCCGCACAGGTTCAACGAAAATATGTAAACCATCAAAATCCTATTGCGCTAACCTCCCTGATCAAACCCAATGGCCAGGTGATTCAACTCAAAGCTCCTGAACAACTTTTAAAAAAGTTAAACGACTATGTGGGAAGTGTGCGAATTAATAACCGATTCAAAACAGCCGCCTTCACTAGCCCAAGGGGGGATTTGGCTATGTTTTGGGATATTGATAGTGGGAAGTTTTTAGGCCATCACTTTTTCCATAATGTTTGTGGGTTAACCGTCAGCTCAAATGAAGAATACTTTGTATTATCTAACTCAGCGGGTAAAATTCGCCAAGTTCACGGGAATAGCCTGGTAGAAAATCGAAATCTACGTCAATCATTTCCTCAAATTCAGTGGGATAATCATATGCTCACCGTTAGCGACTCATAAAGAAACATCGTCATGCCTATTAAAAAAAGCTATCTAAGCCTGCTACTTTCCTCACTATTAATGTTTGGCATAAGTGGCTGTGGATCAGACACAGATTCAACCATCACCACCTCTCTTTCTGAAGTCGACCTGGCCATTCAACACAGTATTAATTACACAACCATTGATGCCATCGATGGTTTTTCCCAAAACATCGAGACCTTATATAATGATGTAGAAACCTTCTGCACAACAACTAATACCAATACTTTAATCGCTGCCCAATCATCTTGGACCAATAGCTATATTGCATGGTATAAGGTCTTGCCGTTTCAATTTGGGCCCCTCGCCAATACTGATAACAGCTCCCCCATATTGGATTACATAGATGCCTACCGAAATGCTACTGAGTCCAACCGTACTTCAAACTTAGCAGCCATCAATCCTCTCATCACGACATTAATGGCCTCCACAGATGCAATTACTCAAACCAGTTTTAGTAATACTCGTGCAAAAGAAGTGGGATTAAACGTTTTGGAAACGGCCTTATTTACAACCACTTCAGGCAGTACTGACACTGCCGATATTGTGGCTGAATTTAATGCACAATCTAAAAAATGTGACATCATAGATGCGTTATCTTATGAGTTAACTCGCAGAACCAGCTTTGTACATGCACAGTGGGGAAATAACTACCGAGAAACTACGTTAAGCTATCAATACCTGTTCACCAATAACCTACTAGAAGATTATTTTTCAGTGATTGATGTACAGGGTGATGGCACCGGCACACCGGCCAGTGAAGAGCTGGTCGTGTCTATTCAAGAATTTTTAGATTTTGCAGGTAACGCCAATCTTTTTACCGATTTAACTCGCTATTCAAATACCACTATTTGGCAAGCACTTGAAGCGTCTATTACCACCATCGAAAACATCCTGGATCAAACTCCTGAAACCGAGCTAACGCTACTGGCTATTATAAATAACAATGGCTATGAGCAAGACGTTGAAACCATAAAGCTAAATATAGCCAGTATTAAACAAGCCATTACAGAACAAAACACAACTGACTTTACTGCTGCGGTGCGAGCACTAGATGGTAACTTTAAAACATCTATATTGGACGGCCTAAACATTAATAAGGGCTTAACCTTCGCCGATGGCGATAGCTAAAAAGAGGCGATTGCGGTAAGTTTTCAAAATACCATGACATTTATCTAGTTCAATTTAATCTCCAGAGCCAATCAGTTGCACCCTAAAGAAAGGCTATTATTTGTTTAAAATAATAGCCTTTCGCAAGGACGCCAATTGCTTACCAACGCCCTCTTACGCATCACTTCTAGTTGGCCTACCAGCCTCCATCTACAGATATTTCAGGCATGATCAACTTAAGAAAAGCGGCCGGATTATCTTTATTAATCTCACAATTGCTTTTATGCGGCTGCCAAGTAGGGATATTGACCCCCTTAAAGGTTTCGCAATTAGCGAACAATAAAGATAGCCAACTACAAGCCACCCTGTACATTAATATCGATTCTTGCCATGAGAATAGGAATTCGGGGAAGGAAGGCTCACAACTTAACAAAGCCAAAATAAAAGTGGCAGAGATTTTTACAGGTGCCCATTACACTGATTGTCTCACTAAATCTTTTAGTAGCTTTGCTGCTTTTTCAATACCGGTAGCGCTAATCCATGGCAAAATTGAAGGTACTCATCTTTCCAAATTAAGCATAAACCACACAGGGCAAGGAAACACGGTCTTGAGGGTTCCTACTGAAATGGCCAAAAGAATAATAGCCTATAAAAATGAAGAGCCCAGCGCCTTTGATTTAAAAGTAGGAGTGAAAATAATTAATGACACTCACTCCCCATTTGAAAAAAATGTTATGAGCGTCTATGTAAACGACCAGCCCAATAACTACGCAGGTATTACTATCGCGCCCAATGAAGCTGCCATCATTCAACTATCGGATGTGGGTGTGGCAGCGCTATTAAAGGGCCAGTACTCCTTTTTAACCATGTAGCCCGAAACCTAACACGTATTACCAGCGCTAATATTAGCAGGCACCCAACCTAAACGTATTAACAAAATACCTGCTTTATTTTTAGTGGGTTTTCTTTGTACTAAACGCCCCTGCCCCTGGGGTTTGAATATCAAAGGCATCGCCTGCTTTCATTTCCACTTGCGCCAAGCCTTCTAAACTTTCCACCTGGCCATTTTCTCGAATCACCTGGTTTATTCCGCACTGGCCATTGCCACCACCG
>ERZ1027231.422-NODE-422-length-11890-cov-216.692607_pt1 | contig 11890 bp, 11 predicted proteins | sample MGYA00520866_ERZ1027231 | MGnify/ENA primary metagenome ERZ1027231 (study PRJEB33311, sample SAMEA4378411) | marine metagenome | biome: Marine biome; feature: Fjord; material: Water | collected 2014-07-20T08:00:00Z/2014-07-... | depth 75 m ...
GCAAGCATGAGATCAGTGCTTTTTTCCGTAAACCTAATAATAAACACTATAGGGAGTGTACTGATAAAACTCTAAAAAGTTTCTTGCTGGGTGTCCAATCTAATATATTGGTAAATGATAGCAACTCAGAACTATAAGAGCTTCATCTATAAAGAGCCACCTATAGCTGATTTTAGGTGGTGAATATCAACTTCAATGAGTTATCGCGTGCGTCATATCCTCTAATGATATCAAAGTAAGACGCTCCATCTAATCTGTATTTATGTTCGCTAGAAAGCACTCACCAATTAAATTTCTAGGGGACTTTCCAGTTTAACAACATTGAGCTTATCACGTTAACGGAGCATGAGAGAGTTACCCTAATAAAATGGACACCGTTATTTGTATATTAGATTTTGTTCGTATTTAATCGGAGGCATATCGTTCAAATCAGGGTGTCATCGAAGATTATTACGCAGAGTAAGCGGTCTAAATATGAAACACTCTCAAGAGTGATTCAGTTTGCTTTATTTTGGCGACACCATTTCCCCCCCTAAAAAAAATCTTCACATAATGTTTATCTGTACCTTATATAAAAATTTTAACCCCATGATGACTGAATAATATCTTTTATATTAAATGTGCAAGAATTATGGAATCGTTACAGAATTAGGGATGACTCATATATTCCCGTGGCAATCCTCTTATACTAACGTTCACTTAACAAAAGCGTGAGCGAAAAATATGAAACCATTGCTATGCACAATAATGCTAAGCATGCTGTTAAGTGCTTGCGGGTCGGATGGTGGTATACAAGAGGTCACAGCCCCTACTATTTCGAAATCACAATACACCTTGTTTACACCGCTTGCCTCGAAAGACACCTATCTTGTTAATGAAGATGGTGACACGGTTCATACTTGGTCAAGTAATTATCGTCCTGGCTTATCTACTTATCTATTAGAAAATGGAGAGCTATTGCATACCGGCAGTAATGGCGTGATTGAAATTCTCGACTGGGAAAGTAATGTCATTTGGACTCAAACCATTAGTGCACAGAATGACGACATTCAATATCAAGCCCATCATGATGTATCAGTATTGCCCAATGGCAATATCTTAGCGCTGGTACAAGAAACCATAAGTGCAGATGAAGCCGAAGCATTAGGGCGCATAACATTATCAGAAGACACCCTGAAGGCCGATGCGGTATACGAGATTTGCCGTTCTAGCGAAAGTAATGACTGCACCGACGGAGAGATTGTATGGCAGTGGAGTGTTTGGGATCACATAGTACAAGATACTGACAGCAGCATCAGCGCCACATATGTCACAGATGTATCAGAGCACACCGACAAAATTGACATTAACTACTATCACCGTGACAAATCCGATTGGACCCATGGCAATGGCATCGACTATAACGTCGATACTGACCAAATTATTATTAGCCTGAGAAATTTCAGCGAATACTGGGTTCTTGATCACAGTGATGCGAGTAGTGGCATTGTCTATCGTAATGGTAATCCTGCTGCCTATGGCGGTGCAGGTGAGCGCACATTATATTTTCAGCATGATGCTCATTGGATAGCTGAAGGCACGCCTGGCGCGGGTAACATTTTAATATTCAACAACGGTCTAGACAGACCTGAAGGCAATTATTCCTCTGTCGATGAATATTGCGATAGCGATGACTGTGAGCAAGGGGCATTAATAAAAAATTACAGTGAAGGCGTCAGCGGTGAGTTTTATGCCGATCACATATCAGGCAGTCAGCGACTGAGTAATGGCCATACCCTTGTATGTGAAGGGACTGAAGGGCGCTTGTTTGAATACGATGAAAATGACAACATCGTTTGGGAGCTAGAATATGGCGCCTCTATCTTTCGAGCGTATCGATATGATGAGGACTACACGGGTTTAAGTCGCTTAGCTGAATAATGCTGATTTGAAGGCATTGATCAAACTCACCACAGCTTGAAAGTAGGGAGTAGTGGGCGGTATTAACGCCTTCTTATTCTAATGAATAATCAGAATTCAATGGATGGCAGGGTATCCGGCTACAATATCCATAAAATACCCCATATATAGGCCACTCAGGCCTTTATTCTAAGTAAAAAGAAGCCAAAAATGGGTGACCCAAAAGCCTTTTTTTGGTTATAATTGCGCCAGTTTTACGCTCCACATCATAATATGTAGCTAGTACAGGTATTAGAATGGCTTTTTTTGATTTAGAAACCCCTGAAAACAACGAAACAGACAACCTTGTATGGTTAGGTCACCTTAGCCCAGACAGCGATACCATTGGTTCAGCCATTGGTGCAGCTGAGTTATTTGGTGGTGAACCACGTCGTGCTGGCGAGCTGAATAAAGAAACAGCCTATGTTGTTGATTATTGCGGCGTTGAAGTGCCAAAAATGATCTCTAAAGTAGAGGGTCAGAAAGTAGGACTGGTTGATTTCAACCAAAAAACACAGCTTCATAAAGACGTTGATAATAACGACATTGTTGCCATTATCGATCACCACGCTATTCAAGATCAGCCAATTACGTTTAATACAGCAATGTCAGTAGATATTCGTCCTTGGGGCAGCGCCGCGACAATTTTAGCTGATCGTTTTGAAAAAATGGGTAAAGAGATGACCCCAACAACAGCTTGTGTTTTGTTAGCCGGTATTTTGTCTGATACTTTGATCTTTGAGTCTCCAACAACGTGCTCACAAGATAAGCCATACGCTGAAAAGCTAGCCAAGATTGCTGGCATAGAAGATTTGTACGCATTTGGTCAAGCTATGATGGAAGCTAAATCGGATCTTGCAGACGTATCCACATACGACGTATTAAAAGGCGATTTCAAACACTACGAAATCAACGGCAAAAAAGTAGGATTTGGTGTAGCAGAAACATTATTGCCACAACAGCTTCTTGATCGTAAAGTTGACTTGCTAGCTGAAATGGAAGGCGAAAAAGCAAAACAAGGTTTAGACTTTATTTTCTTTGCCATTGTGGATACTAAAACTAAAAATTCTCACCTAGTTGTCTATTCTGATGCAGAAGCCGAGCTGGCTGCAACTGCTTATGGAGAAGCTACGGAGAGTCAGTTGATGTACCTACCAGGCATGATGTCTCGTAAGAGCCAGCTAATGCCAGCAGTACAAGCAGTACTGTCTGCTTAAGCATTATATGATTAAAGTGTTTCTAGCTGATGTATGAATAAAAAGGTGAACCTAATGGTTCACCTTTTTTTGTCTCGAAAATATCTTTTGTTTATTTGTGTTTAGGTCCGCCTGCCAGCTCTCCCAATACTTTAATGGCCTGTCTTAATTCACTATCCATCGGTAATGCGCAGTTTAATCTTAAGTACTGGTCAAATTCGTTGCTGTTTGAGAATAGGGTTCCGGGGGCAATGTTAATGCCTTTTTCTCGGGCTGATTTTTGTAGTGTCATGGAGGACATTCCATCTGGCAGTCTTATCCATACAATGTAACCACCCTTTGGTTGGCTTAGTTGCGTACCATCTGGAAAATGTTGGCGTACGGCCAGTGATATTGTTTCGATATTGTACTGGCAAACCAGTCTGAGTTTTCGTAAGTGTTTATCAAATTGTCCTGCTTCTAAAAAGCTGCTTAAAGCTAATTGGCTTAAAGATGATGGTGAAAACGATGAAAAGGTTTGCGCCTTTACTATCGTATTTAATGCATTACCCGGCAAGCACCAACCAATTCGAATACCCGGAGATAGGGTTTTAGAAAAACTTGAGCAATACATTACACGACCATCTACATCAAAGGTCTTCAAAACAGTATTAATAGGTACTGAAAACCCAAGCTCACCATAGATGTCATCTTCTAATATTTTTAGATTGTTTTTTTGTGCCAGTTTATATAGTTTTTGTTGTTTTTCGGTATTTAGCGCTGCGCCAGTGGGATTACTGTAACGAGAAGATACGGCAATTAACTTTATAGGCCACTGCTTTAATGCAAGTGTTAAGGCGTCAAGGCTGATACCAGTTTGAGAGTCGGTAGGAATTTCAATTACTTTAAGACCTTTTAACTCGGCCAGTTGTAAAAAACCGTAATAACAGGGGCTTTCTACTGCAATAATATCACCTGGTGCAGTGGCAGCCGATAAACACAATGAAAGCGCTTCAGAACAACCCTGGGTAATTACAATTTCATCTTGGTGGCACTTAACACTTATTTCTCGCATGCGAGTGGCAATTTGTCGACGTAGTGGCTCGTACCCAGGTGAAAAAATGTAACTGAAGATCTGAGAACTTTGAAAACGTGTGACTTTTTGAATGTGTGTTTGCAATGCTTTATGGGGCATGTAGTTGTCATGGGTAATGGCCGCGCCGAAGTTTAATAAGTCAGGCTGATTAACGGCATTCAACATGGATGCAATTAAATCACTTTTGCTGACGGATTGGGGAGTGCCACCTTTTGATATGGGTGGTGGTTTAATGGGTTCGTTGGCACCTTCACGCACAAAATAACCTGACTGGGGGCGGGCACGAATCAGCCCTTGGTCTTCTAATAAACCGTAGGCTTGATTGATAGTGCTGATACTGACGGATTTTAATTGCGACAACTTACGCACGCTGGGTACCTTCTCACCAGGGGCGTAAATGCCTTGCTGAATATCGGCTGCCAGATCGCTGGCAATTTGTTGGTAAAGGGTTTCCATAGTCAGGCTCAATATAAAACAAGGGTGCTGATCTAACACAGCATTCTTAGCATAATACAGAATCTGTAATGCCTTGAGGTACAGTTATGTATAATAATAGCAGTACAGTGAGTGAATTATCTAAACTGTACTGTTCTTAAGTCGATGGTTTGAATCTATAAGAGACACAGTTAAGGCGCCACAATAACGACTCATTATAAGGAATGTGAGTCATGAATGTATCTAATGCACAGCGATTGCCCGCCACCAAGGCCACCAACGCAGCCAGTGCGCCGCAAGGCCTGAAAAGCCTTGATACCGCAAAACGTAACAGCATCACAACTTTACCCATGCTGCATGCATTGTTTGCAGTGATGTTATTCAGCTTAACCGCCCCAATGAGTCAAATAGCTCTAACGGCCTTCACCCCAGAATACATTGCCTTTATGCGCGCAGCCTTGGCGGGTGTGTGCAGCTTAATGCTGGCAGGTTACTTTGAATGGCAGCTGCCAAGCAAAGCGAATTGCATTAAATTATTAATAGGGGGCAGTGCGGTGACGCTGATTTTTCCTTACACACTGAGTGTATCGTTAACGCAATACCAAGCCAGCGACTTAGGCATAATATTAGCGGGCATCCCATTGGTCACGGCACTGTTGGCATCGCTAATATTTAAGGAAAAGCAAAACACTCTATTTTGGTTGTGCATTTTAGCGGGCACCGTTTTATTAATGGTATTTACTGCAAGGCAATCTAGTGGGCAAATAAGCTTCAGTCGCCACGGTTCGGTATTTGCCATGTTACTAGCTGCAGGTATTGGCTACAGCCTTGGTGGTCAGGTGGCCAAATCCATCGGTGGTTTTAAAACCATTTGCTGGATGACCATATTTTATCTTCCCATAGCATTATTAGGGGTGGGATATGAAGCGGCCAATAATACACAAAGCTTTACACGCGAGCATACCGATGCGGTGTTGGCATTGTTGTATTTATGTTTTATCAGCCAATGGATAGGCTTTCACTTTTGGTACGGTGCAATGGCCAAGGTGGGTATAGCCGCTGCAGGCCAGGTGCAATTATTACAGCCATTTTTTACCTTGTTGTTTGCCGTACCTTTATTAGGAACGGTTTTGAATTTTGATCAGTTTATATATGCAGGCTTGATTACTTGCACAGTGATCATAGCCATGAGGTATCGGAATTAGCAGTTGGGCTTAAATATGAGTGAAATATAATCAATAGGCTAATGTGGAAACACGTCATGCGGCGGCTCATTACATTGTGCCATCGCATGTAATATTTTATGGGGAGTAGGGCGTGAAACTCGGGCAGGCACATTTGCCAAAATTGGCTGTGTACGACATGATACGTGGCTTTCAAAAGTGAGCAGGGCAAGCACGCCCTTTAAGCGTCAAGTGACGGCGGATTATATTATTCGATCACGCAATATAGATTAAACTGTTAAGCAATATAAGAATAAATATGAGACAAGAATTAATACTTACTACATCAAAAGAACATATAGCCAAAACTCTTTTTAAAGGTCTACTATTTTGGATTGCCTTTAACCTAGGTACAGGTATATTAACCGGCGATACATCTCTGGCCGATAACTATTTTATTTTATTTTTAGTTATTGCGTATGTTGCTTTTATTGCTTCATATAAAGTAAAGATAGATCGAGGTCATATCACTACCTATCAAGCATCAATGGTTACAAATAATATTAATTTATTTAAAGCCAGTGAAGTTATAAACGAGAAAGGTAGGCTTACAGTTATTTACCCTGATGATGCTAGGTTTCCTGTTAAATTTTTACGGTTCAATGAAGCGGATCAAATAAAAGCTATTGAATTAACGGTACCTCAAAAAGGTGAAAGAGCTAAGATAGCTCCAGAGATTATAGAGCAACATGAGCGTGATAAGGTCAATAAACGAAAATCGGGTTATACGAATAGTATATTTGGTGGATTCAATTCAATAATTCTTGCAATAGTAGCTGTGGCTACTGATGTTATTTACTTGCCAAGTAGAGAAGGCTTTATATATTTGGAAGATGATCCTAGATACTTCTATATATGGTTAACAATTCTAATTATATCAGGGATTGGTTTACTTATTTATGGCTTCATCGGTAAGCGTAAATATAGAAATGCTTAAAAAAGCCAGCCAAAATCGCCAGCAAGCTTGCTGGAATCGAAAACTCGCCTTTGCTGGTAGGCGTTAAAAAAAATATTGAAGAAAGACTTCCAACAACGAATTTTTAAAGTCTTGTAGATAAATTAGACCATTTAAAAAGTACAGGCTAGTAGAGGAATGATTTTGAACAGAAGAAATTTTTTATTAGGAACACTTGCTGGTGGCTGCCTTATTGGTGGTGGGGCATGGATTGGGATCGAGCCATATGATGAGCCTTTAAGCATTGATACGGCTCTGGCCAAGCTAGATAAATTGATGCTTCAAAATCCGTCAACTATGGGTGAATGGAGCCTTTACAAAATATTTATACATTGCGCTCAAAGCGTTGAATATTCCATGATAGGTTACCCTGAACATAAATCTGATATTTTCAAACATACCGCTGGAAAGGCCGCATTTTTACTGTTTAGTTCAAAAGGAAAGATGACTCATTCACTGAATGAAGCCATTCCAGGGGCTCCAGAGTTTTCACTTGAAGAGAATGTTGCAATGGCATTTGAGCGCTTTAAAAAATCGTTAATGGACTTTCAGCAATATAAGGGGGTTTTAGCGCCACATTTTGCCTATGGGGCATTATCAAAGTTGGAATATGAAGCAGCTCATGTGATGCATTTTAATAATCATTTACAAGAAATTAAGATTGCCGCCAAGCCAGTTTCTTGATTGTCTATGTTTACTTTTTTAGGTATTGCTACCGTGTTAAATGCTGAATTGTCATTGTAATCACAATTCAGCCACACCAACTCGATTGATGACATTCGATCCCAGTGTGATGCCATGGCTGATATTTATCCTTCATTGAATTCATCGTTAGCGCTCAATGGCGAACGCCATTTAAATGCAACGCATTCCATCAGGTTTGGCGTCAAGAGTATCCTTTCTCAGAGCTGCATGGTGGCGCGCCTAGCTGACTGATATCCACTTTAGTATTAAAGAAAGCGTAATGTTGAAAATGCCGCTTTAATTCTCTAATACAATTTTTCCAATCATGGTGCCTTGCTCAATAATGCTGTGAGCATTAATTATGTTTTCTGCTGTGATTGGGCCTAAGTTTTTTGTCATGGTGGATTGTATTTTACCGTTGTCTAATAGCTCGGCTACCTTGTTTAATATGTGATGCTGTTTAATCATGTCTTCGGTTTCAAAGCGGGCACGGGTGAACATGAGTTCCCAGTGCAGGCTGACGCTTTTCATTTTAAGGGCTTGAACGTTTAGTGGGGCGGTGGGGTCGTCGATTAAACAGATTTTTCCCTGTGGTTTTATCACTTCTACGTAATCATCAAAATGTTGGGCTGTGTGGGTGAGGCTGGCAATGTGGCTTACTTGCTTTATGCCAATGGCGTTTAGTTGCGCTTGAATGCCGCCGTCTTTTTGTGCGTGGCTAATAACATGGTCAGCCCCCATTTTTTTGCACCAGTCTTGGCTTTCGGTACGACTGGCGGTGGCGATAACCGTGGCTTCAGGGCATAGAGCTTTTGCTAATTGAATCATGATGCTGCCAACACCGCCGGCTGCGCCCACAATCAATAGTGTGGGTGCCGTTTTAATATAATGGTTGCGGTGATCAATGGTTAGGCGATCAAATAACATTTCGTAGGCGGTGATGGCCGTTAACGGTATGGCTGCTGCAGGGGCCTTTCCAATCTTTTTTGGAGCAAAGCCCACGATGCGTTCATCGACCAATTGGTATTCGGCATTCGAGCCACTGCGGCCCACATCACCTGCGTAAAATACGACATCACCCACTTTAAATAGACTGGCGTCATCACCAATGGCTTGCACAGTACCCACCGCATCAAATCCCAGTACCTTAGGTTCACCTTGCTCTGGCAGGGCCCTTAAGCGAACTTTGCAATCAACAGGGTTGACGCTTATGGCTTCAATTTTAACCAGTAGGTCGCGACCAGTAGCAATGGGAGTATCCAGTGTGGTTTCGAATAAGGCGTTTTTTTGATCAATGGGCAAGCTGTGATTAAAGACGATGGCTTTCATAAATAGCGGACCAATTGGGTGTTGTGAGTAGAATTTCATTTATTGTACTGGTATCCCAGCCACAAGGCGATAAAATGGCCCTACGTTTAGTTTCTATCGAGATTACATTGTGACCACACTGTCTGCTGAACAAATATTAGAGTTAGATCAAAAGCACGTATGGCATCCATATTCGTCATTTGCGTCTCCACTGTTGCCGTTTCCGGTAGAAAGCACCAATGGGGTTCGTATAAAGCTTAAGGATGGCCGAGAGCTAATTGATGGCATGGCGTCTTGGTGGTCGGCGGTGCATGGTTATGGCCATCCCAAACTAAAAGAAGCCGCGCATAAACAAATAGATACCATGAGTCATGTGATGTTTGGCGGTTTAACCCACGAGCCCGCAGTAACCCTTTGCGAAAAGCTGGTAAAAATATCGCCACAAGGTTTAAACAAAGTATTTATCAGTGACAGCGGATCGGTCGCGGTTGAAGTGGCCATTAAGATGGCGTTTCAATATTGGATCAGCCAGGGGCAGGGGTCTAAAAATAAATTATTAACCGTTAAAAATGGATACCACGGTGACACCTTTGCCACCATGGCAGTGTGCGATCCGGTTAATGGCATGCACCACATGTTTGACCAAGTATTAAATAAACATATTTTTGTAGAAGCACCTCAACCGGCTATTCATAGCCAACTGGATGCTGAATTTAAAGAAGCACACATTCAGTCTTTAAAAGATCAATTACAAAACAACCATGAGCACATTGCGGCCTTGATACTTGAGCCCATTGTTCAAGGGGCAGGGGGCATGCGTTTTTATCACCCAGATTATTTAAAGCGCGCTCGTGAACTGTGTGATGAATTTAATGTGCTGTTAATCGCCGATGAAATCGCTACGGGATTTGGTCGCACCGGAAAAATGTTTGCGTGTGATCATGCCAATATCAGTCCTGATATTTTGTGCGTGGGCAAAGCATTAACGGGTGGCTTTATGAGCTTGGCGGCCACCTTGTGTACCGATAAGGTAGCCAAGGGTATATGTGACGGTGAGGCCGGTGTGTTTATGCATGGCCCTACGTTCATGGCCAACCCATTAGCCTGCTCAGTGGCCAACGCCAGTTTGGATATTTTAATGACGGGTGAATGGCAGCAACACATTAAGCGCATTGAATCAGGACTAGAAAAAGGATTTGCCCCAGTCAAAGGCTTACCCCAAGTGGCTGATGTAAGGGTGATTGGTGGCATTGGTGTGATTGAATTAGTCGAGCCAGTGCACATGCCGACAGTACAACCTATGTTTGTAGATGAAGGGGTGTGGGTGCGCCCGTTTGGTAAAAATGTTTATGTTTTACCACCGTATGTGATCAGCGATGATGATCTAGCATTTTTATGTCAGGCCATGGTTAACGTAGTTAAAAAGCTTTAGTTAAAAAGCTTTAGTTAAAAGTATACAGTTATGCAGGGTGATATTAGCGCCGTGGGCACGTAATACACCTATAAGAAATACGTTGTAAAATCGCACTGAAATACTTGGGTGTTTTACAGATAAATTTTGGTTGTTATTAAATGAAAAAAAATCACGTGAGCATCGGTTTAATCAACCCTAAAGACGCTCAAAATGTTGGCTCGGTTTTACGAGCCATTGGTTGCTATCAAGCAAATGATGTGTATTTTACCGGCAGCCGTTACGAACACGCGCTTAAGCATAATACCGATACGCATAATGTCGCTAAAAGTTCATTGATATCCAAAGTGGATACTATGACTGAAGCGCGTGATCAACATATGCCCAAGGGCACTAAGATAGTGTGCGTTGAATTAGTCGAGGGTGCCATTCCATTACCTGAGTATCAGCATCCTGAACATGCGCTATATGTATTTGGGCCAGAAGATGGCAATTTAAAACAAGCCATTGTCAATCAAGCCGATGAGGTGGTGTATATTCCAACGGTAGGGTGCATGAATCTAGCCGCAACAGTGAATGTACTGCTTTATGATCGATTGGCAAAAACTAAAAATGTAGAAGCGTCTGACGAGTTAATTCGAGACAGTAGAGATAACAATAATCACCTTAAGGTGAAGTCTTAATCATTAAGATTGATTGACTGGTTTTTAGTGTACGCCACTATATTTTTTAATCATCATGATTTATGAAAGAAATGAAACTGTTTATGGGTTGAATAATTAATCCGTATAATTGTTTATTATCTTTTGAATAGAGCCGTCTTTGTGCATCCGTTTTATTTCTCTATTAAAGCTTAATATGAAACCTGCTAAATTTGGGTATAGGGCTGTATTAAGAGACGTGCCTAGATAGGTGTGGTCATTCCTGATTTTCAGTATTTCAGTCACCGTATTTTCTGAAACTTGTAGAGTTTCAGGAAGATTTTTCAATTCAAACAATATAGACAATTGATCATTTACATAGCAATCTAATTGGTTGTTAAGAATGTGTCGAAATATTGGAATAGCTCCTAAATATTTTTCTAGAATAATGGTGCCATTCTCTTCAGCTTTACTTATCTCGTTACCCATTAAAAACCCATTATGAATGCCGACTCTTAAGTTCCTGAAGTCTTCAGGAAAGGAATTACGAGGACGAGTGAGTACGCGTTTATGGCAGAATATGGATACGCTTTCTAATAATATGGGCTCTGAGTAGCCTAAATAGGGTCGCTTAATGGGTCGTTTATACGCACCTATCACAATAGGTGAGCGATTTCTTTTAACGGTATACAGTGCACGCTTCCATGGCATAGGAGAAATATTGATATTGTAGTCAGGTAATTGCTTGCCTATGTGAGTCACTATTTCAGTGTAAATGCCTGCACTTTTACCGTCTTTAATGTAGCTGTAAGGTGGGTAGTTAATATCTGAGACCATATTGATATTAATGACGCTACTGTCAGCTCGGGCAGCGAGTGGTTGTAAGGCTAAACAAATAAATAGATAAGTACTGAATCGAATCATTTAATCGCCCACAGGTATATTGACTGATATGCCGACTTAAGCGGGTTGAAGTGGTCAAGTAATTCTGTACAGCCCAATAGGTTTTTTAGTTAACCTACAG
>ERZ1027231.423-NODE-423-length-11880-cov-19.748161_pt1 | contig 11880 bp, 10 predicted proteins | sample MGYA00520866_ERZ1027231 | MGnify/ENA primary metagenome ERZ1027231 (study PRJEB33311, sample SAMEA4378411) | marine metagenome | biome: Marine biome; feature: Fjord; material: Water | collected 2014-07-20T08:00:00Z/2014-07-... | depth 75 m ...
GGTAACCGTTTTAGGGCTTCGTCGGGGGAAACGAGGCGCGGATTATACGAGATAGAATGGTGAATATCACCCTCTTTTTCAATATTTTCCACATTAGTTTGAACTGTTTGATAATCAACCTTAATAGCGCTCACCTTCCTTGAAATGGGTCAAGCCATAGGTCAAGGCCAGCAGTGTCACTACCGCATTGAGCAGTATTACCGCCACCAAATGACTCTGCTGTGACGGGTCTTGGTCATATCCCAGTAATCCACCTACATAATAGGCAAGAGCGGAGCTGAAGAAGGTGACCAGCAACATACATATAAGGTAGTAGCCACGACCATCATCAAGCTTTAAGGCAGACGCTAGAATCAGCTGACCAAAATATCGAAATAATGCAAAACACACAGTCATGGTGAAAAACAGGGTGAAGATAAAATACAGGGTCATATTGGCTCCCGACAGGTCATTTAAATGCCTGAGGTAAGCCTAATACAGATAAGCAAATGCTCAAGGTTTGAGAGCAGGAAGTATTACAGCTAATGATTACAATGAGGTACAGCTATAAACAGCCACTCACACCACCAGCATTCAAGCTTGTGAGTGACCAGTTTAAGCCAATATATCTAGTGTTCGCGGGTAGCCAAAAACTTCACGTCTGGGTGTCGATCCTGAGCCAGATTCAAGTTCACCATGGTCGGCGCTACATAGGTAAGACTGCCACTACCATCCAAAGCTAGATTGTCGTGAGCCTTTTTCTCAAAGGCATTTAATACCTGTTTATCATCACATTCGATCCAGCGCGCCGTAGCGACACTTATCGGCTCGTAAATGGCTGCCACCTTGTACTCATCTTTAAGGCGTTGCGCCACCACATCAAACTGCAATGGGCCCACGGCCCCTACAATCAGGTCGTTATTACGCAGCGGACGGAACACCTGCACCGCACCCTCTTCGGAAAGCTGAATAATGCCTTTCAGCAATTGTTTCTGCTTTAAAGGGTCTTTTAAACGAATACGCTTGAACAGTTCAGGAGCAAAGTTTGGAATACCGGTAAATTTAAGTTCCTCACCTTGCGTGAAGGCATCGCCTATTTGAATGGAGCCATGGTTGTGTATACCAATTATATCCCCTGGGTAGGCTTCCTCTACAGCCTCACGATCACCTGCCATAAAGGTAAGGGCATCATTAAAACGCACCTCCTTGCCAATACGAACATGACGCGCTTTCATACCCTTAGAGTATTTGCCCGACACAATACGCATAAATGCAATGCGATCACGGTGATGAGGGTCCATGTTGGCTTGAATTTTAAATACAAAGCCACTGAAATTCTCTTCAGTTGGTTCAACTTTTCGCAATTCTGTTTGGCGAGCAATAGGCTTAGGCGCCCACTTGGTTAAACCATCAAGAACATGATCAACACCAAAATTACCCAGCGCGGTGCCAAAATACACAGGGGTTAACTCTCCTGCTATAAACATATCCAAATCAAATTCATGACTGGCACCACGTACCAATTCAATTTCTTCACGAAGGTCTTCCGTGTAGTTACCCAGCGCTTCTTCTGCTTCAGGACTATGTAATCCTTTAATAACACGACGCTCTTGAATTTTATGCCCTTGACCAGTGACGTATAAAATCACCTCGTCATCATAAAGGTTATAGACGCCTTTAAATTCTTTACCCATACCAATAGGCCAAGTGATAGGCGCACAAGCAATATTAAGTACATCCTCCACTTCATCCATTAGATCTATAGGGTCACGCGTATCTCGGTCTAGCTTGTTCATGAAAGTAACGATGGGCGTATCACGCAAGCGTGTAACTTCCATTAGCTTAATGGTGCGCTGCTCTACACCTTTAGCGGCATCAATAACCATCAAGCAGGAATCCACTGCCGTAAGCGTACGATAGGTATCTTCAGAGAAATCCTCGTGCCCAGGGGTATCCAGCAGGTTTACCAAACAATCGCCAAATGGAAATTGCATAACAGAGGTGGTCACCGAGATACCACGGTCTTTTTCCATCTGCATCCAATCCGACTTAGCAAACTGGCCAGACTTTTTACCCTTTACAGTACCTGCTTGCTGAATGGCGTTACCAAACAACAATACCTTTTCAGTAATGGTGGTCTTACCGGCATCCGGATGCGATATGATTGCGAAGGTGCGACGTTTATCGACCTCGGCAGGTAAATTACTCATAATTTCAGCTTTGTTAATATAAAATTGTCGCGCATTATATCCGCCAAACTACCAAGATACGAGTCGTTCCCTTGCACAATGCTTCAGAGTTAATTTACAACCTAAGACGCTTGGCCATTTTACGGCTCATTACCTGTGTCGGAATTATGGTTTCCCTGTTAATCCTGGGCTTCGACATTAACCACCAGTTTCAACAGCAGGCCGCTTGGGGCATCTTAAGCTTAATGACAATATTAAGTCTGGTGAATTTATCTCGGGCCCGCGCTCAAAAAGCCCTGGCCTATGAAGTGTTCAGCTATCTATTAATAGACAGCGTACTTATTGTGGCGCTCATGTATTTCACTGGTGGCGCCAATAACCCTTTCATCACCTACTTACTGGTGCCCATCGTCATTAGTGCCGCCACACTTAGCTGGGTACTCACCTGGATATTATGTGTACTGGCTATGCTGGCGTACGGAGGCCTGCTATTTTTCTACGTGCCACTGGCCTCATTAAACTCACAATTGGCACAACTAGGATTAAGTCTTCATATCGTCGGCATGTGGTTAACTTTTGTGCTGAGTGCACTTTTCATCGCTTATTTTGTGGTGGAAATGGCACTTCAAAGTCGTCACCAAGCCAAGCAGGTTGCTCACTTTCGTGAACAAAGCATACAAAATGAACACTTAATGTTATTGGCCAGTCAAGCCGCCAGCACCGCTCATGAGCTGGGTACCCCCTTAACCACACTTAAAATTCTTACCCATGAGTTACTACAACAGGCTAAAGACAAAGATAGCCAGGCCGACCTAGAGCTGATGCTCAACCAAATCGATTTATGCAAAAACAAGCTCAATAACCTAAGCCAACAAGATAGTCTCAAACAGAGCCCCTGCCAGGACTTAATGAGCTTAATAGATAATACTTTGCAGCAATGGCTATTGATGCGCCCCAGCGCTGAATATCATTGGCAAGAAAAAATCGCCAGCTCAAGCCCAACTGCTCAATACCCACAAGTTTTGCAACAAGCCATCATAAATTTGTTAGATAATGCAATGGACGCCAGCAAAGACAGCTTAAGGATCAGTTTAAACTGGGGGAAAGAAAGCTGGGCATTTCAAATTAAAGACACGGGACACGGGCTTCATCAGGAATTTACCCTGCCTAATTCCCCTGTAAATTCCCAGCAAGGCATGGGCATAGGTTTAATGCTCAGCCATAGCAGCATTCAACGTTTGGGTGGCAAAGTCACCATGGTGAATGACAAATCGGGAGGCTGCTTAACTGAAATTAAAATGCCTTTTTCACAGAGCAAGCCAGGCAACAATAGTGAGACAGTGAAATGGATGTAAACAAGCACATACTCATTATTGACGATGACGCCACCTTGCTCTTAGTACTAGAGCGCGCCATGAGCCGCAGAGGCTTCACTGTAAGTTGCGCACAAACCGGCGAGCAAGCACTTGAACAATGCCAAGCATCTGCACCTACTCACATCTCTCTGGATTTAAAACTTAGCGAAGAAACCGGGCTTCATCTAATCCCTCAATTAAAAGCCATGGCCCCAAACGCGATTATCGTCATGCTCACCGCCTATGCCAGTATCGCCACAGCGGTGGACGCGATTAAATTGGGCGCCCACCAATACCTGTGCAAACCTGTGGATGCCGACCAACTACTGGCTGCATTTAGTGATGACACCGACAACAAAGCACTAGCCCAAATTACAGAGCCACAAGAAAACCCTACTTCCGTAAAACGCCTTGAATGGGAAATGATCCAGCAAAGCTTAAAAAATAATCAAGGCAATGTCTCGGCAACCGCTCGGGAACTCGGCATGCACCGGCGCACCCTGCAACGCAAATTATTAAAGCACCCGGTTAAACAATAACTCTCGAATATTTCTCCCCACTTCGACTGCGGCCACGAACCTGCACTAAGCTAAAGAGTGGACGACCCCAGACTGCTGGTTATTTAAGCACTTTTTCGGTACCCTACGCGCCCATTTTCCCTAGCCAAGCAAGGGTCCTTGAACGCCTAATTATTCAAGTGGCATTTGACGGTCCTGGCAGTATCCAGATTTCTGATTTACAGCCCTTAACATAGAGAGCCAGATGTTTAATCTCATTGGAAAAACCACAGAAAACCCCAAAAACGACATACTGTCAGGGTTAACCGTTGCTCTGGCCTTGGTGCCAGAAGCCGTGGCCTTTGCCTTTGTGGCAGGGGTAAACCCACTGGTTGGGCTATATGCAGCCTTTATGGTGGGCTTAATCACCTCTATTTTTGGTGGCCGCCCAGGCATGATCAGTGGTGCCACGGGCGCCATGGCCGTTGTAATGGTGGCATTAGTTGCCGATCACGGCGTACAGTATTTGTTTGCTGCGGTGGTGCTTACCGGGGTCATTCAAATGGCCTTTGGTATATTTAAGCTAGGTAAGTTTATTCGCCTAGTGCCTCAACCTGTGATGCTGGGTTTTGTAAACGGCTTGGCCATTGTGATTTTTTTAAGTCAGTTAGGGCAACTTAAATTTATAAACGAAGAAGGCACTCTTGCTTGGTTAGAAGGCAATGCCATGATGATCATGCTGGCGCTTATTGTTATTACCATGGCCATCATTCACTTCCTACCTAAAATCACTAAAGTGGTTCCATCTGCATTGGTAGCCATAGTCACTGTGACGCTAGCAGTTATATTCATGGGTCTTGATACCCGTACCGTGGGCGACGTTGCCAATATTGCAGGCGGCCTACCTGAGTTCAGCATTCCTGATGTACCCTTCACAATGGAAACTCTGTGGATTATTTTGCCATACAGCTTCATCCTAGCGGGCGTTGGCTTAATTGAATCTTTGTTAACCCTAACTCTTATTGATGAACTTACTCAAACTCGTGGTCAGGGTAATCGTGAATGTATCGCCCAGGGTGCATCTAACACAGTAAACGGATTTTTTGGTGCCATGGGCGGTTGCGCCATGATTGGACAATCTATGATTAACATAAACTCAGGCGGTCGTGGTCGCTTATCGGGTATTACCGCAGCGGTAGCCTTACTGATGTTTATTCTGTTTGGTTCAGACATCATCGCCCAGATTCCTCTTGCAGCTTTGGTGGGCGTAATGATGATGGTAGTACTGGGTACTTTTGAATGGTCCAGCTTCCGAATTTTAAAGAAAATTCCAAAAACCGATGCCTTTGTATTGATATTGGTAAGTGGTGTAACCGTAGCCACAGACTTGGCTATGGCAGTAATTATTGGTGTGATCGTATCTGCCCTAGTATTTGCTTGGGAACACGCCCAACATATTCGCGCAGATATTAAAGAAACTGATGGTGTTAAAACTTATGAATTACACGGCCCATTATTCTTTGGCTCTGCCAGCTACTTCTTGGAATTATTCGACCCAGCTAATGACCCTAAAAATGTGGTGGTTGAATTTAAATACTCTCGCGTAGCGGATCATTCTGGCCTGGAAATTATCGATACTCTGGCCGATCGCTATAAACAACTAGGCAAAACTCTAAGCCTTAAGCACTTAAGCCCTGAGTGCCGTCAGTTATTGAAAACCGCTGGCAACATGGTGGAAGTGGATGTAATTGAAGATCCCAAATACCACGTGGCATCGGATAAACTGGCTTAATTCAGAATACGCCAATAACAAAAAAGGACGCTTTTGCGTCCTTTTTTATTTAGTAAACTTCAATTATTACTCAGGGTATTCAACGCTGCCATTGCGGTAATTCACGTGCTCGAAACGCCCCACCCCCCTATCTATAAATTCGGTTGCTAATCTTGGTGTTCCCGCGCGAGCTTCGTCTGGAGTAATGTTAACACTGCCTCGTGGAATATTAAAAAATGCACCAGCACCGGTGGCTACCTGTGTTTCCCCAGCCGAGGCATTGCCCCAGGTAACGGCCCGAGTTTGAAATGATTGAAACAAACCACCAATGGCATCGCCGTTTTCATCGCCGATCATCATGCTTTCAAAAGTATTAAGTGCAAAACACATGGGCTCGGCCCCCAAGGACAACTCACAGTTATCCACACCCACCTCAATAAATTCAGGACCTATGGGAAAGGCCTCATTATAAAAAGGATTGTTTACATTGAAGGCTGTACCGTTTGGCAAACCAATCATAGTGGCTCGTACCGGATCAGGATTCCCTTGAGCATCTACCAAAGAAGATTCACCGCTTGCGGTAAGAGGAATAGGTAACCATTCCTGATCAAAAAGATAATAGGTATAGTCCCCGGCAATTTTTACATCTATGTTACCGGTCAAGCTATGGGCATCCATGGACATCATGCCCTTTGACTCACCAAAGCCAAATCGAAAACCAACAAAATCATCGGTACCACCACTACGATCGTAGACCCACTCAAGAAAAGGATCTTTCATCTCAAAGGGGCGCACTGTGCCATGTTGATCTATGTAGCCCATGGCGTAGTTTTTAAAATCTATGTCAGCCCCCTGCGCCTCTCCAGGAATATCATATTCACCAAATACAATTTCATCGGCATTCATGACGATTTCAATATCCATGCCTAAATTTAACCGAGTAAAGTCCAAGCCATCTTGGTTGTACTGATCGATACCGATAAATGCCTGCCCTTCAGTGAGTGCCAACTCATGCTCTGACATAGGGTGTAACTCACCATGGCTTTTAATTGAAAATATACAGAGTAATACCGGATAGATAATGAAGCGCATAAAGCATCCTGCTTTTTATAATATTTAGAAATTCCTTATGGCTACTATTGATAATTTTTGGCGGAAGTTGAATAGGGCATTAGGCCAATTAAGAAGACGTAATACGCCAACAACTGGAAATGCCTAAGCAAGAGTTCGTATTTAAATTTGAAGGGAGCAGCTACTAATACTGATGTATTAACTTAAATTATTGAGGGTAACCTACATTTCCATTGCGGTAATCTGGGTGCTCAAAACGACCGACACCCCTATCGATAAATTCAGTGGCTAAACGAGGTGTACCTGCCGCAGCCTCATCCGGAGTAATATTCACACTGCCTCTTGGAACATTAAAAAAGGCTCCTGAGGTTGTGGCTACTTGAGTTTCACCTGCAGCCGCATTACCCCAATTAATATTTCGTGTTTGAAAGGACTGGAACAATCCTTCAATAGGGATTAAATCGCCATTTGAATCTATTCCACCAATGAGCATACTTTCGAAGGTGTTAAGCGGAAAGCACAAATTCTGCCCCAGTAAATCACAATTATTCACTGTGGCAGGAAAAGTCCCGAATATGGTATCAATATTGAACGTCGTTCCGTTCGCCATTCCAATGTGGGTTGCCCGAATAGGATCAACATCACCACCTGAAGTCACCAAAGCTGAGGCGCCGCTAGCCTGAAGAGGTATGTCATAACTACCTAATATTCCTAGATCAAGGTGATATGTAAAGTCCCCTGAAATTACTACATCGACATTACCGGTTAAGCTCTTGGCATCCATCGACATCATGCCCATGGATTCACCAAAGCCAAAACGAAAACCGACAAAGTCATCCGTACCATTACTCCTATCATAGGCAAATTCGAAAAAAGGATCCGTCATTTGAAATGGTCTCACCGTACCATTTTGATCGATATAACCCATGGCATAGTTATTAAACCTGATATCGGCTGTTTGAGTCTCACCTGCTCTATCATACTCACCAAATACTACTTCATCGGCATTCATCACAATTTCCATATCCACCCCCATATTAATTCGGGTGAAATCCAAACCGTCCTGATTATATTGATCGAGACCGATAAAAGCCTGGCCTTGAGTAAGTGCCAATTCACTTTCTGTCATGGGTTTTAATTCAGACAAGCAATTGGAACTGGCACAGCTGATCAGTAATAAAAAAAAGATAATACGCATGATGTATTTCTTCACTTTTTGTTTTTATTTTGTTTTTTGGATACTGCTTTAGAGGCATTATGCGCAGCTGAAAAGGAATTCAATTGGCTGAGATGACAAGGAATCGTGCACAGGAAGTCATAACATTTAGTGAGTCGACCCGAATAGCTCGACCTTTTATAATGCTAGAACAAATTTTTAGATAATGAAAACAAAGCTTTAGACTATTTATACTTCATACAAAGCTATCTCTTTTACATCCTTTTGATTTCGAAATTATATTTACTTACTTTCCATTTTAAATTTATTATAAAAAATTCATCCAAAACAATCTTGATAAAGTAAAAACTCAAGGCAAACTGCCCTGGGGATAATTCACATTACCGTTTCGGTAGTCAGAGTGCTCAAAACGCCCCACGTTTCGGTCAATAAATTCTGTGGCCAAGCGAGGTGTACCGGCAGCGGCTTCATCTGGCGTGATGTTTACACTTCCTCTGGGAATGTTAAAAAATGCGCCTTGAGTAGCTGTCACCTGGGCCTCGCCCATCGAACTATTACCCCAAGTAATATTACGTGTTTGAAAGGATTGGAATAATCCTTCAATGGGAATTAAGTTACCCTCATTATCTTCACCACCAATAAGCATACTTTCAAAAGTATTTAGCGAGAAGCAAAGAGGTGTACCTGATATCTCACAATCCTGGATAGTTGCATCATAACTAAAATATTGAGTCCCTTGAAAAAGAGTCTCATAAGGAATTTGAATATTAAAAGTCTTGCCATTACTGATACCTATCATCTCTGCTCTAATTGGATCTTTATTACCTTGAGCGTCTACTAATTCACTAGCCCCTGAAGCCTGTGATACAAATGGTGGGACTAAAAACAGGAGGGGGCTGATATCAGCAGGTACAACAGTAAAGTCACCTTCTATAACCACATCTACATTACCGGTCAAGCTTTTGGCATCCATGGACATCATGCCCATGGCTTCACCAAAACCAAAACGAAAACCAACAAAGTCATCCGTGCCATTTGTTCTGTCATACGCGAATTCAAAAAACGGGTCCTTCATCTCAAACGGCCTCACCATACCATCTTGATCAATATAGCCCATGGCATAATTATTAAACCTGATATCCGCCGTTTGAGTTTCTCCGGGCCGATCATATTCGCCAAATACCACTTCATCGGCATTCATGACAATCTCTATATCTACCCCCATATTGATCCGGGTGAAATCCAATCCATCCTGACTATATTGATCAAGCCCAATAAAAGCCTGGCCATCGGTAAGCGCTAGTTCTTCTTCACTCATGGGTTTAAGTTCAGAAAAGCTTTTTGAGCTCATGCTAATGATCACGAATAAAAAAAAGATAATACGCATAATGTATCTCTTCACTTCTTTGTTTTTATTTTTTGAGGGTATCTCTTATAGACATTATGCGCAGATGGGGCTGAATTAAATTGGCCAAGCAGCCGAAAACCTTAAGGCTAATTGCCATACAATTTCATTAGACAAGATCACAAGGGGAGCTGGTTATAACTAGGTGCTATTTCACAGATAAATAGAAAAGGGGCTTTAGCTTCAAAAGCCCGTTAATGACGATTATAACGCCAGAGGAAGCGCCATCAGTACCGCATCTTCACGACCGGCTTTAGAGGGGTAGTAATTTTTACGACGGCCAATTTCATTAAAGCCGCATTTCTCATATATATGAAGCGCAGCAAGATTACTTTCCCGCACCTCTAAATACATGTCCTTGTTACCGGAATCTATCGCTTTATCCACAAGGTGTTCTAACAATTCCGCACCCCGGCCTTTACCCTGTAAAGACGGATCAATACATAGATTCAACAGCTCGGCTTCACCCACCACAAACGACACCACGCCATATCCCACAATGCGCTGCGCATCTTCCATCACCACGGCGTATTTATTAGAAGTAACTGTTTGCTCAAAAATAGATTTGGACCACGGAAACTCATATGCAGCCAGTTCAATGGCGTAAACAGCGTCCAAGTCAGTGGACAGCATGGGGCGAAAACTCATGTAATTTGATGTTCCTGCAGAATTTTCCAAATACGTCGTTTTTCAGCGCCGCCGGTAAGGGCTGTGGAGAGATTCGTTTTTAAAGCGACTAGGCCTTTTTCTGGTAGCCACTGTTCGGCGTCATCCAGCGCAATTAACTTACTGCACGGACTTATTTGCTGAATCTGTTCCATGTGTTGCTGCAAATACTTTTTAGCAACCACCACTCCCTGATCAATATTAGGAGAATCAATCATGGGCCAGGAAAAAATCCCCACATGACGCGGGCGACGTTTCTTACCTTGTAAAAACTGAGCCAGGTTATGCACAAATTTATGATGCTCAGGCAGCAATTCAGCGTGACTGCTCACAAACCACAGGCCGGTGCTGTAACACCAAAACTGTAAATTAAATCTAGGGGCTTGTTGGTGTGCCTGCGAATCAGGCGCAACGATAGCATCTTGTGGCTGAACACTGGGCATGGCAGCCACAGAAGGCGCAATAGATGTTTTAAGCGCTTCACTGGCCTGAGCCATAAAGCCCGAACTTACAGGGCCTTTAGCACTTGGGGCCAGAGGTGGCGCAACGGATAAGGAGTCATTGGCAACCACGTCTACCATCGTTGTTTCAGGAACAGCAATGCTCGCTTCCGCCAACAGTTGCTCGCGGTGAATCCAGACATCAACGCCCAGCGCATCTAGATAGGTTAACTGGGCCGCACCAAATTCCAAAGACATACGCTTAGTTAAACCGCATGGGCTTGAGGATGAGCTTTATCGGTACCGGTTTCAAATTGATTTAAGGCATCAACGTAAGCCTTGGCAGAGGCCACTACAATATCGGTATCAGAACCCAAACCATTTACGATACGGCCTGCTTTTTCCAAGCGTACCGTTACTTCACCCTGACTATCCGTGCCGCTTGTAATGGCATTAACAGAATAAAGCTGCACATTGGCCCCTGATTGCGCTAGGTTTTCAATGGCCTTGAATGCTGCATCCACAGGACCACTGCCCTCAGATTCACTTTCATTCTCTTTACCATCAATCGAAACCGTTAATTTAGCCACAGGGATTTCACCGGTTTGGCTATGGGCTTGCAAAGTAACCAGTTCGAACTTGTTGTCTTGCGTACGTACTTCACTTACCAAAGCTTGCAAATCTTCATCAAAAATTTCGTGTTTTTTATCGGCCAGTTCTTTAAAGCGAGCAAACGCTGTGTTTAAGGCTTGGTCAGATTCAAAGGTGACACCTAACTCATCAAGGCGGGCTCGAAACGCTGCTCTACCAGAGTGCTTGCCCATAACCATCTTGTTAGCGCCCCAACCCACATCTTCAGCCTTCATAATTTCATAGGTTTCTCTGTGCTTAAGCACGCCATCCTGATGAATGCCTGATTCATGAGCAAAGGCATTGGCGCCCACAATTGCCTTGTTAGGCTGTACTGGAAAACCTGTTATTGAAGAAACCATTCTTGAAATTGGCACGATCTGAGTGGTATCAATATTGGTGGTGACATTAAATAAATCAGAACGAGTGCGAAGACCCATTACCACTTCTTCCAAAGCAGCATTACCGGCGCGTTCACCCAAACCATTGATGGTACATTCCACCTGGCGAGCACCATTGGCAACTGCCGACAACGAGTTCGCCACGGCCAAGCCTAAATCGTTATGACAATGAACAGAGAAAATTGCTTTGTCGGCGTTAGGAATTCGATTTAACAGGGTCTTAATTTTATAACCAAACTCTTCTGGAATGGCATAACCCACGGTATCGGGAATATTAATGGTGCGGGCACCGGCATTGA
>ERZ1027231.424-NODE-424-length-11865-cov-239.948857_pt1 | contig 11865 bp, 10 predicted proteins | sample MGYA00520866_ERZ1027231 | MGnify/ENA primary metagenome ERZ1027231 (study PRJEB33311, sample SAMEA4378411) | marine metagenome | biome: Marine biome; feature: Fjord; material: Water | collected 2014-07-20T08:00:00Z/2014-07-... | depth 75 m ...
CATGACGGGGGTTGATTTGTTTCTTAGTTATATAAAAGCCGCCACACCGTCTTACTCGCGCATGCGGGTATCCATTTTCTGTTTTATTAACTGGGCATGGATACCAGACAGTTCGTTCCTCACTTCTGGTATGACATGTGATTTGTTTCTTAGTTATATAAATGAACCACAGCGTCACCCACTGTAACTAACAGGCAATAAAAAAGGGGCTTGAAGCCCCTTGATTACATATAATTTAAATTTACTAATCGTCTTTTAAAGGAATAGGAGCTGCTTTAGCGGCGCCCATATCGCCAGGTAAACAAATATTTAAGATAATCGCAGTTAATCCACTGGTTGTAATGGCACTGCCAAAAATACTTTGAATGGTTTTAGGCATTTCTTTCAATACGTCCGGCACCATAGCCACACCTAAGCCCAAACCAAATGATACCGCCATGATTAGCATTGTCCGCCTATCTAGCTCTAGCGTAGCAAGAATACGAATACCGGCTGCTGCAACCGTTCCAAACATCACTAACGTTGCACCGCCTAATACTGGTTTAGGCAACTGCATAAATACTCCACCAATTATTGGGAATAAACCCAATATAACTAATATACCTGCGGCCCAAAAAGCCACATATCGGCTGGCCATTCCGGTTAACTGAATGACTCCGTTATTTTGGCTAAATGTGGTATTTGGAAACGTATTAAACGTCGCTGCGATTAAAGAGTTAACCCCGTCAGCGAGTACACCGCTTCTAATGCGCCCTTGATAAACAGGCCCCGATATAGGTTGCTTAGAAACCATACTAGTGGCGGTAAGATCCCCTGCACTTTCAATTACTGTAATCAGATAAATTAACGCAACTGGTAGAAACGCTGCCATATCAAAACTAAATCCGTACTTGAATGGTATTGGCAGTGCGAAATAATCCATGGTCGCCAATTTTGAGAAATCCACTTTACCCATGAAATATGCAGCACAAAAGCCGACGAGTAGACCCCAGAAAATAGCACCGCTTCGCAAGTACATATTTTTACTTTGATTTAATATAACGATGATAACCAGTACACCAAACCCTAACGCAAGATTATCTAAACTTCCAAAGTCAGCAGCTTTAAAACCACCTGCTAAATCCGTCATTCCAACCTTTATCAAATACAGACCAATGGTGGTAATCACGATACCGGTAACTAAAGGTGTTACAAAAGCTTTTAACTTATGTAAAAACTGAGATAAAAAGATCTCAATAAACGCCCCAAAGAAACACACGCCAAAAATCATGGCCAGTATTTCATCAGGACCCCCACCCTTGGCCTTAACTAAAAATCCAGCGGCTAAAATGGCACTTAAAAAAGCAAAGCTGGTTCCTTGTATTGCCACTAAGCCTGAACCCACAGGACCAAATGTTCGCGCCTGAATAAACGTGCCAACACCGCTCACGATCAAAGCCATAGATATTAAATAGGGAATCTCACTTCCCAAACCAAGTACACCGCCAATGATTAAAGTGGGCGTAATAATACCGACGAAACTGGCTAACACATGCTGTAAGCCAGCCAAAAATGCCTGAGGCTTTGGGGGGCGATCATCGAGATCATAAATAAGTTCTGAAGGTGAGTTCGACATAAAATATCCTTAGTTTTATTAATATTAAATTCATCTAAGGAACCACATGCAATAAGATGACCAATCGGTCAGAAATGTAAAATATAAGAAAGTATGTGCCACTTAAAGATTACCTGAATTTTATCCGTCGCATATATACAACAATAAATGCTCCAAACATATGCAAAATATATTTAAACGCACCAAAATAGAATGATGACCAGTAGGTCAATTATCGTTATAATACAAAATCGATTTTGGCAGATTAACACGCAAGTCACTGCCATGTACCAATTGTATGTCGCCACATTTAGTGACGACTTTATAACTTTACGGCACATGGTAAGTTCAACTACGTTTTCTTACTGTGTACCCAAATGGAGTGCATGACATGCTAGATCAATCCCAAGCTCTTTGGATCAAACAACCTTTATCTATTTATACTGCCAATAATCAAGACGCACAAAATGGCATTGTTATTCAAGATGGAAAAATCCTTGAGCTTGTCCCTGTAGGCAAGCAACCAGAGACTCAATCATTTCAAGAGTTTGATGCTAGTCAGCACGTAGTGATTCCAGGCTTAATTAATACACACCACCATTTTTACCAAACACTCACTCGCGCTTGCCCCCCGGCATTAAATAAAAAATTATTTCCATGGCTGCAAACCCTTTACCCAATTTGGGCGCAACTGCAACCTCAGTGGCATGCACTAGCAACTGAGCTGGCCATGGTTGAATTATTAATGAGTGGTTGCACCACGGTCAGTGATCACCACTATTTGTTTCCTCAGGTACTAGACGAAGCCATCGATCAGCAAGTGGCGGTTGCACAAAAACTTGGTATGCGCGCCACCCTGACTCGAGGCAGTATGAGTTTAGGGCAAGACCAAGGAGGACTTCCCCCTCAATCCGTGGTGCAAACAGAAGATCAAATTTTACAAGACAGCGAACGATTAATTAAACGCTACCATAAACAAGACAATTTAATCGAAATTGCGCTGGCACCTTGTTCACCTTTTTCAGTGACACAAGACCTTATGATTGAAACTGCAAAACTTGCCAAACAATACGAAGTTAACCTGCACACCCATCTGGCCGAAACCGAAGATGAAAACAATTTTTGTTTAAAAATGTTTGGTCAGCGCCCAGTAGACTATCTTGAGACCGTTGGTTGGATGCATGATCGAACCTGGTTAGCGCATGGCATTCATTTCAACGATGACGAAATAAAACGCCTTGGCGCCGCAAATGTAGGGGTGTGTCACTGCCCATCTTCTAACATGGTATTAGCATCGGGCATTGCCCGTGTTAACGAACTAAAAGCAGCGGGGGTTAGGGTAGGTTTAGGTGTGGATGGCAGTGCCAGTAATGACCATAGCAATCTTATGCAAGAGGTTCGTCAGGCACTATTAATTCAACGCCTGCGTTACGAAGCCGATGAATTTACTCATCTGGATGCATTTGAATTAGCCACTAAAGGCGGCGCATCGGTCTTAAATAGAAATAACATTGGTGAACTGGCCGTAGGAAAAGAAGCCGATCTCGCGTTTTTCAAATTAGACGAGGCACGTTTTAGTGGTAGCCACGACCCACTAGCGGCCCTGGTTTTATGCGGAGCTTCTCAAGCCGATGCCGTTATGATTGCGGGTCAGTGGAAAGTAAAAAATAAAACATGGTTAGGAGGTGATCTTTCAAAATTGATTAACCGTCACACCCATGCCGCACAACTTTTACTGCAAACCATCTAAACTGATAAAGACGACTTTTATCCAAGGCGCTTGATAAATAAGCGCTCAATCACGTCGTTAAAAGTATTTAGGCTGACCACTTGGTCAAATTAAGCTGGATTTGAAAGATTTACACGCTAAACTAGAACGCTGTATAAAAATATAAAATGAATCTGGATGATGCCATGAGCGACCTCCCTACAGATTACCCAAGAGACATGATTGGCTACGGCCCACAACCGGTTGCAGCCAACTGGCCCAATAAAGCAAAAATTGCGGTTCAGTTTGTCATTAACTATGAAGAAGGCGGTGAAAATTGCGTGCTTCATGGCGATAAAGCATCCGAAGCTTTCTTATCTGAGATCGTCGGCGCCCCAGCTTTAGAAGGGGTTCGTCACATGAACATGGAGTCCATTTACGAATACGGCAGCCGTGCAGGCTACTGGCGCCTGCATCGCATGTTCACGCAACGTAACATGCCAGTCACCGTATTTGGTGTGGCCACCGCTTTAGAGCGCAACCTGCCCATTGTTGAATCCATGCTTAAAGCCGACTGGGACATTGCCAGTCACGGATTAAAATGGATTGATTATCAATATGTTGACGAAGACATCGAACGACAGCACATTCAGCAAGCCATCCACATTCATACCAAGGTCACCGGTACCCGCCCTGTTGGTTGGTACACTGGCCGCATGAGCCCAAATACTCGTAAACTGGTAAACGAAGCCGGCGGCTTTTTATACGATGCCGATTCGTATGCCGATGATCTACCCTACTGGGAAAAAGGATATGACAGTCACCTAATTGTCCCCTACACACTGGACGCAAACGACATGCGATTTGCCACCAACCAAGGCTTTAATACCGGCGATCATTTTTACCAATACCTGAAAGACAGCTTTGATGTATTGCGTGAAGAAGGCGGCCGCATGATGAGCATTGGTTTACATTGTCGATTAGTGGGGCGGCCTGGTCGCGCAGCAGCATTGGGCCGATTCTTAGATTACGTGAAGCAATTTGATGATGCCTGGGTGTGCCGTCGCAGTGATATCGCTCAGCATTGGCATGACCATCACCCTTCCCCGAAAAAGTAAGTCGCAAAAGTAAAATCGAACAGGCATAAAAAAACCGAATCACATGATTCGGTTTTTTTAGAATAAGATTTTAGCTGAATAAGTATAAGATACTAAAGGGTCTTATTATTCAACCACCAGCATATTGGCCGTAGCCGTATAGACATTCCAGCAACCATCGCCCATGGCACCCTGCTGTTCAATCTTCACATCACTGATGGCATTTGCACCAAGACGATACGCTTCGGCCTTCATATCCACCAGCATGGTTTTTTCTTCTGGGGCTTCACTGAACATCGTATTCTGGCAGCGCTTACTTTCAACCTTACCCAAAACAACACCCACTTGCTGGGGCGCGACTTCTAAAATAGTAACTTGCTTGTCGGCCATGCGTTTATCACGAAGGCTTAAATGGCTCAGGTCATTCCCACTTAGGGTACCCGGCATAGAACTGCATGCGCCCATTGCTAATAAACAAGTAACAACGAGTGCTTGGCTAAATAAAAGTGGCGATTTCATAGGCGTATTCTTTTTATTGTTTTTTTGGTCAATCATCAATATCGGCCATGCGATATTGGGGTACAAGGTTATCAGGCTAACGTTGTAGTGAACAGTCACCTAAGTACATTGAATTCACATAATTCTCGGTCTAATGATGCCAATTCGTGGTACACATTTACCACTCTAGCCAGTACAGGCCCTTTTTGGCACCACTGTAATAATTGCTCCAATGCTTCTGGCGCACCCTGAGCCAACAGCTCCACACGGCCATTCTCTAAATTGCGTACCCAACCCAGCAAGCCTAACGAAGTGGCTTTTTTGGCCGTAGACGCTCGAAAGTACACTCCCTGCACCTTGCCTTCTACCTGCACTTTAATGGCTTGAACTGTATCCACTTCCACCATGAGCATCCTTTTCAAACTCGGTCGTAGCATTAGTCGTAAGGTTTCATCTTACCTTCTGATCATCGTTACAGCAGCTGTATCTCCATAACAATAGCTTGAGCATAAAACGAACAAAAGCTTCAGGTCAACTAGCGGGTGCCTACCGATGTAAACATTGCATCAATTCGCCTGAATAGAGTCTCTGTATCCCTTGATACAGAACAACTTAGCCCGGTTATGAGCCTGCTAGAATTCCTTGCATTAAATCATCCTTTTTTATACACCCATACATACGCAACACCCATGGGTAGGAGCAATACGTGAGCCTCGCAGTCAATAATATCCAGTGGGATACAGACCTAATCAAACGACATGATAAGTCTGGCCCGCGCTACACGTCTTACCCCACTGCCGTGCAGTTTAACGATGGCTTTACCCTTGAACATTACGAGCAAGCCCGCCATGTAAGTAACCAAGATGCCTCGCCCCTATCTTTGTATGTACACATCCCGTTTTGCGCCCATGTTTGTTACTACTGCGCCTGCAATAAGATCATCACCAAACGCAAAGAAAAAGCCGAGCCTTACCTAGATACCCTATTCAAAGAAATAGAAATGCGCGCCCAAGGCTATGATCGAAACAAGCCCATTGAACAACTGCATTGGGGTGGCGGCACGCCCACGTTTATTAGCCACGATCAAATGACCGCATTAATGAACAAACTTAAGCAGCACTTTAATCTGCTTGAAACCGATGATCGCGACTACTCAATTGAAATTGACCCCCGTGAACTGCAGCCAGATACGCTGGCCCACCTAAAATCCATTGGCTTTAATCGTGTGAGCCTAGGGGTGCAAGATTTTGAAGAAAAAGTACAAATAGCCGTTAATCGTGTGCAACCTTATGAAATGACGCGGGACACCCTGCAGCAAGCCCGCGATCTAGGGTTTAAATCCATCAACATTGATCTGATTTATGGCCTGCCGTTTCAATCACGGGAAAGCTTTGCACGTACCCTGAATACCGTACTAGAACTTAGTCCTGATCGTTTATCTGTATTTAACTACGCACACCTACCCGAGCGCTTTATGCCTCAGCGCCGCATAAACGAAGCCGATCTGCCTGATGCAGAAGAAAAATTGGGCATGTTAGAAGACAGCATCCGCCTGCTTACCCAAGCCGGTTATCACTACGTGGGCATGGATCACTTTGCCAAACCCGAAGACAGTCTGGCCCAAGCCCAGCTGCAAGGAAAACTGCACCGTAACTTTCAGGGCTACACCACCCACGAAGACTGCGACCTAGTGGCGCTGGGTGTGTCGTCAATTAGCCAAGTGGGCGACACCTACTTTCAAAACAGCGCCGACATTGAAGAGTACACACAAGCCATTGAAAATAATCAGCTGCCCATCAAGCGTGGCGTGGTACTGACCAACGAAGACGACTTAAGACGCGCCGTGATCAAGCAACTGATCTGCCATTTTGAATTATCCTTTGAAGCCATTAACACACAGTTTGATATTCAATTTACCCAGCACTTTGAAGACGAGCTTGCTTCTCTTACCCCCTACATAGAAGACGGCCTGGTTCAGGTCTCCGATACCGGTATTATCGTCACTCCTAAAGGTGGTCTATTAATCCGCAATATCTGCATGGCATTTGATGAGTATGCCAGCAAACCAAACCACAGCGTGCGCTACAGCAAGGTCATCTAAGTGATCAATTAATGCAGGCGAAGTGTGCAATGGCGCTTCGCTTTAGGCACGCCTGCAATTCCCTCTAAATACCTATTAAATACATGGATTTAACCGCCACATAACTAGCCCTAGCCCGAACGTGGACTATAGTAAACGGTACTAATTGATATTTTACGGGTGGCACGTGTTTGATGACTCTTCGCATATAGCGGCGCAAACCGCTGCTGCCGCTACCATCTCTGGCCACCTATATCGTGCCAGCATGATCGCCAAACGCATGGCGCTGGCCGCCAAAAATTCCCGAGCCATGGTATTACGCGCCGGTTCTAAAGCTGCAGGGCTTAAAGTAATCAGTGATTATTTTGATGAACTGGCCGGAAAAACCATCAGCCTTTCTCACATTATCAACCAATCCGCTATTAGCATTTCTCAAAATTCGGTGCGCCAATGGCGTACTCAAAGCTTTTTACACAATCTATCAAAAAGCAGTACCCGAATAGACCAAAGCAAAACCGATCAATTAAAACCCGCCATGAAAGTTGGCGAAAACAACCTAAATGATCTGGCAGACATTCTGCAAGGTGAACTGTCGTCATTAAATGATCAGCTGCTGGATATCCGACAATACATGCAATCAAGTAATGTAGTGGCGGTCACCTTTCGCTTAGAGGCCACCCAAACCGGTGAATTTCAGCCTTTATTAGAAAGCATGGCAAACAGCATTGATGGCTTAAGCAACGAGATAAAAAACCACATTACATTCAGTCAAAATCAGTTGGCTCAATTGAAAGTATCGTAAGAACTGACAAGGAAAAGATCAAACATGGACGCGCTGAAACTCTATGATGATGGGCATCAATGGTATGTTTTTGGAAGAGACCCTGAAAAGCCTGAAAAAATAATCGATACCAATCAGTTTTTAATCGTCGATGGCGACCGCAGTATATTACTTGATCCTGGCGGCATAGAAGTATTTTCAACCATGCTGGCATCCGTTCTTAAATACGTGGATATTGATCAGGTGACTGACCTATTTGCCAGCCACCAAGACCCTGACATCATATCGTCATTAGGCATGTGGGATCAGATACTACCAAAAGCCACACTGCATGCATCCTGGTTATGGGAAGGGTTCATCCGCCATTTTGGTATGGATAACATTGCCTATCATGGCATTCCTGACACCGGTGAAAGACTGTCGCTTAACAACGTAGACCTTGAATTTATTCCCGCTCATTACCTGCACAGCTCGGGTAATTTTCATGTGTACGACCCAAAATCAAAGATCTTATTCAGTGGGGATATTGGCGCCGCACTAGAACCACCTGGCATGCCCATGTTTGTAGATGACTTTGACTCCCATGTTGAAAAAATGCGGTATTTTCATGAGCGCTGGATGCCAAGCAACAAAGCAAAACGCCATTGGCTAGAGCGTGTGCGCAAGCTAGACATAGAAATTATGGCCCCTCAACACGGACGCCTATTTAAAGGTGATGACGTAAATAAATTTTTAGATTGGTTTGAACAGCTAGAAGTAGGCGTGGCTACAGCGTAAGTAACCACCAACCTACACACTAAAATTATTGCCTGACCTCTAAGTTTGCCGCTGGCAAACTTAGAGTACCCTCCTAAAAATTTCTCAAAAATTAATATCACTGGCCTAATAAACGGTTTAATAAACTATTTAATCATGCCAGCTGCCCTCTCTAATATTCCATACAGCCCCTTCCCCCTAAAAGCACCCTATACGCATATAAATAATGAACACTTGTTCACACAAACAACCTAAATATGTACAACTTTCATACTATTCCCTATGAAAACATGTATTTTCATTCAATTTCAGCGTACACTTGTTTACTGAGATTATTTACAGAGACATTTCTATGACATCTAATGCCTCCCCTAACGGGCTACTTTCAAAAAGCTGGGCTTGGTTAGCCAGCAGTGTGGTGAACAGCCAAAGCTTTTCAGGTTACTTCGAGCCACTTACACAAATGCTTGTGCCACAGTGGCGCGCCGACCGAATCCGCAGCAAGATCACAACGGTTCGCCATGAATCCGCTGACATGTATTCATTGGTGATCAAGCCCGGTAAAACATTCAACGACTTTTTAGCTGGCCAATACATCGAACTGACCGTTATGAAAGACGGCGCCTGGGTTAGTCGCTTTTTTAGTATTTCATCAAGCCCTGCGTATTATCGCCAAACAGGCTTAATAGAAGTCAGTATCCGTGTCCAAGAAAAAGGTCGCATTACCCCCTGGTTAGCAAAGGCCTTAAAAAAAGGCAGCATCGTTAACCTGACTCAAGCTAAAGGCGAGTTTGTATTGCCAAACAATACTAACGACATGCTAATGATTGCTGGCGGCAGTGGCATTACCCCGCTGCGCTCAATGCTGCAACAACTGACAAGCACAGCGAATCAAAACAAACGCTTGGTCACCTTGATGTTTTACGCACGCAGTTCCGAACACTTTTTGTTTGAAAAAGAACTTAAAGCCATGCAAGCGGACTTTAGCTGGTTAACCGTAGATTTTATCGACAGCGACGCAGTGGGATTTTTTACTGAAGCCCATTTGATTCAGGCTTGCCCCACTGCCAGCCAACGGGATCTTTATATTTGTGGCCCTAGCCCAATGATCACATCGGTTAGAAACACATTAAAAGAAGCAGGCTTTAATAAAGATCAAATTCATTATGAATTTTTTGGCCCTGAACCCATGGAAAATGCCAATACTGGATCGGCCAACATTTTGTTTTCTAAATCAAACAAACAGATATCGGTTAATGAAGACAACCAACAAACATTATTGGATTTGGCCGAAACAGAAAACACCAACCCTGTGAGTGGTTGCCGCATGGGTGTTTGCCACCAATGCATTTGCCAGAAAAAGTCAGGCGTTGTATTTAATCAAAAAACACAACAGTACAGCGACACAGGCCATCAAGAAATTCAACTTTGTATCAGCGTGCCGGTAGGCGACGTTGTGCTAGACCTGTAAGGAAGAAATCTATATGACAAATACATTTACAGCTCGACCAGATAGCGCAACGCTCGATCAGTTTGCCGCCGAACTGAACCAAGTACGCGAACAAACCATGAGTAAAGTGGGCGCGCCCGACGCTAAATACATTCGCAACGTGATACGTGTGCAACGCACCTGTGAAGTACTGGGGCGCATCACCATACCATTGGGCTTTTTTAACCCGTTACTGTGGATACTGGGCGTTGTATTTTTAAGCTTATCTAAAATACTCAACAACATGGAAATTGGCCACAACGTGATGCACGGCCAATATGATTGGATGAACGACCCCAATATCAACAGCCGTAATTTTGATTGGGACAACGCCGGCGACAGCAATTCATGGAAGCGTTACCACAATCATGAACATCACACCTACACCAACGTAATTGGTAAAGACCGTGACTTTGGTTATGGCTTGCTGCGTTTAAGTAACGACACTCGCTGGAAACCAAAAAATATTTGGCAGTTTTTCACCTACCTAACACTGGCCACCTTTTTTGAATTTGGCATTGCCTATCACGAAGTGGCCGGCGAACGTATTTTTATGGGCAAACGCCGCAAAAAAAGTGACCTACCCATTAGCCGTGATCAACTGAAAAGTGACTTCTTTGGAAAAATTGGCCGACAGTTTTTTAAAGACTATGTATTCTGGCCGCTAATTTGTTTCCCTGCGTTTTTATACGTATTAACAGGCAACCTAGCTGCTAACTTAATTCGTAACCTTTGGACCAATACCATCATATTTTGTGGCCACTTCACCGAAGACATACACACGTTTAAAATGTCTGACTGTGAAAATGAAACACAGGGCCAATGGTTTTATCGTCAAATACTGGGGTCATCAAACCTTGAAGGTCGCAGATGGTTTCATATTTTATCGGGCCACTTAAGCTGCCAGGTAGAGCACCACCTATACCCTGACGTACCCGCCATGCATTACCCTGAAATGGCAAAGCAGGTAGAAGCCATTTGCAATAAGTACGGCGTACCGTACAACACAGGCAGCTTTCCTAAGCAGTTATTTACAGTATGGAAACGCATTGTTCGTCACAGCTTTCCTGACAGCAAGCCAGCCAAGGTGGCTAACGCCTAATAGATAGATTGTATTGATTGAACAAAAGCCCCTGCTAAGTTAACGCTTAGCAGGGGCTTTTTTTATAATGGCGAAGTAGCAGGTGAAAAATAGCATTCACTATCACCCTAGTTTCAGAATCGCGCAGAGGGCTGCACTCGTACGAGCGTGACCTTGATTCGCGTGCGAGCACGCTCCTACAAATTATCAAACCTGTACGAGCTTGCTTGCAAGCGATAGGCTCAAACGATAATCGCGCAGAGGGCTGCACTCGTACGAGCGTCACCCCGTGACCGATTTTGAACAAATACACCAAACTAAAACCAGCTAAACCAAACACCCCTGCCAACTCAATCGCGCAGAGGGCTGCACTCGTACGAGGTCACCCCGTGACCGATTTTGAACAAGTCCACCTAACTAAAACTAGCTAAATCAAACACCTCTGCCAACTCCAATCGCGCAGAAACTGCACTCGTACGAGCGTCACCCCGTGACCGATTTTGAACAAATACACCAAACTAAAACCAGCTAAACCAAACACCCCTGCCAAATCTAATCGCGCAGAGGGCTGCGTTCGTACGAGGTCACCCCGTGACCGATATCCTCAACTTAATACCTGTTTATTTGACCTTGCCCCCGCAAGCCTTCATCATAGCTGACTACTCAGTCAGAAATACCCATTACCCCCATGCTCGCATATGCGGTTGCCCTAGAGGCCTAGGCTCAACTATGCTTACATGATATTTCTGCCAACCCATTTACACCCTGAACATCAAACATT
>ERZ1027231.425-NODE-425-length-11819-cov-34.938286_pt1 | contig 11819 bp, 11 predicted proteins | sample MGYA00520866_ERZ1027231 | MGnify/ENA primary metagenome ERZ1027231 (study PRJEB33311, sample SAMEA4378411) | marine metagenome | biome: Marine biome; feature: Fjord; material: Water | collected 2014-07-20T08:00:00Z/2014-07-... | depth 75 m ...
AGTCAACAAGAGGCTAGTCAACAAGAGGCACCATTAACAGTGTGTCACTTTGATCTATATCGCTTGGGCGATCCTGAAGAATTAGAGTTTATGGGCATTCGTGATTACCTCGAAGGTGCGCACTTGTGTCTGATGGAGTGGGCCGACAAAGGTTTGGGGCTTTTACCAGCAGCAGACTTAGTATTATCGATTACTGATATTGAAGATGGTCGCCAATTGACTTGGCAATCGGGTACAGAAAAAGGCCAACTTTGGTGTGAACAATTAAATCAAATAGAAGTATGATGACGAAAATAATAACAACATTTTTTTTGCTAGCGTTATTTAGCACAAGCTATCAATCATTTGCAGATGTTAATAGTGTAAGAGTTTGGCAATCGCCAACGAATACTCGATTAGTATTTGATTTGTCAAAGCCACACCAGCATAAACTTTTTACGTTAGAAAACCCGTATCGATTAGTTATTGATTTAGGTGGTAATGCGAAGTTCAAACCAGATGTTAATAAGGTGGAGTTGGCAAGCACGTTAGTGACGGGTTTACGTACTGGCAGACAAAAAAATAAAGACTTACGTTTGGTTTTTCAGTTGCGCGCGGATGTTAATCCTAAAAGCTCAATCCTTGCACCTAATAATACCTATCCACATCATCGTTTGGTTGTTGATCTTTTTGAGAAAAACCAACAAACAATTGAACCTGTCATTACTGTGAAAACAGTCGCAGATAAAGTTGCGCATAATAAACGTGACATTATTGTTGCCATTGATGCAGGGCATGGTGGTGAAGATCCCGGTGCCGTTGGTTATCGCCGCACCAAAGAAAAGGTTGTGGTATTAAAAATTGCAAAGAAGCTAGCCGCTTTATTAGAAGCAGAACCGGGTTATAAGCCTTATCTGACTCGTACTGGTGATTATTATATTCCACTGCGCGAGCGAACTCGTAAAGCTCGTGATGCCAATGCGGATTTATTTATATCGATTCATGCCGATGCTTTTAGAAACTCGCAAGCTCATGGTAGCTCTGTTTTTGTGTTATCTGAACGGGGGGCTTCTAGTGAAGAAGCACGTTATTTAGCGGCTAAAGAAAATGAAGCAGATCTTGTCGGCGGAGTTAGTCTGGGTGATAAAGATGATCATGTGGCGATGACGTTATTAGACTTGTCGATGACTGCGACTCGAGGATCAAGTTTGGCAGTAGGGAAATCAATTTTAAAACGCATGGATAGAATATCTCGCTTGCATAAAAAGCATGTCGGAGAGGCTGCTTTTATGGTGCTAAAAGCCCCTGATATTCCTGCGTTACTGATTGAAACGGGATTTATTTCTAATCCAGGTGAAGCTAAAAAGTTAGCGACGTCGAGTTATCAGCAAAAAATGGCGCGTGAAATATTTTATGGTTTAACGGGTTATTTCTATAAGCAGCCGCCAGAAGGCAGTTATGTTGCTTGGAAAAAACAGGGTGGAAAAACCAAGGTTGCCAGTTCTAAATCGACAACATCTAAAACAACTGCATCTAAAAAAACCAAGCGCTATGTCATCAAGCGCGGTGATACTCTGTCTGGTATTGCGGTAAAACATAGAACCTCTGTCGCAGATATTCGCCGTTTAAATGGCATCAAAAATAACAGTATCCAAGTTGGGCAAAAAATTAAACTGCCGGCGAGCTAGGTTTATTCTCATATGAAAAGAATCCATTTATTATCGCCGCGTCTAGCTAACCAAATTGCTGCCGGTGAAGTTGTAGAGCGTCCTGCGAATATTATTAAAGAGTTGGTTGAAAACTCTTTGGATGCGGGTGCTCAGCGAATTGAAATTGATGTTGAGCAAGGTGGTATTAAATTATTACGTATTCGTGATGATGGCCATGGTATTCCTAAAGACGATTTACCTTTGGCATTGTCTCGTCACGCTACTAGTAAAATTACTACCCTAGATGATTTAGAAGCGGTACACAGTTTAGGTTTTCGTGGTGAAGCATTAGCATCCATTAGTTCGGTATCGCGTTTAACCATGACGTCGGCGACTACTCCGGCAGAAGGTGAAGCTGAACAAGCCTGGCAAGTTGAAGTTGAAGGCCGTGAAATGGCCGCGACTGTTAAACCAGCAGCGCACCCAAAAGGTACAACCTTAGAAGTTCGCGATTTATTTTTTAATACCCCCGCGAGACGTAAGTTTTTACGCACCGAAAAAACAGAATTTAATCACGTTGATGAATACTTTAAACGCTTAGCTCTCAGTCGTTACGATGTGGCGTTTAGTTTGCGCCATAATCAAAAGGTGATTCATTCTCTGCGCCCAGCAACTCGCACAATTGATAAAGAAAAGCGGGTCGCGGCATTATTAGGCACTAAATTTATCGATGCGGCTTTGCACGTTGATGCTGAAGCGGCAGGGCTGGGTTTAACTGGCTGGGTGGGTTTGCCCACGTTTTCACGCAGTGCGGCCGATATGCAATACTTCTTTGTTAATGGCCGTGTTGTTCGTGATCGCTTGGTTGCCCACGCGATTAAACAAGCGTATCGCGATGTGTTGTATCACGGTCGCCAGCCTGCCTTTGTTTTATACCTAACTGTTGATCCGGCTTTGGTGGATGTGAACGTGCATCCGACAAAACACGAAGTTCGTTTTCGTGATGGTCGCTTAGTGCATGATTATTTATTCAGAACACTGCATAAAGCGTTAGCTGATGTACGCCCTGATCATCAAACCGCACCAACGAGTTTGCAAGGTTCTGGAGTTTTAAAAGGGGGTGAGACTTCTGGCTATGCTTCTTCGGGAATGACCAGTCCTGCGTTAATGGCGAATAGTCTACAGCCAGTAACAGGCATTCAAGCCGGTGAGTTTAGTGAGCAAACTCGTATGAGTTTATTGCCAGGGCGTAATCCACTTTCTGGTCAGCCACTCTCTGGTCAGCCACTCTCTGGTCAGCCACTCTCTGGTCAGGCAAATAGTCCAGCAGGTGTGCAAGAGCATTTAAATGCTTATCAAGCTTTATCGCAGCCATTAAATATAGCTGCGAATGGCAGTGCTAATGCAGTAACGACTGAAGAGCGTATTGATCCTGAGACCGGAGAAATTACGACGGTTCAGCTTGAATCAACATTACCTGCGAGCGAGCAGTATGACATTCCGCCATTAGGGTTTGCTATCGCCCAACTGCACGGCATTTATATTTTATCGCAGAATGCTCACGGCCTAGTGGTGGTGGATATGCACGCTGCTCATGAACGTATTACTTACGAACGACTAAAAATCGCAGTCGATAATCAAAACGTACAAAGCCAGCCGTTATTAGTGCCGATTACTTTGAGTGTGTCTGAAGGTGAGGCCGATGCGGCAGAGCAGTTCAGTGACGAATTCGCCCGCTTTGGGGTTTTATTGCAACGCGCCGCACCGGAATCAATTATGATTCGCCAAATCCCTGTGATTTTGCAGCAAGCAGAAGTCGAGCGCTTAGTCACCGATATGCTGGCCGATCTAATGCAGCACGGCAGCTCTGACCGAATTCAAGCTCATCGTAATGAAATCCTTGGCACCATGGCGTGCCATGGCAGTGTACGTGCAAACCGTAAGTTAACATTGCCAGAAATGAACGGTTTATTACGCGATATGGAAGCGACAGAGCGTAGTGGCCAGTGCAATCATGGCCGCCCGACTTGGACTCAAATGAGCATGTCGGATCTAGATAAATTATTTTTACGAGGCCGCTAAGTGACTTCTCCAGTTACAGACTTATCGACAGTTACAGATTTTCCCCCCGCTATTTTTCTTATGGGGCCAACGGCTTCTGGTAAAACGGCTTTAGCGATAGAGTTAGTAGAAAACTATAACTGTGAAATTATCAGTGTTGATTCTGCTTTGGTTTATAAAGACATGGATATTGGTACTGCCAAGCCCGATGCCGAACTACAAGCCCGAGCGCCACATCGATTAATTGATCTTATTGATCCAGCCGAAGCGTATTCTGCTGCTAACTTCCGCGAAGATGCGTTGCGTGAAATGGCAGATATTACCGCCAAAGGTAAGGTGCCATTATTAGTTGGTGGCACCATGATGTACTTTAAGTTCTTACGCGACGGTGCGGCGCAATTACCGAAAGCCGATGAGACTATTCGTCAGCGTTTATTGGCAGAAGGTACAGCTAATGGCTGGCCACACATGCACGCTAAATTAGCAGAAGTCGATCCGGTTTCGGCCGAGCGTTTAAAGCCGATGGATTCACAAAGAATTCAGCGCGCCTTAGAGGTATTTGAAGTTAGTGGTAAAACATTAACGCAATTTTGGGCAGAACAAGATGAACAACCGTTACCTTATGAGGTCATAAGTTTCGCGGTGATGCCGAAAGAGCGAAAAACGCTGCATAAACGTATTGCCCAGCGTTATCAAATTATGATGAAGCAGGGCTTTGTTGATGAAGTGAAAAAGCTCTTTGCTCGTGATGACCTACATGAAGAATTACCTTCAATTCGTTGTGTTGGCTATCGCCAAGTTTGGCAGTATTTACAAGGGGAAATCGACTACGATGAAATGGTTGAGCGTGGCATTATTGCGACTCGTCAATTAGCGAAAAGACAGATTACCTGGCTTAGAAGTTGGCCTGATTTACACTGGTTGGACACGGAAGATCCAAATCTTCTGAAAAGCGCCTTGAAAATATTGCCATAGACCGCCATATTTAACGCATAGTCTATTAAATAAGGCATTTGCCTTTCATTTCCGTACGTTTATTAACCATATTTGGTTTTTTGGCTATAATTTAGCCAGAAGTATTGTTATTGGTCCGACCAATATTCGATTTAGCATTCGTTTTGAAGTATTTAAATGAGACTGTCGATGTAAAGTTTGTTTTTTAAACATTGCATCGACACCGGGGTTATTAATAATTTTATTTCTGACTGTCCGCATACTGGACAGCACACTCTTCCAAGGAGAAGAACATGTCAAAGGGGCACTCTCTACAAGACCCTTACTTGAATGCGCTACGTAAAGAGCGCATTCCTGTATCCATATTTCTAGTCAACGGTATCAAGCTGCAAGGTCAGGTTGAATCGTTTGATCAGTTCGTTATCGTATTGAAAAATACAGTAAGTCAGATGGTTTATAAGCACGCGATTTCTACGGTTGTTCCAAGCCGTCCAGTTCGTTTGCCTGTTGAAGCCAAAGAAGACGAAGCTGAATAAAGAGCTGAGCAAATAAGTGAGTGCTGTGTGGTGATTAATAATTGATCATACACAGCCGGCTTTTCTTCCGAGTCTACATTGATAGACTTCTATATTAGGTATTTCTATTGTTCTTTGATCGTCCCGAAGCTGGTAACAACAAAACTGGCGATATCGCCATCCTAGTACATATCGATTTTCCGGAAGGGGATAACCGCGAGGACCCTAACGAATTTAAAGAATTGGTATTGTCAGCTGGTGGCGCCCCTGTTGAATTCATAACAGGCTCGCGTAAAGCACCTGATCCAAAAACCTTTGTCGGTAAAGGCAAGGTAGAAGAAATTAAAGCCATGGCGGAAGCTCATGATGCCGATATTATTCTGTTCAATCATGCTCTAACTCCTAGCCAAGAACGAAATCTTGAAGAAGCCTTAGAATTCCGAGTACTCGACCGTACTGGACTTATTCTTGATATTTTCGCTCTACGCGCTCGTACTCACGAAGGTAAATTACAAGTTGAACTGGCGCAATTACAGCATCAGACGACTCGTCTTATTCGTGGTTGGACACACTTAGAGCGTCAGCAAGGTGGTATTGGTTCTCGTGGTGCAGGTGAATCTCAGTTAGAAACGGATAGACGCTTAGTAGCAACTCGAGAAACCTTAATTCGTAAGCGCTTAGCGAAAGTGCGCTCGCAACGTGAGCAAGGTCGCCGTGCGCGTAAGCGTTCAGAAGTACCGACGATTGCATTAGTGGGTTATACCAATGCCGGCAAGTCGACATTATTTAATGCCTTAACCAATGCTACAGTATTTGCCGCAGACCAACTGTTCGCCACACTGGATCCAACCTTACGTCGCTTAAAAGTGATGGATGTGGGTGAAGTAGTATTGGCTGATACAGTAGGTTTTATTCGCCATCTACCGCACAAATTAGTTGAAGCGTTTCGTGCCACGTTGCAAGAAACCACCGAAGCTAATTTACTGTTACATGTGATTGATAGCGCCACCGATGAGCGTGATCACAATATTCAGCAAGTTGATAATGTGCTGGCTGAGATTGAAGCTGACAAGGTTCCGCAGTTAAAGGTCTACAATAAAATAGATTTACTGGAACATGCCGAGCCAAGAATTGATCGTGATGAGCATGGTAAGCCTGTTGCTGTTTGGTTATCTGCACAAGCAAAAGTCGGCTTTGAATTATTAACTCAAGCCATCGCCGAGCTGGTAGCAGAAGAATTGTATCAAGAGACGATTCAATTAACCCCAGCAGATTCTAGGCTGAGAGCATTACTTTTTGAGCAAGCTGCGGTAGCAGAAGAGACATACGCTGAAAATGGCGATAATTTATTACGCTTACGTTTACAGCTAGATGACTTTAAAAAGATATTAGCGAAATCGGGTACCAGAGCAGATCGCTTTATCCCGGTTGAGTTGGAAGAGTGGGAAAAGTAGTAACTAGATCCCAGTGAATTTAGGTTCAGATAACTAAAAAGCAAAGATAGGTAAAGACGATGATTGTGATAGGAATTTCACAATCAATCTTCTATTATTTGCGCAAATAATTTTAACGATATGCAATCCAGAGATAATGGAGTGATTTATGGCGTGGAATGAACCCGGTGGCGGTAAAGATCCTTGGGGCAATGGTGGTAATAACGGCGGTAATCGTGGTGATAATAACGGTGGCAATAACCAGGGACCACCTGATTTGGATGAAGCGCTAAAGCAGCTTATGGATAAACTGAACAAAATGTTTGGTGGCAAAGGCGGCGGTAACGGCAAAAAAGACAATAACCAAGGCGCGGGCGGCATGATTGCTGTTGCGGCACTTGTGGGTGTTTTGTTCTTAGGTTTCAGCGCAGTCTATACCTTGGATGAAAAAGAACGTGGTGTGATTCTTCGTTTGGGTAAATACGAACGTACTGAAGGCCCTGGTCTGCATTTCAAACTGCCACTAGCTGAAACTTTGATGCGTATCGAAACCACAACGGTTCGTACCGAAAACATCGAAGAAAGCATGCTAACGGAAGATAACAACATTGTTGAAGTTGAACTTAACGTTCAATACCGTGTTGCCGATCCTGTTTCTTACGCCCTGCGTATTGAGAATCCTAGCTTAACGTTACAGCACGCAGCACAAAGTGCCTTACGTCATAACGTCGGTTCTGGCTCAATGGATGAAATGCTAACCTCTGGTCGTGAATCCACAGCTGAGCAAGTTGAAATTCGTTTGCAGAGCTACCTGGATCGTTATCAGACCGGTATTAAACTGATGAACGTGAACGTGAAAGATGCACGCCCACCTTCTCAGGTTAAAGCATCGTTTGATGATATTCAGGCAGCACGCCAAGATAAAGATCGCTTAATCAGCGAAGCAGAATCTTATGCGAACTCGGTTGTTCCTGAAGCGCGTGGTAAAGCACGTCGTTTACTAGAAGAAGCCAATGCATATAAAGAACAGGTTGTTGCAAGATCGACCGGTGAAGCCGATCGTTTTGTGGCTTTATATAATGAATATAAAAAAGCACCTGCGGTAACCCGTGAGCGTTTGTATATTGATGCCATCAGTGATGTTTACGCTAATAGCAGTAAAGTATTGGTTGATGTTGAAGGGGGTAATAACATGATGTATTTACCACTTGATCAAATTATGAAAAACATACCGCAAGCTAAATCTGGCGGTTCATCAGCCGTAGACGTTTCAGCGATAACCGATCAGGTATTGAATGAAATTCGTCAGCGCCAAAGTGATCGTAAGGGGACCCGCTAATGTCTGGTAAAAGTTTAGGATTATTAATCGTTCTGGGTCTCGCTATTATTATTGGTAGCCAGAGTCTGTATGTCGTTAAAGAAACCGAAAGTGCATTAACCTTGCAGTTTGGTCAAATCGTTGAAAATGACATTCCAGCGGGTCTTCATGTTAAAACACCTTTTTTACAAACTGTCGTAAAGTTTGATGCGCGTATTTTAACACTGGACGCAAAGCCGGCACGTTATCTAACAGCGGGTAAGAAATACGTTATCGTTGATGCGTTTGTTAAATGGCGCATTAAAAACGTATTGAAATACTACAAGGCGACTTCAGGTGATCGTTTTGAAGCCAGTAACCGTTTAGCCGATCTAGCCAATAAAGGTTTACGTAACGAGTTTGCTCGTCGTAGCTTGCATGAAGTGGTATCCGGTGAACGTGATCAGTTAATGACAGATTTGACTGCCGATCTAAATAAAGAGACGCAAGCAGAATTCGGTATCGAAGTATTAGATGTACGAGTTAAAGCGATTGATCTACCAAAAGAACTAAGTAACGATGTTTATCGTCGTATGCGTGCTGAGCGTGATCGTGAAGCAAAAGAGATTCGTTCTGAAGGTAGAGAGCTAGCGGAAGGTATTCGTGCAGAGGCTGATCGTAATAAGACAGTAACGCTAGCGAACGCTTATCGTGAATCTGAGCAACTGAAAGGTGAAGGCGATGCAACAGCGGCTAACATCTATGCGAAAGCGTATAGCAAAGACTCTGAGTTCTATGCGTTCACTCGTAGTCTGAAAGCGTATACTGAGACCTTCCAAAGCCAAGACGTTCTACTATTGAAGCCTGATAGTGACTTCTTCCGCTATATGAAGGATGCCAAAGGCAAATAAGCCTTTAGCAATGTAGGATTGAAAAGTGAAAGGTAAATAACTTCAACAAGTTGTTTGCTTTTGGTACAATCAGAAAAACCGGACATCGATCCGGTTTTTTTGTGTCTAGCTGTCTAATGGATAAATCTATGAGCACTGCCGATCGCTGGTTATTACCAGATGGCATTGAAGAAGTGTTGCCACCACAAGCGCGTGGTGTAGAGCAACTACGCCGTCACTTGTTGGACGATTTTGACCGTTGGGGATATGACTTTGTTATACCGCCAGCGCTAGAGTACCTTGATTCCCTGCTAACAGGCACCGCCAGTGACCTAGACTTGCAGACGTTCAAGGTAACCGACCAGTTGTCTGGCCGTTTAATGGGCTTGAGTGCTGATACTACACCACAAACTGCGCGTATTGATGCTCATAGTTGGGCACAAGAAGGTGTTAGTCGTTTGTGTTATTGCCGCACAGTCTTTCACGCTAAAGCCGCCAGCATACTTGCGGGCCGTACACCGACTCAAATCGGTGCCGAGCTTTATGGTGAAGCGGGCGCTTGTGCCGATATCGAAATTATTAGCCTGATGCTTAATACGCTACAACAAGCTGGATTGCAGGATTTGCATCTGGATCTTGGCCATGTGGGTATATTTAAAGCATTCTCGGCAAAAGCTCAGCTGTCTAACGTGGCAGAAGAGCAGCTTTTTGCTTTATTAAAAGTAAAATGCGCAACAGATTTAGATGCATGGGCAGCAGAACATCTGACCGACGAGTCTTTGATCACAGCCTTTAAAGCGCTTGTGCGCTTGCAAGGTGGCATTGAAGTACTTGATCAAGTCGCTGAACAGCTTGCCCCTGTGGTGCCTGAAGTGACAGCGATCATCGAACACTTGAAGCAAGTCTGCCAAGCAATTGCAGAACGCTACAATGTCCCTATGTACTTTGATTTTACCGACCTTCGTGGCTACAACTACCATACAGGTTTGGTTTTTGCGGCTTACGTTCCTGGTTATGGCGATGCCGTAGCTCAAGGTGGTCGCTATAATGAAACCGGTGCGGTATTTGGTCGTGCGCGTCCAGCCACGGGTTTCAGTGCCGACTTGAAAGTACTGGCTCAGCTAGGCAACTTCGCGACAGCAAAAGCTGACATCGTGAAAGCCCCCGCTGGCCAAGAAAAAGAATTATTAGACTTGATTGCCGAGCTTCGCGCTCAAGGTAGCCGAGTTGAAGTACAGCTGAGCGGCGATTTGCCAACCAGCGGTGCTCGTATTGAGTTTAAAGACGATCAGTGGAAACTGATCGAATCCAATTAATCTAAATTAGTGAAATGAATTCGATGGGCAAGAACGTTGTCGTTTTAGGCACCCAATGGGGTGACGAAGGTAAAGGTAAAATTGTTGATCTACTAACGGAGAAAGCAACCGCGGTTGTTCGTTTCCAAGGTGGCCACAATGCAGGACACACATTAGTAATCGACGGTGTTAAGACCGCATTGCACTTGATTCCTTCGGGCATCTTGCGTGAAGGCGTTCAGTGCATCATTGGTAACGGTGTGGTTGTTGCTCCTGACGCTTTATTAAAAGAAGCTCGCGCATTAGAAGCTCGTGGTGTTCCGGTTATGGAACGTCTACGTATTTCTCACGCATGTCCTTTGATCTTGCCTTATCACATCGCTTTAGACCAAGCGCGTGAAATTAAGCGCGGTAACGCTAAAATCGGAACGACTGGCCGTGGTATTGGTCCAGCGTACGAAGATAAAGTTGCTCGTCGCGGTTTGCGTATTGGTGATATGTATCAGCCAGAATTCGCTGCTAAATTAAAAGACGTTATGGAATTCCATAATTTCTCTTTGGTTAACTACTACGGCGTTGAAGCAGTAAGCTACGAAGAGACACTAGCACTATGTGTTGATTGGGCTGCACAGATTAAAGACGTTGTTCTTGATGCTGTTGAATTGGTTCATAACATTCGTGAAGCTGGCGGCGACATCATGTTTGAGGGCGCTCAAGGCACCTTGCTTGATATCGACCACGGTACTTACCCGTTTGTAACTTCTTCAAATACGACTGCTGGTGGTGTTGCTTGTGGTTCTGGTGTTGGTCCTTTGTACCTTGACCAAATCATGGGTATTACTAAAGCTTATACAACTCGTGTAGGTTCTGGTCCTTTCCCAACTGAATTGTTCGATGAAGTGGGTGAGCACTTATCCACAGTCGGTCACGAAAAAGGAACAACCACTGGCCGTTCACGCCGTTGTGGTTGGTTCGATGCTGCACTCGTTAAGCACGCGATTCGTGTTAACTCTGTAAACGCTATCTGCCTAACTAAGCTAGACGTTCTTGACGGTTTAGAGACTGTTCGCGTTTGTACTGGCTACCAAGATGCTGACGGTAACAAGATGGGTGTTCCTGCTAGTGCTGATCAGTTCGACAAGATCACGCCTATTTATGAAGACTTACCTGGTTGGACTGAAAGCACTGTAGGCGCACAAACTTTGGAACAACTTCCAGAGAACGCTAAAGCTTACATCCGCTTTGTAGAAGAAGCGATTGGCGCGCCAATCGACATCATCTCTACTGGCCCTGATCGTGTACAAACTATCGTATTGCGTCACAGCTTTGCGATCTAAGCTTTAAATAATAAATAGTTTTAAACTATAAAAATTTTTAGCTTTCAAAAAACCCAGCCCAAGCAATTGATCTGGGTTTTTTATTATTTGTTATTTAATCTAAGCGGGTTTATTTCCCAGTATTGTGGGTTAGCCTTTAGGCTAACAACTTGTCGCGCTAAAGCACGACCTACTTAGATTACAATATACCTCTCTTCGCGAAGCGAATTTGAGCCTAAGCGCGAGGTTATTGATTGAAGCATTAGTATATGAGGAATAACAATGTCAGCTGACAAAACGACGGAAGTGGTCAAAGGCAACGAAGCGGAAGAATTTATTAAGAAGATTGTAATTAAGGTACTATTTAGTACAGTGGTTTTAGTAGTTGGTGTGGGTATTGCAGTTTATTACACCAGTGGTGCTGTTTAGT
>ERZ1027231.426-NODE-426-length-11807-cov-247.206773_pt1 | contig 11807 bp, 8 predicted proteins | sample MGYA00520866_ERZ1027231 | MGnify/ENA primary metagenome ERZ1027231 (study PRJEB33311, sample SAMEA4378411) | marine metagenome | biome: Marine biome; feature: Fjord; material: Water | collected 2014-07-20T08:00:00Z/2014-07-... | depth 75 m ...
CTTTGTTATGTGGCTGCTAAACATGATAACGGCATTAGAGGCAATGATCTGTTCTCGGTTTAACCCTTTTGCCAATAAAATTGCGTTTCCTAGTGGGCCTGTGGCGCCTAATAAAACACCAAGTGATCCTTGAACAAAACCAAGGCTACCTAATGACATTTGGATGTTCTTTTTAAGTTTTAGTTCTTTCCCCCAGACCGACCATAAAATGTATAAACCAATAATGAATTGCATGCAGTCCCAGTTAATATGCGCGATGAAGGGCGATACCAGTGCTCCGCCTATTATTACGCCAACTAATATTGGCGTAATGATTGACCAGTTGATGTTTTTTAAAGATAAGGCCGCGCGACTTGAATTACTGGCAGCTTGAATGACTGCATGTACAGGTATAAGGGCTGTGGGAGGAATAAACTGAGCTAAAACTCCCATCAGCATTAACCCTCCGCCTTGGCCAAGAACCGCTGTAAAGACACTTGTAATTAACGTAAAGCAAAATAAGGCTGCATAGAGCTCATTTGTAATTTCAAAATCATTCATTTTTCTCAATCCAAAGAGCTATTTTTTTTGCTAGCTTTTGAAAGTTTTTAGTCCAATTGAAATGGTTTAGTGACGTCACATTAAGTTCTTGTGCGCAGGTTTTTACATGGTATTTTTTTGAGCTATGGAATAAATCCAATATGGCTTGGGTAGAGCTGTGGGGAACCAATTTATCTCCATCAAAACTGATGGCCATGATGGGTGTATTTATCTGGCCCATCTTACCGTTATAAATTTTTCGCTTTCCGTTGTGAGTCGACCTGAACAATCCTGTTCTTATTGTATATGCCCAATCACGTATTACCCATTTTGATTCATCCCCCCCAAAGCCGATTTTCTTTCCAGGTAAATATCCAATTATTTTACTAACTGATAGAAGGACTAGTGAGCCGAATAAGGTTCTCAATTTTTTATGGAATAATTTATAATGAATGTTGCCAGATGCCACAAAAATAAGGCCTGAAACATCTGGCTTATGTGTGGCGTAACAGGCTGTTAATTGACCGCCTAAACTGTGGCCCATTAAATATAAGGGCGAATTTGGAAAGTGCGTTTTGCAAGCCTTGATTGCGGCTGGCCAGTCATATTCTAACATTTCATGGTAACCAAAATTGTTTGATCTTGATGCCGAGGATTGCATGGGGTCATTTCCGCGCAAATCGGTACATGCGAAGTGAATATCTAGCTCGTTAAAGTGTTCGGCCAGCTTAAAGTAATAGCTGGCTTCAACGCCCATTGCAGGAAATAGAAGGACCACAGGCTTTGTTGTTTGCTCAGATACAGGGCATGCAAAAGCATGCAGGCAATGGGCGGTTTGATCTTGGCTTGTATAGTGTATTAGTTGTGACATTGAGCCTGGTAAATTAGTCTAAGTGATTGTTTATAGTATAAAACCTAGTCGTTCTTATAATAAAGGTCTGCTTACAATAGCAGATTCCCCTATTTTTTAAGCCTAATGTCTACAACAAACCGTGTTAATGGATGGGGTTAGCCTATTCTAAACTGTATTGTTTTACAGTTTGGATTTAGAGATGAAATGGTCTGATTTAAGTTTATCTAAGAAATTAATGGTTCCAATTGCTCTGGTTGGCGCGCTTTTACTGTTACTTTCAGTCTCTCAAATTACAACCATGGAAAGGTTGTCTCAAGAATTTGCGCACATTAATGAGCAATATATCCCAAGTATTGATCTTGTATTGAACGCCGACCGCGATTTATATCAAGCACAAATGGCTGAGCGCTCAATTGCTTTAGGTATGCCGGTTGCTGATTATCAATCGATGCATGATAGTAATTTATCTCAGGTGAAAAGGCGTGTTGTCAGTATTTTAGATGCTGATGTGAGTGCCGAAGCACACAGCCTTGCTAGTAAATTTTTAAAAGAGTTTGAGGTTTGGAGTCCAAAATCTAAAAAACTGGTCAGTGATATTGGTATGGGTTCTTTGGATATAAATTCTGCGGGGTTAAAAAGTACCGGAGTGTTAGACAAAGAGTTTGAATCTATGCGGGATACATTAGATGCGTTAGGTGAGTTACTTGGTCAGGAGGCAAAAACACTTCAAGAAAATGCAAAGGATATCAAGCAAGAGGCTGTTACCAAGTCTTTGATATTAGTGGTAATCGCTTTATTGATAACCCTTTCAGTAGCAATATATTTCCCTCGTTTAATTGTTGGCCCCATAACTGAGTTAACAGCGGTATTAAATCAGCTGGCTTCAGGGAAGGGGGATTTAACGAAACGTATGCCAAGAATGGGTCAGGATGAAATTGGCAAGCTTGCTTTTAGTTTTAATCGATTTATGTCTGGAATGCGTACTTTGATTGAAAATATTCAGGGTGTTGCTAAGGAAGTACATGATGCCAGTGAAACGCTTAAGTCAGGAGCAATGAAAAGTGAAAGTATTAGTCAGGGCTATGCGAGTTCAATGGAATTAGTATCGACGGCTAATCATGAAATGGGTCTTGCCATTCAAGAGGTTTCAAAGAATACGCAGCAAGTTTCTGAAGAAGCCAAATTATCTAATGATATATCAATACAGGTCTCTTCTGAATTTAAAAAAGCCATGACCGAAATTCAAGAATTAGCCGAGAATGTAAATAATTCAGGGCAGGTGATTGAAGAGCTTGTAGAAGAAACAACCAATATAGCATCTGTTCTTGATGTGATTAAAGGCATTGCCGAACAAACTAATCTATTGGCTTTAAATGCAGCCATTGAAGCGGCAAGAGCAGGAGAGCAAGGTCGAGGTTTTGCCGTTGTAGCGGATGAGGTAAGAACGTTAGCCAGTAAAACGCAGCAGTCTACAGGTGATATTAATAACATGATCGAAAACCTGCGTGGGGGTGTTAATAAAGCCGTTGAATCTATGAAACAGGGGCAAGAGAAGGCTAACAGGACTGTAGAATACGCTCAAACGTCAGAAAACAGTATTCAACAAATATCGACTTCTTTAACCAGTATTACTGATCGAATACATCAGGTAGCATCGGCGATTGAAGAGCAAACCTCAGTGATTGATGAGATAAATGAGAATCTTAATGGCGTTAAAGATTTAAGCGATTCAGGAATGGATAGCGCAAAAGAAATTGGGCAGTCTGTAGAAGGGTTAAATCAGCAAGCCAGTAATTTGAATAATCAAACCTCAAGCTTTAAGGTGTCTTGATATTTGAAATAATAAAAAAGCCAGCTGAATGCTGGCTTTTTTATGCTTAAAAGAAGATCGTTATATGTTAACAACGCCTTTTTTTAACTCATCTAACCAATCCTTTGTTACAGGTTGGTATTCATTTAGTTTTGATTTATACACAAACAGAGGTTCATCGATAACTGAAAGGTCGAAGCCTTCATCTTTCAATGTACTTTTCTTGTGCTTGAATGTACCTGTGATTTCTTGTTCTTGTCGAACACGAATAAATAAAGGTACAGCATAAGATGGCAATTTATCTTTAACATGATTGGTAAAGCTTTTCATGTCAAACTTGTTGAGTTCTGTATTTAGAGTAATGGCTGCCATGCCTGCACGGCCATCAGTGTTTGGAACTTGCACACCATAGACAACAGATTCGGTTACTTGATTGAATTGATTTGCGACTTCTTCAACTTCAGTTGTTGCAACATTTTCACCTTTCCATCTAAATGTGTCCCCTAATCGGTCTACAAATGCAACATGCCGGTAACCTTGCTTTTGAACAAGGTCACCACTATGGAAGTAACTGTCACCGGTTTTAAATACATTCTCTAACACTTTCCCCTTGTTGGCTTTAGTATTTGTATATCCTTCATAAGGGCTACGAGTGGTTACTTCACCAATTAATAAACCTGTTTCACCTTTTTCAACAGGTATCATAAATCCTTTGGAGTTTAAAACTGGGGCATCTTTTTCAATGTCGTATTCCACAACATCAAAACTTAATGGACAGTAACCTGCTGTCATATCCAAATTAAGAGCATTAACAAATGCAATGTTACATTCGCTTGCACCGTACAACTCCATGATATGAGGGATTCCAAATCGTTGTTTGAATTCCATCCAAATATCTGGACGAAGTCCATTACCACCGATGACTCGAAGGCTGTGGTTTCGATCAGTATCTTTAGCAGGTTGGTTTAACAGGTATCGGCATAATTCACCGATATAGCAGCATGCCGTTACACTGTATTTTCTGCAGTCATCCCAGAATCTGGTTGCGCTGAATTTACGAGTCAAAACCATGGTGGCTCCAGCGCCCAATATACTGGCCCAAGCAACCGTTAATGCATTGTTGTGATACAAGGGCAGACAGACATAAAAAACATCGTCTTTACGAAGGCGGAAGGCGGATAACCCAAAGCCGCCCATGGCTTTCACCCAGCGAAAGTGGGTAAGAATTGAAGCTTTAGGCAGTCCTGTGGTGCCCGATGTAAAAATGTAATAAGCAGGCTGCTTCATTTGTACCAGTTTTGTACTTTCAGGGTTTGATTGAGATAGATCTTTAATTTCAATAGCTAGGTCGGTATAGCCTTTTGGGGCGGCATTTGATGTGCCGTCTTGCATGTAGAAGTGCTTGCAAGTGGAGCTGGCTTGCAGTCGACCTCTAATGCTTTCGTAACCAGGTACGCATTCTTCACCGATGATAATCAAGCTTGGTTTTACAACTGTGAAGCTGTGTAATAACACATCATCACGTTGTGTGGTGTTAATCATGCTGACAATTGCACCAAGCTTAGTGATGGCGAGAACACAGGCAAGTGTCTCAGGTCTGTTTTCCATCATAAGGGATACAGTATCGCCACTTTTTATACCTTGAGAGGCTAGGTGGTGGCTGATTTGGTTAGACCAAGCATTAAATTCGGAATAGGTGTAACTACGATCTTCATACTGAAGAAAGCATTTGTTGGGAAGTTGTTTTGCACGCTTTTCAAACACAAGCCCTAGTGAGCTGTATTTATCGGCTTTTGCAGAAGCTAAATAATAAATTCCCTTAAGAATGCGGCCAATATCTGGCAGTATACCTAAGGTTCCTTTAATTACATTTAGCCCATTGACGGGTTTTGGATCCATAACGGATGCCTCCAAGCATTTTTATTGTTATTTGCATGGTGGCGCTGGCAGCTAAGGTCCACTATACGGGCCCATTGCTAAAATAGAATCGGCTAAATGCGCCATGTTTGAATTATTGTTTTCGGAAGTATAGATATATGTTGATGGTAGTGTCTCCAGCAAAAACGTTGGATTACGAAACAGATTTACCAATTCAAGAGTTTACTCAACCTGATTTCTTGGCTGATTCTCAAGAATTGATCGATCAGCTTAAAGATTTAACACCAGCAGATGTAGCAAGTTTGATGGGCTTAAGTGACAAATTGTCGGATCTGAATGTTGGTCGGTTTGCTCATTGGAAGCAGCCGTTTACACAGGATAATGCAAGGCCTGCTGTTTATGCGTTCAAAGGTGATGTTTATACAGGTCTAGACGCATACTCTTTTTCAAAAAAAGATATGAAGTTCGCACAAAAGCATTTTAGGATGTTGTCAGGTTTGTATGGCCTATTAAAACCTTTGGATTTAATGCAACCGTATCGTCTTGAGATGGGGACAAAATTCAAGAATTTACGAGGTGTGAATCTTTATGAATTTTGGGGGGATGCTATTACCCAGAAATTAAACGAAGACCTTAAACAAGGCGAGGTGTTACTTAATCTAGCATCTAACGAATACTTTAAATCAGTTAATAAAAAAGCTCTTAATGGTGAAATTATAACACCTGTATTTAAAGATCAAAAAAATGGCCAGTATAAAATAATCAGTTTTTATGCAAAGAAAGCACGGGGGTTAATGGCTGCTTATGTGATTAAGAACCAGATTAATAATGTCGAAGATATTAAGCAGTTTGATACGGCTGGATATCGGTTTGAAGCGTCTATGTCAAAGTCTAAGGAATGGGTATTTATTCGTGATGAAGCTGAGACTTAGTTTTCTTTTTTACATTTTATCCGTTTTATCCATTCAAGTTCAGGGTGCAAACCCTGAGTTAGATTGGAAGACGCATGAATCAGATAACTTTTTGGTTCATTACCCTGCAAGTTTAAGCTTGCACGTAGATAAAGTAGTGCGCTATTCAGAAAGTAGTCATTTGTCCTTATCTGAATTTTTCAATTGGCAGCCTAATTCAAAGACTCATGTGGTTTTGATTGATGACTTTGATCAGTCGAATGGGTATGCGCAGCCGATGCCGAATAATGCCATGACCCTTTTTATGCAGCCACCGACAAGTGGCGAGTTACTTGTATATGACGATTGGTTAAAGATGCTTATTCACCATGAATATACTCATATCCTACATATGGACAAGGTCCTTGGGTTTCCTGCCTTCCTAAGAAAAGTCTTTGGTAGAATATTTTTTACATTTCCTAACTCGTTGCACCCAAACTGGTTTGCAGAAGGGTTAGCTACCTACCAAGAAACAGATTCTGATAAAGGAATTGGTCGAGGGCAATCCGATTTATTCGAAATCATGATGCGATCTGAAATCACTTCTGGTTTAAAACCTGTCTCACGAATCAATACAGTTTCGGGTCATAATTGGCCATTAAATACAGCTTACTTATATGGCGTGTATTTTTTTAAATTTATACGTGATGTTTACGGCGAATCGGCAATTAAGTCACTTATTAATAATTACAGTGATAATGTGATTCCATACCATGTTGGATCCAATTCAATAGCCGTTACAGGCAAGGACCTTGATGAACTATGGATCGAGTTTGATCGGTATTTAAAAGGGTATTTTTCGCCTCAAATTCAGCGGATTAAGGTTAGTAAAGAAAATAAATTTGAAATTATTAGCAGTGATAAGGCCGCTTATGGATTATTAGCAAAAGAAGGTGAAGATACTATTTGGTTTAGTGCATTAGATCGTCAGTTAGGTATTGGTCTTTATCGATATCAATTGGGAGAGATGTCTAGAGTGACTAATCTGAACTCTCTGGCAACGATTGATGTGAATGATCGTGGTGCTGTTTTGGTCAGTCAGTTGGAGTATTGCGGTAAATCTGCACAATATTATGACTTATATATATTAAATGAAGATGAGTCATTAGTTAAAATTACAGATTGTGCTCGATATAGGTTAGCGAAATGGGTTGATCATGAGCGGATATTAGCTTTGAGGTACGAATCGGCCAAGCCTGTATTTGACTTGTTAGACGCAACAGGCAATTTAATACGTACATTTTGGCAGGGCACTTCAGACGTGGTTATTTCTGGATTTGATATTGATTCTTCAAGTGAATCTGAATTTAATCTTGTTGCTACTATAAAATTTTCTAGAGAAAATTGGAATTTGTATCAATTTAATAATAATGATTGGAGCGCGCTTACAGACACCGTATCTATCCAAAGCAATCCAGTAATAAAAGGTGAGTCTTTATTTTATGTACAATCCCAGATAGGCCAGTCAGAAGCATATGAGCAAAGCGCTCTTAAAACAAAGCGTTTAACTCATAATTACACAGGGCTAAAGCAGATATTACCCATTGATGATTATTCAGCATGGGCTTTGCGTTATGAATCGACAGGCTATGAGTTGGTTCGAATAGAACTGGGCAGCTATAAAAGTTTGTATGAAAAATCGAATCGAAAATCTAGAAGAAAGGATAGTGAGCAATTAAGTAATGACAAGGGTAAGGGTAGCAATGCAACTATTCTTTCTGAGCCCTATAGTGCGATTGATTCTCTTTTACCAAGTTATTGGTTTCCTGTTTATTTGAGTAATGAACACACTAAGCAAGTTGGTTTTTTTACCAGTGGCGCTGATGCATTAAATATTCAGCAATATACGTTTCAAATGGCTAATGAAACGATAAGTGACAAGTGGTTGCTTAACGCTAGCTATATTTACGATAGCCGTTTTTTTATTGGCCTTCAGCAGGGGGTTGATTTTATCTTGGATGCAGGTTCAGTGAGCGTCTATGAAAAAAAATCTCAATGGATTTTAGGCGCAATGAAGCCATATGTTCAGTTTGATCGGCAGGTGTATCCTTATATTGCTATTACGCAATCCGAAGATTATTTTTTTAGTGGCCAAACCAGTCGATTGTTGTCCAGTGTAAACAATGATAATTGGTTAGCCTTAGGCGTAATATATGACCAATTTAATAGGACGCATTGGTCAGGCGATATTGAATCTGGGGTTCAACTAAAGACTTCTATAGAGACATCTGAATTGGTTGACAATAATCTACAGGAGTCTACGGTGCTCAATTTTGATACCAGGGTTTATACACCATTATTTAATGGCCATACTCTGGCTCAGCGTTTGTTCCTAGGTGGGGATTTAGAAGGTGGGTCAAGCTTTCAGCTGGGTGGGACGACTAGTGATGTATATATAGGCCCTGGAATACAGGTTAAGCAAAGGCAGTTTTCATTAAGAGGGTACTCTAGCAACTCGTCTAAGTTGAAAGGTGATAATGCTTTGCTTCACAGTATTGAATATAGGTTGCCTGTAGATTGGCATGACTCTACATTTATGGCGCCTCCCGTTGGGTTTAGTGGTTGGTCTATGAGAGGTTTTATTGATACGGGTTCTGCATGGGATGGAGATTTGTCTGCTGCAAAGTTTTATAGTGGGGTTGGAGCAGAAGCAATACTGGATGTAACTCTTGGTTATTATTTGGGGTTGCGTGTTAGAATTGGTGCAGCAAAAGGGTTTGGATCGGAAGCGGATGATTCAATATATATGGAATTAGGTGGAGCGTTTTAGATGGTATTTAAAAATTTATTAGCAGTCTTATTGGTTGTCTTCTTAGTGGGTTGTGCGACGGCGCCTCAGAAATTGAATGTGGCGCCAGTGTTGGCTCTTGATACGTTGAAAGGGGTTGTTACTCCAATTGAGTTAGTCATTTCTGATAATCGACAAAATGGAGAAATCCTAGGTTATCGAAATGCAAAAGAGCAGGCTGAAATTGGTTTTACTGGGTCTGTGGCTAAATCTTTAGGTGAGCGGATACAAGCGGCGTTGATTTATCAAGGAATTGATATGACAAAAGGCCCTCAACCATTTACTCGTCTAGAAATACAATTGCATAAATTAAATTATTTTACCCCCGATGAAACATGGGTAAGCAGTATTGAAATGACAGCTGAAATTTTATTGGTGGTGAATAGGGGCGATGCAACTATCAAGAAGCGGTTTAAAGCTAATCGTAAGCAAGATGTGGTTACGGCCCCTAATAAAGAATTTAATGAAAAATTTATGAATACTATTTTATCAGAGCTTCTTAATAAGGCTCTAAATGACAATGAAATAGTCAACTTTTTGAAATAACGAGTAGTTATGGAGATGCACTTGTCTGAATTAATGACTTGGTTTGACCATGTTGCTTGGGACTATATTGCCGTTATTTATTTCTTGGTTTTGTGGGTTGGTTATTCGCAATTTTCCAAGAAAATGGCGGTTAAGAGTCATTGCCTTGCATCAATATTACACGTACATCGAGTGTGGTGGATGCAGAGAATGCTTAAGCGCGAGGTTCGTGTCGCAGATGCAGCCTTACTTGCTAACCTAGAAAGGAATGTCAACTTTTTTGCATCCACAACCATGCTTGTTATTGCAGCAATACTGACGGCATTAACTTCTAAGTATAATTTCACAATGTTTGATGCCAATGAAATAGGTAATAACAATTCTCAATTGAAACTTTTAATGCTTCTGGGGATTATGGTTTATGCATTCTTTAGTTTTACTTGGTCTTTGAGGCAGTTTGGTTTTGGTAGTGTTCTTATGGGGGCGGCTCCGGATGTTAATCAAGCTGATATAACTGGCAAGCAAAGGAAGGAATACGCTTACTCAACTGCTCAGGTATTAGATCAGGCTAGCCATGCGTTTAACTATGGTCTAAGAGCTTATTATTACGCGTTAGCATCGATTACTTGGTTTATACATCCTGTGGCATTTATGCTGGCAACTACTTGGGTGGTGGTTGTTTTGTATCGACGTGAATTTAGGTCAAAACCAGTTGAAGTGATGGTGATGGACATTGATATATTGAAAGCTAAAGCAGAGAGCAAGGTTAGCTAATAGGACGGGGCGCTTTAATAGAGGTGTGTTCAAAGAGGGCTGTGGCCCTCTTTTTTATTGCCAAGTGAAAATCAAGACATTCAGTGGTTATGGGAAGCACACTAGTGTTAAGGAAAGAACGATTAGAGCTGCAGACAGTTTTAGAGCCATGTTTGTATTTATAGTTGTCATTATTTGGTTCTCCTTTTATTTTTATCAGGTTGGTTTGTGAACTGCGTCACTATATTCCTTTAATGAAAAAGCCTGAAACAAATAAACAGGAAATAATAAAATAGTATTGGAAAATTTGTACTTAAATAGATGTGGTTGATTATTACTAGTGAATTAGTATTGGTTTTTGGCGTTGTTTATTTGGAGATGCTTAGGAAGGGAGCAAACATCCAGCCAGTTAAGCTACTACCCACATGCGTAACTAGGCCAGGTATTTGTTATGCGAACAAATTAAGCAACTTCAATGCTTGGTTCGTGCGCTCTCTTACTACGATATTGTGCAGGGCTCATTCCAACATATTTGATGAATATACGATCTAAGGTACGGCGACCCGAGAATCCAATTTTCATCGCAATTTGTTCAATGCTCTGCTTGTTATCAAACAGCAAGGTCTTTGCTTCTTCAATGCGTGATTGCGTCAGGATAGATTTCAATGAGGTACCCTCTTGTTGAAGATGGCGGTTAAGAGTGCGAGAGCTAATATGGAAAAGCTCGGCAACTTCTTTTTGTGTGGCACTGAATTCAATTCTATTCTGTACAAGAGCTTGGCGAATTCTATCGCTAAGTAATGCACGATTATTGATTTTCTCTGCCAGGTTTTTCACTTCTGTTTTTATCATATTCATAATGTGTGGGTTTGATTGGTGAAGTTGTTTGTCAAGCCAGAAAGCAGGAAATACTACTGATGCTTCTTGGCAGTTAAACCGGACTGGAGTATGTAGCCATCTTTCATAAGACCTTTCATAGCTAGGTGCGCTGAAGGGTAATAAAAGCTGGTTGATTTTGAATTCACGACCACAAATTTGTCGTAACCAGTGACAAGTAATCGAAAGAATGAAATCCATTCGGACACGTTCTTTTTCATCAACTTGGTGGTTAATAGGAAACGTAATCTTGACGCTTCCATCCCCTTTGCGACTAAAAATTGGCGGTGCTTCATCACTAAACAGAATGTAGTAGCGGTTAAGATAAACTAAGGCTTCACTGAGATTGGAACAACATAAAAGCAGGTGCTGCAATAAATTGTATGAACGTGCTTCTAAACTTGCGCCGGCACTTAATCCAAGGTCACTTTTGCCTGTATAAGATTTTAGCCCGTTAAATAGGGTGTCTACCTTATGCATGGCTAGGCGGTTATCGGGGTCATTTAGCAAACTCAGGTCTATTTGAGCATTACTAATGGCTTGAGTCGTATCAAATCCTAAAGATTTAACGTGACTGATAACTGGATTTATAAGTGATACAGATAAGCAATCGGATGTCACCGTACTGATCCTTTTTATTATTTTTATTTGGAATCTCTGTCCAATGTATAAAATGCACTATATGTGCCATTTATGTGAAAAGGTTGTTTTTGGCAGGTATGGGCTAGGTTTTTATCAGTAGGGAGGCTATACGGGAATTTGCTTTTTAGTACTACCTGTTACTTAGCGTAACTGTATGGGTAACAGGTGTGGGTATTAATCGCTTTGCTAGAAGTGAATCTCAAGAGAAGTAGA
>ERZ1027231.427-NODE-427-length-11792-cov-23.961830_pt1 | contig 11792 bp, 12 predicted proteins | sample MGYA00520866_ERZ1027231 | MGnify/ENA primary metagenome ERZ1027231 (study PRJEB33311, sample SAMEA4378411) | marine metagenome | biome: Marine biome; feature: Fjord; material: Water | collected 2014-07-20T08:00:00Z/2014-07-... | depth 75 m ...
TCTTCGCAAATTCAGTTTAATGAATGCCGGTGTCCCCCGTTAATGATGAAGAGCCTTGAGGTTTAAGAGTGTTAAATGCGATAGCACTTCACGTAACTGTAATGGAGAAAGAGGTCCTTTAATTCTTTTGAGGTGTTCAGAAAAGAAGCTCATAGCGGCACAGGAATCATCGAGAACCGCTAAGAATGCAATCCTAGGGCTTTAGCAGTTCGACGCTCAAGCATCGTGACACTCACTGCGGTGGATTTCTCAGCCGCAATTACCGAGCTGAAAGAACGCAGCGATGTACTGAGTAGCGCGCAATACAATAACTTTTGGCTTCTAGTTTGAATTCTAGCTCATCTGCTATATGGCATTAAATTGATCTGTTGTATGCATAGAAATGACACTGCCGTGTCCCGGATACAATTTACTTACACCGAGATCATCAATAAGCCTAAGGGTGCGCCGAGTTTGAAAAGGGTTGGCATAAATTGCCGGCGGTACTGGGTTTTCACCACTACCAAGCAGCGTATCTCCTGACACGAGACTGCCACTTTCGGCGTGCCAAAAACAGATCGAATCCCATGTATGTCCCGGTGTGTGAATAACAGACCAGTCGTCGAACCCTGGCAGCTTGTCTCCATGTTTTAGGCGCAAAGCGTCACCGGGAAATGTAGCGACTTTGTCGACATGCCCTTGCCAGCAAGGCTGCTCACGCGCCTGCCGAGTGCGCTCCGGACTTAGATACATTTGCCAAGCACGCGCACGGAATGCTTCTCGAAACGACGAACCAAACCGGAAAAATGGCCCTAACGGATCTCCCCGTATTTTACGCACGAATTCACCCGCAGCTAATGGAATGGCCACACTAGAACCACTCGCAGCAGCCAATGTCGAAATACCACCAATGTGGTCAGGGTCGTCATGGGTGCAAGTCACGAGTTCGATTTCATTTATTGAGCGCTCCAAAACACTTTCTACATAGCCTAAAACATACGCGTGGCACTTCACCGCGACATCAAGCACCAACATTTTTTCAGGGTAAGCGACCACATAGCTATTGGAGAGCCTTGTTTTAACTTGATGGATTATCATTCAGTAACCCGCAGCACCGGCAGTGACAGCCAGCCCCTCAATATCGCGATTGGAATGCGCTTTCCACCTTCATCATCAATCTTGAAGCGATGCATAACATCCACTAAATGCTCGAAGGCAACTCGTGCCTCCATTCGTGCCAGCGGCGCCCCCATACAAAAGTGAATACCCTTGCCCAAGGCGAGATGCTGCGCCTCTTTGCGTGCGAGCTTAAATTCGGCTGCATCGGGGAAAATCGACTCATCCCTGTTGGCGGAGCCAAAAAGTAACCACACATTATCACCCGCCTTAAGTTCACATCCTTTGTAGTTATAATCGTGAGCAACGCGCCGGAACAAGCCGTTGACCGGCCCCTCCAAGCGCAAGGCTTCTTCGACAAACGCTTCGATCAGGCTTTTGTCATCCCGCAGTTGCTTCAATACCTCAGGGTGAGATTGCAAAAATAGCGCGGCATTACAAATCAGATTGGTCGTCGTCTCATTACCCGCAATCCATAACAACCTGCAAAAGCCTAGCAACTCACCGCTATGTAGCCGCTGCCCCTCTTCATCGGCAATCGCTACTAAGGCCGAGATTAAATCATCCCCCGGCGTTTTCCGTTTCTCAGCGATTACTGCAGCGAGCGCCTCGTCCATTTCGTTGGCCAAACTTCCCTGAGTATCGGAATTACTGCCCATACCGAGCGCCTGATTCCAAAAGGCCAGACGTTCGCAGAATGCTTCTGGTATACCTAGGAGTGTGGCGATCACATTCACTGGTAGCGGGCTCGCATAATCAGTATATAAATCGGCTTGGCCATCACGCTCGAGCTTTGCCAACAAGCCATCCAACAAATTCTCAGCCATTGCATGCATTGGTTTTTCTAGCGCAGCAATACGGCGTGATGTGAAGCTTCTTGACATCAAACTACGAAGGCGCGTGTGTTCTGGTGGATCATTTTGCAGCAGCGGCAGGAATCCTGCCGTGCCCTGAGAGGAGCGATTGTTTTCATTAGTGTTATCGCCGCCAGGGCCACTCGCAGACGAAAATACACTGGTATTGCGCAACAGGGCTTCGACATCTTCATAACGGGACGCCACCCAGAAACCATTTTCCGCACTAAAGAATAGCGGTGCATGTGCGCGATAAGATGCCCAGTGATCGAAAGGGGAGCTGATAAAGGCAGTATCAAACATCGGTAAGTCGAGTTTCATAACACATCTCAAAGATCTAACTGCGAGCAACAGACTAGCCAAAGCTGTCGCAGTGGTGGAACGGACGTTCCAGATTAAGCTACAATCTAGAATGAACGTTCCAAGATGTCAACAAATGGGTTAAAGTAAACTTCTGATCGAACATTTACTATGCCCACCGGAAGGACCGCATGGCAGGACCTGAAAAGCAATTTGATACCGACAAAGTTATATCGCTGGCCATGGGGTTGTTCGACCGCAATGGCTACGAGAAAACCTCTATCAGCGACTTACTGGCAGTAATGAAAATACACCGTTCAAGTTTCTATGCCACCTTCGGTAGCAAGCGCGGACTTTTCATTCGAGCGCTTTCTGAATACAGCGTACATATTTTGGAAAGTATTAGGGCCGCATTGCTGGATGCTTCTGATGACTATATTGCTAACATCCAAGATTGGCTCGATGTATTGCTAGGCGCGCTTCACAGTGGACGTGCTGTTGAATTAGGCGCAAACGCTTTTCTCGATATCGCAAACCGAGATACTGAGGTTCAAAGGTTGGCGAATGAATTCTTTCTTGGTCTGGAAAATATCGTTGATAGGGCTCTCGAGCTGTCCGGCCGCGACATACAAATAGGCCGGCTAGATCGTGAGCATCTAGCTAGCTTGATAGCGCTTCAGGTGCAATCGATTCTACTACTGTATAAATCCGGTGTGCCGCTGAGCATGATTGATAACTCAATCACCCTAGTTAAAGCCTTACTTGATACTCCACCTTCCGCGAGACGAGGCTAGCTATGATATTCGGTCACTATTAGGGCCGAAAGAGTTGTCCGCTCCGCTCAACCACAGCTTAATGGATTAGTATTAAATGCAACCACTGGCATGTCAGATCAGATTGAGACCTCTACATCTAAGCAACATAGTTTACACGTCCCTTTTCCATACTCAAGAAGCTGTCACCAACATATTTTTTTACTATTTTTTCGAACCCACTGCAGCTAAACGGATCGGCTATTTCAAATTTTGAAGGTTATACGGAGATTCCTTAGCATTCTAGTTGAAATCTCAGAGCCGCATCAACATAGTGCACAATGAAGTTATTAATTCGCTTTCGTTCTGTTGAAAAAGCCATCATCGCTATCATGTTTGTTTCACCGACGATAATTGTTGCAGCTTCGTGGGTATCGAGACCTTTTGGTACACTAGCGTCCTTGATACCCTTTTCTAACTCACCGCAAAAAATATTTATAGTCTCATCATAAAATTCTTGGAATTTTTTCCATACCGGAGAGCGAATTAGCGCACCCCAAGATATTAATACAATTATGTAGGATGGGCCTGGCTCCCGCAGTCTCGTACAAGCCTTTACCATTTCAATAACCCTTTCCCTAGCGGTTTTGTCGCTAAATTTTTCTGACGTTTCTGTCAAGAGCGTTATAAAGTAGCTAGACACTTCATCCAACACTGCGTCGAGTAGAATTTCAGAATTTGGGAAATAAGAAAATACAGTTGGTATGGAAATACCTGCCAATTCGGCTATATCTGCGTGGGTTGCTCTTTGTATACCACGGGTCGCACAGGCCTCAACACCTAGCTTCGTTAGTTGCTTAAGTCGTTCGTCCCTGCTCATCTTGTTATTTTTTCGTGATTTTAAATTTCTTGAAATTCTCGACATACAAGCTTGCTCTTTTTTTTACGTTTGTTTAGATAAAGCAGGTATTTTCCATTTGCAGCGGATTGCCACTCTTCGCTAGCCCACGATAGCGAACTTTTATATAACTAAATTCCTGTTTTATCACCCTAGACTCATAGTCCTTCGCCATGTAAAGAGGTGGTCTGTTGCGGTAAGATCATCCACATTTCCCGCTGTGATCTCTATCCCGCGAATAATACTGCTCCGCTCATCGAGAGCCAATATGCATCCTCACTCCGCTGTCTATTATGATCTCATTTATTTCAGGCTGTATTAGGCCAACACCTGATATGGCACGAACCGATTTATACACTCGCCGCTAATTTAGATTTGGGCTAAACTCTTCTCAGCCCAAATTGGTTTACTATCAAGTAACTTTTCCACTAGCGCACTACCACTGCTCCTAGCGCATGTACCACTTCGACGGACATTATGCATTTAATAATTAATACGTATTTGGTATATGTAGCTTCAATCTGAGTGCAGCCCCTCCTCGTTAGAGAGCTCGATGCAATCAATTATCCCCGTTATGCACTCAACCATTGTTTTGAGTTTTCTGATGTACTAACACATTCTAAAATGTCTTAAAAAATGATTCTACATAAGTATTGTCGGTTGGCATCAGATCGATATTCTGAGCTTTAATTATTATGAAAGAGACAACCTAACTCTCGGCCTTCGAGTCCAAGGGCATATTTAGCACACCCTCCACCAAACCCATATGAAGGTTTTTGGAGAGCTCTAACCCAATCACTTTCTATGTAAATAGGTCGAGTACCGTAGACATATACAGCTCCCCCAGTCCTTTTCAGGTAAGTAATATCACCGGCCCAGTGCTGAGACTTTCGGCCCCTCTGCCAATCGATTACTAGAAGGCGCTCAGCTCGTCGCCGCTTCCGATGGATATGATATATAGAGCGTATTCTATGTAATTCCATTAGGCGACTGATCCATCTGCGACTATATCTAAACCGCAGCCTTGGAGATATAGATGGACGCAGATCGCTTCGTAATTCTTTGAGCGCACAACATGCGCGCTCTGTGTCTGACCCCGCAATAAAGCGTCATGCTGAGCATGATCGCTAGCACCCCGATCACGTCAGTCATAATAGCCGCTAGATGAAACAAATTAATAGGTGTGCACCGGCCTTATTTTACGCGCATCGCGGCTTTTCTATGAGCGCGTATCTTTCTGCGTTGCTCCAAGAAGAACCGTTTGGCTTTTTAAAAATAAAAATTTTTGGCGACTAAGCGTTTTTGAAGTTCATTGATTCTTGTCTCAGCGACTTTAAATCGATCTAATTCTTCCTTGAATTTCCTACACGGCGGCGGTATTTTCATATATTTATTCTCAGATAGGTGACCCTCTTTAAATTTTTGCCCCCACCGATACAGCCAAAACAGGATGAATATCTAGCGCACCCGCCACATCAACGATTCCTTACCTCCGCACCCCTCCTTCCCTTTACCGCTTTTACTTTAAAAGCCAGTGTATAGCTGTCGTAATATTTCTTTATTGATAGCCCCATGGGCACCTCTTTAATCAGAGCAGCTATTGACTACCCGCTAAATCAATGCATATTCGCTTCTTACCTTATCAAGCGCTATCATTGTTATAGCATTCTATGCCGTCGTCCAGAAGTTTTTGCACCTTTCCATTATAGAGTAATGTTCGGATCAACAAAAACGAGCACATTAAATTGCTAATCTTTCATACTGATTCGGTGATAAATCATGACTGGTGAGTCAATCCGATCTAGATTGTAGCATTTAATATAAGCTCTAACATCGCTGACCATATGTATGCGAGCAGATTACGAAGCTCTGATGCCCGATGGTGCTTTAAAGTTTATCCAAATAAGCGCTCGACCACGGAATTTCCCCAGCATACCCTATTTAACGGTTTACGGGACGTCCGGCCGACTGGATACAGAAGTTGGCAGGACGCGGGTAAGCGACCGCTTATACTTCGCCGATAGACTGAGCGACTATTTTGGGAGCAGATCGCAACTGGCACGTATTCCGACCCTACCTAATTACCGCCTGAGATTCCAAGTCCCAGCTTCGGCTACTCTGACTCCAATCCGCTAGGTTTTTAAAGCTTTGCCTTCTAATAAGCCTTCTATCGCATCACTTTGATCAGCTTCGCATAAAAAGTTGTTTACCAATTGAGCAAAGCGACTAGAATATTCAATCTGTGTCCAATGGCCACAGCGACCAAATACGTGAAGTTGTGCTCGCTCAATCAGCTCGAAAAGCTTAAAAGACGTCATCACAGGGATTACCCGATCCTCTCGGCCGTGTAAAACGAGAGTCTCATGCGGCAAAGCTCTTATTTTCTCTTCATTGCTCGCAAGATTATCAACCCAGCGTTGACGTGGTGGTGGAAACATCGAAGAAAATGACTCATGAAAGCCTGGACGAATACTAGCTTCATATCGCATATTTATTAGTTCATCAGTCAAAAAACTTTTGTCGTATGCGAATATCTCCATTAGTTCTCGCATGTTTTTTCTCGAGGGTTCATATCCCCAAACTTTATCAAGCTCTTTAGTTATTGGAAAATTGACTCCCACTGATCCCATTAAAACCAACCGACGCACCCGATGAGGGTGCGCTATAGCCAAGGCTAGAGCTATTCCACCGCCAAAAGAGTTACCGACCAAGTCCGTCTTTTCTATTCCTAACTCGTCTAGCACACCAACCGCTTGAGCCACCCAGCTCTCAGAGTTATAAGCTTGGTTATCAACACGATTACTGTAACCAAAACCAAGCATATCAGGGGCAATTACACGACGATTTTTAGCTAGCTCAGGTATTACCAATCGCCAATTTGCCCACGCCGTAACGCCTGGCCCTGAGCCATGAATCATCATAACAGGAAAACCTTCACCGTCGTCATGCAAGTTAGTGCGGTGACCAGAAGCCACTATAGTTCGGCCGATCTCCTGATTATTTACGGTAGAATTCATAATTCACTCCAGTAGTATAAAGCCCATTTATAGGAATATAAGTGCTGACTCGCATCTAAAAATGACAAAACCTTATGGCCAGATTATGGCCTAGATTTTACTCCTTTGCTGCCATTAAATGTATATTGCGTTGTTGACTGTTTTAAGCTGAAGCCTTTACAGTTTCGATAATGTAGCAATGATGAGTAAACCGGTTTAAATAGACGGTTGCCGCCATTTCGTCGCCCAGCCAACAATACGGCGGGAATAAAGATCCATCACAACCGCCAAGTACACCCAGCCTTCGGCTGTTTTTAAGTAGGTGATGTCGCCAGCCCAAATTTGATCTTGCGCCACAGGGTTAAAGTTTTGATTCAACAAATTAGCCGCGACGGCATCGCTGTGCTTACGCTTCGTCGTTATCTTGTAGGCCACACGCTGCTTGGCTTGCAGCTTTAGTTTGGCCATGACCTTCATGGTTCGATAACGGGTCACCTCGAAGCCCTCAGAGCGTAGCTTCTTCGCCATTTCTCGGCCACCCAAGCTTTGTCGGCTTGCGTTAAACAGCTCTTTGGTTCTTCGGTATAGCTGCAACTCCTGCGCTGTTATTAACTTTGCTGGGCGAGCCTTCCATGCGTAAAAAGCGGATTTACTCAGCTTCATCACTCGGCAGAGCAGCCGTACTGGGTAGCTCTGCGAGTAATCTTGTATAAAGCCGTACTTCACTTCATTTCTTTCGCAAAGAAGGCGCTGGCCTTTTTTAAGATCTCTTTCTCCATTCGCAGTTCTTTGTTTTCTTTGCGTAAACGCTGCAGCTCAGCCCGCTCATCTTCAGCAAGCGCAGTACCTGCCGACAATTGCTCTTGTTGATCTTTCCAGCGATATAGCATGTTGCTTGCCACACCTAATGATTTAGACGCTTCAGCCACCGAGTAGCCCTGATCACGAATTAAGGCAACGGCTTCTTCTTTGAATTCTTTAGAGTACTGCTTATAACTGCGTTCCTGCCCCATAATGACACTCCAATAATTGACGGGTATTGTCTCTTATTAAAGTGTCCGGTTCATTCAACCAGTATTGAATTCATTCTCATACGAGAAGAGGTTGGTAAGCCGCCCAGTTTCATTAATTTTGCTGATGGCGCTTTTGCCGGGCTCAATCGATTACGCCAATAAGCAAAGTTGTGCAATTTAATCTCATGTTGTTTGCAATAGGCGGCGTGGGATAGCCCGCTGCCTTGCCAAGCGGTGACGTGATCTTGCCAGAACTGCGATTTTTTGTTGTGCTCATGAATAGCTCTCCAGTTAAAAACTGAAGAGTAAAGCCATGATAGAAAAATGATTAGATGTGGTTTATTGACCGCTTACTGAACTCAAGGTATTCATAACGTGTTCCGCGCACGTCAGTGACTCTTTGCCTAACTGCCTAGCATTATTGAGACGCAGGACATTTATACCAAATTATTTTTGACAAGCTCATACCATACCGATAACGTATAGCTAAGCTCATTAAAAATTATTGCCATCGTGGATATAACCAAAATAGACATTCGACACTTGCGTTATTTCGTCGCGGCGGCGGAAGCGGGCAGCCTGACCGCTGCAGCAATAAGTCTGCATATTTCTCAGCCCCCACTTACTCGAAAGATTCATCAGCTCGAAGATATTTTGCAGGTAACGCTGATGGAACGCTTACCACGTGGAATTGCTCTCACTGTCGCGGGAGAAACATTTCTTACCGAAGCCAACAACATCCTTTCGCTGGTCGAGCAGGCTGCACTGCGCACCCAAGAAGCTGACAAAGGGCAGCTCGGCAGATTGGATGTCGGTATTTTCGGCTCCGCGATTTACGGTGCTATTCCGACAATTATTAGAGAATTCCGGCGCACACATCCAAAAGTGGCTGTCGCTCTACATAATTTAGAGCGCCACGCGCAATTGAAGGCATTACGCGAACGCAGACTGACTGTTGGTTTTAATCGTTTTTTTTCTGATGAGCCCGGCTTGACCTGGGAGACAGTGCATAGCGAACGTCTCAATATCGCAATCTACAAGCAACATAGCCTCAATGGCAAGAAAATGCTCAAGTTCGACGACATTGCCGGTCAAACCCTGATACTTTACCCAAAAAATGCAAGGCCATCATTTATCGACCACCTTCAGAAACTGTTCCAAAAACAGCAGATAGAACCAGGGCTTATCCATGAAGTGGATGATGTCACGACCGCCATCGCCCTAGTTTCAAGCGGTATCGGTATTACGGTAGTTACAGAATCAGCCTGCAACCTGAGGCTGCCTAATATCCAATACATTCCGCTGGAACCCTCGGCCATCGCCATCATCGACCTTGATATTATCTATCGTAGCGATGACCGGTCGCCTTTGCTGCACGCTTTTTTGCGCACTGTCCACAAGCACAGCGCCGACGGTAAACAATGAAAAGCCTATCCGGAAATTTCACGAGCATTTCATATGGCTAGAATCATAGTAAGCGGTCAATAAACCCCATCTAATAATCTTTCCACTGTGGCTTTACTCTCCAGTTTTTAACTGGAGAGCTATTCATGAGCACAACAAAAAATCGCAGTTCTGGCAAGACCACGTCACCGCTTGGCAAGGCTGCGGTCTGCCTCAAGCCGCCTATTGCAAACAATATGAAATCAAATCCCACAATTTCGAGTATTGACGTAATCGATTGAGTCCGACAAAAGCGCAATCAGCAAAACCCGGCAATCTGGACCAATTACAGTTTACCACAAGTTCATTTTTTAAAAGTGGTACTCCAATTTCAAGCCAAAAGTATGTGGAGGAGCGGGAGCGTATGTGTCGCCTATAGCAATAGAGTAAGCCCAAAGCGCATATTATTCATCCAAGATATTTTTCGCCCACAATGTGGTAGAGTAACGGGAATCAGGGCTTGTCCATTCGACCGACGCATTAAGCATATTCAGCGACGACTCTTTAATTTTGTGATCGGCCTGCCAATAAAACTCATCACGATAGTAGTAACTTAAAGACCATAAAACCTCACCGAGAGCTGCTTCTTGCATAAACAACGCGCCAAGACTTACTGTCAATTCTGGCGCTTGCAGCAATTCATTGTCGGACAAGCTTCCAAGCGCCTCACCATCGTTACCACCGCTTGGCAGCGAAGTGAAAAGCGGTGCATTGGAAGGTAATCCTCCCATTTTTAGCTGATGCTCAAAGTAGAAGTTAAGCAGCCATCAATGGTGGCTTCCCATTGTTGGCTTTATGGGGGCGTTCATGATTGTAAAACCAAAGCCACTCGGTTGCATACTCTTGAACTTGTTCCAAGCTTTCAAATAGGTGTTTACTCACCCAGCTATAACGGATCGTGCGGTTGGCTCGCTCAATGTATGCATTCTGCTGTGGCTTACCAGGCTGGATATATTCGATGCGGATACCCAGCGCTGATGCCCACTGTGTAAACTCGTGGCTGATGAATTCCGGCCCGTTGTCGCAGCGAATGACTGCCGGTTTTTCCCGCCACTCCAACAGTTGATTTAGCGCCCGAATAACTCTGATTTATGGCAATGAAAAGCCAGCTTCAATGGCAATTCCTTCTCGGCGGTAATCATCAATGACATTGAATAATCGATAGCTGCGGCCGTCGGATAGCTGGTCATGCATAAAATCCATTGACCACACTTGGTCAGGGCGCAAAGGCTCCTTCAATGGTTACGGCTTATTACGCTTGAGTCGCCGTCTAGGCTTGATGCGAAGGCTCAATGCTAGCTCGCAGTAAATGCGATAGACCCGTTTATGATTCCAAGCAAAGTCTTTTACATTCCTGAGATAAGCGAAGCAGAGGCCGAGGCCCCAATCAGAATATTGCTCTGTTAGCTGGATTAGCCATTCCGCAATCTCTTCGTTTTCTGACGACATAATAGGCTGATAGCGAATACTGACGCCTCGACTAGCAACTACCTGCTGAGCCATCTCTTTACGCTGAGACGGCTTCACCACTTTTTTGCCATGGCTTCCTGAATAATCTCGGCTTTAAGGCGCTCTTCAGCGTACATTTTCTTTAGCCGACGATTCTCATCTTCAAGCTCCTTAAGGCGGGCGACCATCGATGCGTCCATCCCGCCATACTTGGCCCTCCACTTGTAAAAGCTCGCCGAGCTCATACCGTGTTCCCGGCAGAGCTCGGGTACTGGGGTGCCAGCCTCAGCTTGCTTAAGAATGGCCATAATCTGGCTATCTGAATAACGGGGTACTTTCATGCAGAATCTCCTTCAAACTATTATGAGAAAATTCCACTTATCGCTCCAGCTATTTATCGGGGTGATTACCACTCCACAGAGTATTAGTGCAGCCAGAAACATTCGTCTTCTGATTTTCAAGTTTCGTTATTATTTTAAAAATCATTACCTATTTCCTAATAATTATTGTTGAATTAGAGAGAGGGCCCGAACAACCTTCACGTTCGATAAAATTACAAATTTTCAAAATCAGCGACTAAAAACTAGTAAAGCTCTGCTTACTATCAGCTCTATACACTCTCAAAAGCACAAATATCAGCGTGATGAACCGTTCCTCTGAGCTTACCTTGCGACTAAAGCACCGACTATCAGATATCACAATTGGGGCCGCCTGAAGAGCACACACCAGCGACATAAACGCAAGAATCCATCAGCCACAAGCAAAAGCTACCACACCTCGCCAGAAGATCTACCACTCATGTTCAGTTGAATTTCTTTGAAATAAATTGATGCCGAAGCAGATCCAGATTTGATCACGTCAATGCGACCAGACTTAGGTAAGCGTCCGGCAAACCCACATTGCCTACGGTTGCCAATTATGCGGCAGTAATTCGTTAATCTTTGACGCCCGCTGAGTCGGCAATCTTTCCATTACATCTTTTAGGTAGGCCT
>ERZ1027231.428-NODE-428-length-11751-cov-21.340800_pt1 | contig 11751 bp, 9 predicted proteins | sample MGYA00520866_ERZ1027231 | MGnify/ENA primary metagenome ERZ1027231 (study PRJEB33311, sample SAMEA4378411) | marine metagenome | biome: Marine biome; feature: Fjord; material: Water | collected 2014-07-20T08:00:00Z/2014-07-... | depth 75 m ...
GTAACCAGAGTACATTAGGTAATCAACAGAAGCTGAACCTACTTCGTCACGATCCTTCATAGAAGTCATGCCGATCTTCATGGTCAAATCGCCCCACTCTTTGTTCAAGTCAGTTAGCGCAGAAGTGTACAAAGACAATTCTTCGTTATCAGCCTGTTCTTTACAGAATCCGTGAACCAATTTAGTGAAGTTTTTCAAAGCTTGGCCTTGAGTCATCAATACTTTACGACCCAATAGATCCAACGCTTGAATACCAGTAGTTCCTTCATAAAGAGTAGAGATACGAGTATCACGAACGATCTGCTCCATGCCCCATTCCGCTATGAAACCGTGACCACCGTAAACCTGAACACCGTGGTTAGCAGACTCTAAACCTACTTCTGTTAGGAAGGCTTTAGCGATAGGTGTTAGGAAACCAAGCATATCGTCAGCGGCTTTTTTCTCTTCTTCAGAGTTACCGTGATGAACGATGTCATTTTGCTGTGACGTTAAGTAAACAAGAGCACGGCCACCTTCAGCAAACGCTTTTTGAGTCAAAAGCATCTTACGAACGTCTGGGTGAACAATAATTGGGTCAGCCGCTTTTTCTGGGAATTTAGCACCAGTAAGTGAACGCATGGCTAGACGATCTTTAGCGTAAGTAAGTGCGCCCTGGAAAGAACCTTCAGCAGCAGCAACACCTTGAAGTGCAGTACCGATACGCGCAGTGTTCATGAAAGTGAACATGCACAATAGGCCTTTGTTTTCTTCACCAATCAACCAACCTTTAGCGCCGTCAAAGTTCATTACGCAAGTTGAGTTACCGTGAATACCCATCTTGTGTTCGATAGAACCACAAATTAGATCGTTACGCTCAGAAGCTAGAGAACCGTCTTCGGCTACAACGAACTTAGGCACGATGAACAAAGAGATACCTTTAGTACCTTCTGGCGCGCCAGGTAGACGAGCTAGTACGATGTGTACAATGTTGCCAGACATGTCGTGCTCACCGGCAGAGATAAAGATCTTAGTACCTGTGATGGCGAAAGAACCGTCTGCATTTGGCTCGGCTTTAGTTTTAAGAATACCTAGATCAGAACCACAAGCTGGCTCAGTAAGACACATAGTACCAGTCCACTCACCGCTTACTAATTTGTGTAGGTAAGTTTCTTTTTGCTCAGGCGTACCCCAGCGAGTAATGGTATTCATGGCGCCGTGAGAAAGACCTGGGTACATGCCCCAAGACCAGTTAGCAGTACCTACCATTTCAGACATTACAATGCCCAAAGATTCAGGAAGACCTTGGCCGCCGAATTCTTCGCCGTGAGTCATTGAAGGCCAGCCAGCTTCTACAAACTGCTCGTAAGCCGCTTTAAAGCCAGTAGGCGTTGTAACAGTACCGTCTTCATGGCGAGTACAACCTTCTTCATCACCTACTTTGTTAAGAGGAGAAAGAACGTTTTCACAGAATTTTGCACCTTCAGTGATAATGGCATCAACCATATCTGGAGTCGCTACATCAGCAAATACAGGCAAGCTGGCGTAATGGCCAGGCATATCCAATACTTCTTCAGTTACAAATTTAATTTCACGTAAGGGAGCTTTATATTCAGGCATGAAGACCTCTGCTGTCGTGCTCTAGTACTACTTTGAACCGGTAGCTGAGCAATTTAAATATTGAATCCAAACTCCTAAAAATTGGAGTTCGCACCGAATTTCGTCTGGGTCATCTGTACTAATACATAGGCCCAAATGACACACTTTCAAACAAGTGTTTGAAACATACGTTTGCCAGCCTCCAAAGTCAAGGGGCGCAATTTTTCCATTTGTGCAAATATCAACCTAGTATAGGACATAATTCTGGGCAGCAATCATTGCCGAATAAATATACTTAAATGATCTAAAACCTAGTAATAACGGGCGGTTCAGAGGAATTAGTGGCCATAATGCGAAAAGCCACAACCCTAGGGTTGTGGCTTTTTTAGTTAACAATACCGGGCGCTACGGCCCTTAAAAGTTAGAAGGAAAAATGCTCAGCATCTAGATCCATCAAGGTATCGGCACCGGCCAACATGGTATTAGCATGGGTCAATGTGCGAGGCAGAATACGAGTGAAGTAGAAACGGGCAGTGATTAATTTAGCCTTATAGAAATCTTCTTCAGTGGTGCCTTCGGCCAGTTTTTGTTGAGCGGTACGAGCAATAATTGCCCACATGTAAGCCAGCGTCACATAACCTGAGTACATTAGGTAATCAACAGAGGCTGAACCCACTTCGTCACGGTCTTTCATGGCTGCCATGCCAATTTGTGTGGTTAGGTTGCCCCACTCTTTGTTTAGCTCGTTTAATTTATCGGTGTACATGGCCAACTCTTCATTGCCCTCTTCTTCTTTACAGAAGGTGTGGATCATTTTAGTGAAGTTTTTCAAAGACTGGCCTTGAGTCATCATCACTTTACGGCCCAATAAATCCAATGCCTGAATACCTGTAGTGCCTTCATAAAGAGTAGAGATTCGAGCATCACGTACAATTTGCTCCATGCCCCATTCTTGAATAAAGCCGTGACCACCGTAAACTTGCACGCCGTAGTTGGCAGCTTCAAGACCCGCTTCTGTTAAGAATGCCTTGGCAATTGGCGTTAAGAAGCCCAATAGATCATCGGCTGCTTTACGCTCTTCTTCGGTATTACCTACTTTAACCAAGTCATTTTGCTTAGCAGTTAAGTACAACAAGGCACGACCACCTTCGGTGAAGGCCTTTTGAGTAAGCAGCATTTTACGCACATCCGGGTGTACGATAATTGGGTCAGCGGCTTTCTCTGGGAATTTAGCACCCGTTAGTGAACGCATGGCTAAACGGTCTTTGGCGTAAGTTAATGCACCCTGGAAAGATCCTTCAGAAGTAGATACACCTTGTAATGCAGTACCAATTCGAGCGGTGTTCATAAAGGTAAACATGCAGTTTAGGCCTTTATTTTCAGGGCCAATTAACCAACCTTTGGCGCCGTCAAAGTTCATCACACAGGTGGCTGAACCGTGCATGCCCATCTTGTGTTCAATAGAGCCACATTTCACTTCGTTACGCTCACCAATGGCACCGCTTTCGGTAGGCAAGAACTTAGGCACAATAAACAATGAAATGCCTTTTGTTCCAGCAGGTGCACCAGCAATACGTGCCAATACAATGTGTACAATGTTGCCCGCTACATCGTGCTCACCCGATGTAATAAAGATTTTGCTACCGGTAATGGCGTAAGAACCATCGGCATTTGGCTCGGCTTTAGACTTCATTAATCCAAGATCAGAACCACAATGAGATTCAGTCAAGCACATGGTGCCAGTCCACTCACCGCTCACCAAAGGCTTCATGTATGTTTCTTTTTGCTCAGGTGTGCCCCAGGCGTGAACCGTATTCATTGCACCGTGAGATAAACCCGGGTATGTGCCCCAAGACCAGTTAGCGGTACTAACCATTTCGGTCATAACCAAACCTAAAGATTCAGGCATGCCTTGGCCGCCAAACTCTTCATCGTGTGTTAATGAACACCAGCCCATCTCTACGTACTTGTCATACGCATCTTTAAAACCGGTAGGCGTGGTGACTGAACCGTCGGCGTGGTGAGTACAACCTTCGATGTCACCAGAGCGGTTAATAGGCACAAGAATATTTTCACAAAACTTGGCGCCTTCATTAATGATGGCATCTACCATATCTGGCGTGGCTAGATCGGCATAGGCTGGAAGACTGGCGTAATGGGCTGGCATATCCAGCACTTCATCCAAGATAAATTTAAATTCACGTAACGGGGCTTTATATTCTGGCATGACGAACCTCTAATTTGGGTTTTCGTTAGATCTTAAATGTAGCGAGCAATTAATAAATCAAACACTTGTTTGAAACATACGTTTAGAATTGAAATCTGTCAACCTCATCCTAAATACCGATTTTTCATATGGTGAACAATGGCGCTACAGCCTAGGGTATTAATGCTTCTGGCAAGAGTAATAGCGGGAAAAATATAGCGGTTAGCTGCGCACAAAACAAAATGGCCAACCGCTAAAAACGGTTGGCCATTCAAAAAAGGTTCACTCCCTGCCGGTTAAAGCAGCAGGGTCATGAATTAAAATGCAAAGTGTTCGGCATCTAGATCCATCAAGGTATCGGCACCAGCCACCATAGTTTCAGCATGGCTAAGGGTACGTGGCAAAATACGAGTAAAGTAAAAACGTGCAGTGGCAATTTTTGCTTTATAGAAGTCTTCTTCAGACGTTCCAGCCGCCAGCTTGTCTTGTGCTTCTTTGGCCATTAGCGCCCACAAGTAAGCCAGTGTTACGTAACCTGAGTACATTAGGTAATCAACAGAGGCAGAACCCACTTCATCGCGGTCTTTCATAGCCGACATGCCCACTTTAGTGGTTAAGTCGCCCCACTCTTTAATTAACTCAGATAACTTAGCCGTGTACGGAGCCATTGCTTCGTTGTTGGCGTGTTCTTTACAAAAAGTGTGAATGATCTTAGTGAAGTTTTTAAGTGACTGTCCCTGAGACATCATCACTTTACGACCCAATAGGTCTAAAGCCTGAATACCGGTAGTCCCCTCATAAAGCGTAGAAATACGAGTATCACGTACTAGCTGCTCCATGCCCCACTCTTGAATAAAGCCGTGACCGCCGTAAACCTGCACACCGTGGTTGGTAGCTTCTAGGCCGGTTTCGGTTAAGAAAGCTTTGGCGATTGGCGTTAAGAAGCCCAATAGTTCATCGGCTGCTTTACGCTCTTCTTCGCTTTCACTCGCCTTCACAAGGTCGTTCTGCTTGGCAGCCCACATTACAAGTGCACGACCCCCTTCGGCAAAAGACTTCTGGGTAAGTAATAACTTACGAACATCTGGGTGAACGATAATTGGGTCGGCGGCTTTATCAGGGAATTTAGCACCGGTTAATGAACGCATGGCCAAACGGTCTTTGGCATAGGTTAACGCACCTTGATAAGACGCTTCAGCAGCACTTGAACCCTGCAAGGCAGCACCAATACGTGCGGTGTTCATGAAGGTGAACATGCATTGTAGGCCTTTGTTTTCAGGGCCAATCAACCAGCCTTTAGCGTTGTCAAAGTTCATCACACAGGTAGCAGAAGCCTTAATGCCCATCTTGTGTTCGATAGAGCCACATTCTAGAGAGTTACGCTCACCAATAGAGTCATCTGAGGTTGGTAAGTACTTAGGCACGATGAATAAAGAAATACCCTTAGTACCTGAAGGCGCCCCTGGTAGTCGAGCCAATACGATGTGTACGATGTTGTCAGACATATCGTGCTCACCGGCAGAGATAAAGATCTTAGAACCCGTAATCGCGTAAGAGCCATCGGCGTTAAGCTCTGCTTTTGATTTCATCAAACCCAGGTCTGATCCACAGTGAGATTCGGTTAGACACATGGTGCCTGTCCATTCGCCGCTTACCAATTTAGACATATAAGTGTCTTTTTGATCACTTGTTCCCCAAGCCGCAATCGTATTCATGGCACCGTGAGATAAACCTGGGTACATGCCCCAAGCCACGTTTGAAGAACTCACCATGTCAGAAATAACAATGTTCAAAGACTCAGGCAAACCTTGACCACCGTGCGCTTCATCATGAGACATTGAAGGCCAACCGCCCTCTACAAACTGATGATAAGCTTCTTTAAAACCTTTAGGCGTGGTTACCGAACCGTCGTCATGACGAGTACAGCCTTCGGCATCGCCTGGTCCATTTAATGGAGAAATAACATTTTCACAGAACTTAGCGCCTTCATTGATAATGGCATCAACCATATCCGGGGTAGCAAGGTCAGCATAAGCTGGCAGGCTGGCGTAGTGGCCCGGCATGTCCAGAACTTCATCTAAAAGAAACTTATATTCACGTAGTGGCGCTTTATATTCTGGCATGGTTCAACCTTGTCTGAGACTTAAAGTCCAGGGAAACTGGGACAGCAGTTTTGCTATCAAACACTTGTTTCAAACATACGTTTGAATTTTTTAGCTGTCAACTAATTGGAAGGAAAATTGGTTAAAAATAAGACAAAAAAAGCAGGAAGTTTTTCAAGGTAAAGTTGGGCAAAAGAAATTGATAAAAAAGGACACTGCTTTGCAATGCCCTTTAATGATAAGGCCTGTAGCCTATAAGGTTGAAGGCTATTTGAAACTGGTGCGGTCTACAAACGGTTTTGCAACGCCATCTTTAGCCAATCCATTTGCCATAGCAGTACGCTGGTTTTTACGCCCTAAAAGACGTAATTGCGTAATACGCTCCCACAATAAAGCACCACGAGTGTCTTTTTTCCAGGTTTTCTTAAACAAGTATTTAGTGGCGGCAATGGCGTCTGGGCTTTGCTTGCAAATGGTCTCGGCCAGGGCCTGCGCGTCACTCATAGGGTCTTCACTAATTTTACTCACAAGGCCATATTCGGCCCCTTCTTGCCCGCTAAAGAATCGGCCAGTCATAGTAAGCTCTTGAGCAATATCCACACGAGTAAGTCGAGACAAGGTCACCATGCCACTCATATCGGGAATCAAACCCCACTTCATTTCCAGAATAGACATTTTAGAATCAGGCGTAGCAATACGATAATCACAGCCCAAAATAATTTGCATGCCGCCACCAAAACAATTGCCATGAATCGCCGCAATCACCGGCACTGGCAGGTCACGCCAAATATGCGCCACACGTTGGAATATATTGTCTTTGCCCCAAGGGGTTTTAAGGAAAAACTTAGGGATCATAGTAGGGGTTTTACTGACCGCCGCAAAATCGAGCCCAGAGCAAAATGAAGGACCGTTACCATGCATGATCACCGCGCGAATAGTGCGATCTTTACGAATGGTTTTTGCCGTAGCGATAAGCTCTAGAAACATCTGCATGTCTAAACCGTTGTGCTTTTCTGGGCGGTTTAGGGTGACATAGGCAATGCTGTCTTTAACGCTAAGTAATACACGCTGTTCGTTATTTGAGGTCATAACTTGTTCTGCTTTTTAAGATTGAGCGCATGGTTTCATATTTTGAGGGGAATTACAGGTGGCTATTACTGACAAGGGGAGTGGCTTATTGTGGTGATTTTTGGATATCAATTGGAAAGGCGGCCGGCTTTATCACCATTAATTAAAAGTTATAGGTTCAGGGATATTAAAGCCAGATGGCTTCTTTTGTGGGGACTTTCCCCACCCCCCGCTTCACTCCTCTATCTGCGCCGCCGTCCTTATATACTAAATTAGGCTTGAGTGATGCGGCTTGATAAACGTCGCATTAATTATCGACTCAAATGTGAAGTTTGCTTTTAAAAATAGAAATCAAAAGAAGTACAGCGCATAACTTCCACGCTGCTTAGAGAAGTTCATTTAGTGCTCATAATGCTAGATCTAAAACCTTAAACGTTATTTTGTTATGCATTACAACCTTCCAACCTTAGACTTAGCTTTAAGTAAAAAAGCAGACAACACGGCAACTAATACTTCTAAGGCCAAATAAACATACATCATGATGTTAGGGTTTTGATCAACCAAAATACCAACAACACGGCCAATAGCCATGCAGGCCATTAATAGAAAAACACTCATCAGCCCGACTTTTATTGTGCCTTCAGATTTAGCTAGTAAAAGTAAAATAATACCCACTGCAACCGACATACCTCCATAGGTCGCTCTCATATCGATAACAGCTGAGGCCGAAGTCACCGCTCCGTTTGCTACCAATTCTAATATTTGAATAGGGAACAGAATAAACAGAGCACCATAGATTAAGAATATAGCGGCTGTTAGTAGTACCAATAATTTAGAAGGATTCATTTTGTTTTTCACCTGATATTTTTCTTACGATAATATTGTAAGGCGTCATCGGCACGATCACTCATACCGCCAGGGGCACAGAATCTCCCTCCATAGCTGGCCTTATTAACTGTTTTCATAATTTGGTATTTCTAATGCTAATAAAACCTTCAGATATTGATCGCAAGTTCTACTTTTTCCAACTGGTAAATTCTGTAAAGAAGCTACAACTTCGTCTTTTAGTTTTAAAGCTTCTTGATAACTCCCAGTTTCAAGTAGCCCATTAAATAAATAATCTTGTGACGTAAGCCAAGATTTTTTAGAGTTTGGTTTACTATCAAACCAACTACCAACAAGTAGTGGGTTATGTTTCCACGCTTCAATCAATACATCACCTGTCTCTATACCATTTACTCCGTCGGATAACTCCCAGGCTATCAAGACTTTCATCAATGCTTCAGTAGCTATCTTTATATCTGCTGATGCTAAATCTACTTTAAGAGCAGCTCTATTATTCAAAACGTACAATAGAGAATGTTCATGTAAACGATTCGAAGCTTCCAACTGCGAAATGTAATTCCCATGCACAGCAGTTGATATAAGTAATATGGGCAGGAGGTAGAGTTTCATACTATTTCCAAGTAATTGACGCGAAGCTCAGCGACATGCTAAGCACGTTCAAAGCTTAAGCGCCTTGCTAACTTTGAGTGAGACTGATGACCGGAAACACGATTATTAGTCCAATACCGGATGCAAACCAAATATAAAAATATAAACTGAAAATGATACTAGCTACATAGGATATTGAGGATTCAATTATTCGATAAACTTTATTAGCTGATAATACAGGCATATATTGAACAACCACATCAATGTCTTCATCACTTCTGTAACGGAATTTCAATCCTACAAACCCCATTACAAAGGTGATACTGCAAAACAAGACCAGTTGCAGATAAGCCATCACAGGACTATCAATAGTTGAAGAAGTAATTCCCAACACAATTGAGCCAATAAACAGCTTAATTAGAAGCTTCCCCGATGACAGGTAATTATTACTAGTTCGCTTATATATCGCTATTAGCGGATTATCTAAATAGGTCTTTTTCATAATATAAAGTTAAAGTTAAGCTAAGCGGCGTAATTTATTGCGCCCAAGATTTGAGCGTCTTGTTATGTTTTTTTAATTTATTTCTCTTTTGTTTTGCAGATCCACTTTTCATTACATTCTAATTTTTCCCCCGTGACTTTGTGGTATACAGTCGATCTTGCTAGGTCATACCTTTTCTCTCTATAAAGACAATTACCGTATACTTTCATTTTCCCATGAATTTCTAGATTATACTTGGGAGCATTGGCCATATAATGCAAGACCATTACTTTCATTTCATCTTTAGTTCTCGCTTCATATAGGGATTTATTCTTTGAGTATGAATTATTGTTCAGACCTTTGTGAAAAATTTTATTTAGGGCCTTTGCATTACTAATTTTTACACCTCCGATATCAATACCTTCACCAAAAGCTTTAGCTTCACATTCGCGTACATCTTTCATGAATAGCTCAGAGTCTTCGGAAACAACCCCATTCACAGGGTTGCTCCAATTTTTTACAGAACGCCTATCTTCAGATTTGACGATATTAGAGCTACAGCCTGAAAGGCCTAAGACGACAACAAGGAAATAAAGGAATCTAATATTTATCAATTTTTACACCTATATTAATTACATTGAAAACATAACGCCGCGCTCTGCGGCAAATTTGGAGCGCAGCGGAAAATTTGTCCGACAGCAGCGCCTTGTTAGCAGCTACATGTGATAATCTAGACTGCGCTTTAAAATGTGCCGTAACTCTCTCCCCATCATTATCATGTCTTTGTCGCCGTTATGCATTTCTCGCATCATAGGATGCTCAAAGGTAACTTCCAGTAACTCAAAAAACGCTTCAACGGCATCTCTCTTTTCAGCTGGATCTACATTACTCTTGACCGTTCGAGATAAATCTATGCCTGTGTCATATACCCAGGGAAAATCATTTCTAAATAAGCTCAATGCGATTTGAAACCCTGTTAGGCTTTTTTCAAAGCGCGGAGACATATGAATTAACTCTTCAATCATCATCGGGTGCATTTTCCTCCGACGTTTTGAACGCGAGGAATGGCCATCGAACTCCATACTACTCATAAGTTTTTTGAGCATCATTCGGATCGACTCAATTTCCTTAGATGGCTCATCATCACTACTACGTAGTAGCTTTTGATTATCTCTGGACAGGTCGAGAATTTCTTCAAGTATTTGATTAGCTGTATCAGATTGATCCTGGGTAGGAACCTCGTCCTTAGTTTCTTCACAAGTAGAGTGAAGATCGTTTAATTGCTGCTCTAGTGTTGGATACCAAACATCAAATGCTTTATCTAGGCGCTCTTGGGTTAACTGGTCATCGCTGCAAGCATTATTTAGCGAGCTAAGAAGCTTCTTAACATCTTCTTTATCAAATATCGTTGATTGAAATTGAAGAATTGGGCCATTTACTTCGGCCCTTTTTATATTAAATAGAAAAGGGCTTACATAAGATTTATCCATTGTTTTGGAAAGTGCCCCTGCCTCGAAAGTTAACCAAGGCGCGTGGATATTTTCTTTGGTTACGCAAAGAATTCCATAGGTTGAGTCTTCTAGCTCAGAAGCAATATCAGTACTCCAACGAGCCCCCTTATCTATATCCTCCGATGACACGTAAGGCTCAAGAGACTGAATTACGGAAGGAAACCAATCTCTGAAGATCAGGGCAACTTTATGACTGGTTTCACCAGACCAACTTAAAAATACTTTCACTTTTGCTCCTTGCTCGATGTTTGGTTGTGGCTGCTAACAGTTTATTACGCGTCGCCATGACGTCTTTTTCGGCGACGTGTTTGCCCGTCAATTTTTTAAAGCTAGCTATCATGAAGCCTATAGCCTAATCGGTCAATAAATGCGGACCTTTATTACGTCCCAGCCCAAATTACTTGGAAGCGTAACCATTTGAAAATATTCCATTTATTATCAACAGAGCTTTTATTAGTTATCAAACTATTTTGCCTCTGCCAGCTTTTACACCCAACCGATGTATACCAACATAGTGCCATTAATATTCACGCCTAGGTGACGCTGGGCATAGAAGTGGACGGGCGTTTAAAGCTTACCCGTTTCGTGAGTTAAGCAAAGCCAGTTCATCATTACGGGATATCGTAAATGGTATTCCGTTGATGATTTATTTTAATATGGAAACATTGTCTGGCCGTGTAGATGATATGAATGGTAAACCCTACCCTCTGTTATCCGCTTACTGGTTTGCTTGGTTTACGTTTCATCCTGAAACTGAAGTTTTTGAATCGAAGTAGGAAGGACTAATCAGAGTTGCAGGCATGATCGCTGTAAAGGGCTTTTAGTTTTTACCACACCAAGTTAGTCCCGATAATAAATCGCGACGTTTTGTGGCCTTTATTGCAAAAACCTAATCAATTATATAAATGACCAAAGGCCACAAGGGGAGTATGGGGGTAGAAGGGGTCTCCCCTTCAAAGGAAAAACATCTGGCTTTGATTGGGGAGAATAAAATAAAAATAACGTATATGCGAAATAAGAAGTAATCTGAGTGTTTTCTTTGGCACCACGTCAGTGATTGTCGTTACAACCTTAATCGATAAAATTAGGATTCTGATTCTCGCCACAACCCTGGCAGTCGTTCCGATATAACTCTGTGAAAAGCTATGATGCTAGCCTGATCAACGCCGCTCCTTGCCATCCATGGCACCGCGTCATACCGTACATCCTGTACATAAAAAAGGCGATACCAATTGCGGTATCGCCTTCATCATTCTGCACATTGCATGGCTTTATAGCTTAGGTTCGTGATCACTCAAGTAACAATATCCAACAAGTTATCACTGGCCTGCACCTTGTCATCAATTTGACTAATTTCCTGCAATTGTGCCTGAA
>ERZ1027231.429-NODE-429-length-11709-cov-21.402180_pt1 | contig 11709 bp, 11 predicted proteins | sample MGYA00520866_ERZ1027231 | MGnify/ENA primary metagenome ERZ1027231 (study PRJEB33311, sample SAMEA4378411) | marine metagenome | biome: Marine biome; feature: Fjord; material: Water | collected 2014-07-20T08:00:00Z/2014-07-... | depth 75 m ...
ATATATGATGAGCCTTTGACTATGCAAAAGTTATTTGCACTTATGTTCGATTCTTCAGGCGACTAGGGGGAAGTTGATCTATATTAAAGTATGGCCTTTGCCTGTGTTTTAAGATGGATGTACATCAGCAGGAGCACATTATGCACGAACAGCTAAAAGCCAAGTTGGCTCAGTTTAAGGATTCTTTAAATGGCATTGACCAGTTGGATGAAGAGAGTCGGGGGCTATTGACCCAACTGGACTTGGATATTCAATCGGTTTTATCTAGTCAGCAAAGGGATGCCAGTCTGGATGGGCGCCTCGAACAGCAGGCGGTACAATTTGAAGGCAAACATCCACAAGTGTCAGCCATTCTCAGAGATATTATGGATGCTCTGAGCAAGATGGGAATATAAACAATACCCTTACGATGAAATTAAGTTAATGAATGGGCTTTTAGTTAGCTTCTACTGGTTACAACTTAGGGTTATCAATAGCTGAGCAATAAGGACTTTTATGAAACGCATGCCAAAAATAAAAGATGTGATGAGTGCTTTTCCTTTTTCTATTGAAGTCAGTGACAGTGTTTCCAAAGCCAAGGAAATGATGAAAGAACACCACGTGGGCCATTTGCCGCTTAAATTGGAAGATGGCAGCTTAAGTGTGATTAGTTTGCGGGAGTTGGAGCGCACCCAACTACCCGGTCATGTCCATACAGAATTTGATGAACTCACCTTGTCAGATCTTTGCCCTGTCAGCACCTATACAGTCGATTTACAGACGTCACTAATAGAGGTGCTCGATCACATGAGTGAAAACCACACAGACTGCGCCTTAATTACTCGACAAGGTAAATTAGCGGGTGTTTTTACTTTTAGCGATGCTTGCCATGCTTATAGCCAGCACTTAAAGGATTTCTTCTTTCCCGGCGGAGGCGGGGATGTGGCCTAGTCTTGCCCTAGCGCTTGTTAAATAGAGTTTGGCCTAAGCTTTATCGGCATTTTCCTTCCTCACCAGAATTCTCACTTGATCATAAGCTTATGCATTGCTAGGGTTTGTTTCAGTTTAGTCACAGACTCTGAGCACCCATGGAAATGACGTTATTTATTTTACTTTTTAGCAGCGGTTTTCTTGCCTTACTGGTGGCGCTATTACATTTTAGAAAAATCCCAGCCTTGGTTTTTAGCGCCTTGGTTGCCTTGTTAGTGATCTTTGACTTTTCGTTGTTAAGCTTGGATAAAATATATTTATTGCACCAAGAGCAGGACGAATTATTTACCGGTAAGTTAATGGCCTATGACAAGAGTATTGCCGAGCAAGCCAGCACTTACGAAAAAATAACAGCCATTCAGCTGGATATGAGTTTACAACTGCTGGCGCAAAACTCTAACCAGGATACTGAAAAAACGATCCAGCAAAAAATTCAATGGCGAGATCAAATAACTGAGCAATTACAAGTCATTGAATTTGATGAAGTGTCGGTGCTGAATGTGAAAGAAAAAGTGAACGCCATGGTTCATCAGTTTTTAATGGAGCAATTAAACAAACAGTTAAGGCAGGGCATTGGTCACAGAAGTTACAGTGAATTTATTCGCCGCCGGCCAAGAGAAGAATGGACCGATGAGATTTTTATTAAAGAAGTGCAGGTATTCTTGAACAAGGAAAACTTAATGAATGAAGCATTAAAGTTGAGCATGCTTCGAATTGAAGAGTTTGAACAAAGTGGGCTGCTCATTCAAAAGCAGTAACCAATTCAGTGTGAATATCCTCTAAGTCGAGGCGCCATAAAAAAGAAAAAAAGCGTAGATTCAAATCAGTCTCATCAAACTAACCCGTGCATGGTTAATTGGCCCTGATGATTCTGAGTCAAATGACACGAATCTACGCTCTACAAGTCATAAGGCTTGAAGCTCTTCATAAAGCACATACCTTGCCAACTCCTTTATTTTTCCTATCTATGCTGATTTTGCACTGTTAGTGCTCAGGTTTATTCATTGCAGTTTATTTTTCAGTTCAGAGTATGAGCAGTGATCAAAATAGGGGCGGTTTTTTTGGTGCGCGAGTGTCGGCCTGAGTTTAATTTGGTGCTCTTTTATAGACGGCATGTAATGAAGTAACTATTTACTTCGTCTTTGGCTCTGTTTATATGGTTTTACTTTGTTGTTTTTATTTCTTATAGCTACTTGGTATAAGGATTGCTAATACCCTGGGATACTAATAATTTAGAAGTCGCCACATGATCCCTAACCTCAGCAAAGACATGATTGATATCATGCAAATTTTGCGTAAAGCCTTAAATAGCGAGTTTAAGCTGGAGTTAAAGCTAAGCCAGTCAGACATCATCGAGAAAATTCAGCTTTGGGCTAATAAAAGCCAAAATAAGAAAAATCAGGACTTGTGTGCGGATCTTGAAAAAATGTTGGGCATTCAAGCCTTTCAAGTACAAGTTAGTGAAGATGAAGTACCTTCCGTCACCATTAAGAAAACCACAAGAATTTACCGAGGGCGGGTGGTTGAGCAATTAGAGGAAACCAACCCTGTGGTGGCCCAACAGCATACCAAGAGCAAACGCATGTACCGCGGTCAGGTGGTGAGCTAAAACTTGTAAACTCTAAATGGCGTAAAAACATTTGGGGCACCTTGTGTGCCCTAACACTTTTGCATATCCCAGCTATGCTTTTTCTTTATGGTCTGGAAAAAAAAATTAAGCAAACATAGTGCTCGAATATTGGCATCCATAATGGCAATTATCATCATCTGGCTGTCGGTGAGTACTGCTTCCTCTACTTCTATTCTCGCTCGCGTTGAATACCTGCTTTACGATTTGCGTTTTAATCTTTTATTGTCGTTCACCAAGCGTGGTGGCAGTGACCATAATATTGCCATCATAGATATTGATGAAGACTCTATTGTTGCCGAAGGGCGCTTTCCCTGGAGCCGCCACAAGATTGCCAAGCTCATTGATAAACTGGGTGAGGCAGGCGTTATTGTTACCGCATTCGATGTGGTGTTCAGTGAAGCGGAGGTTAACCCGGTTGAATATATAGGAGAGTTGGTCGATAAACCCCTGCTGGAAAAGATTAATAAAAATCATTGGCAAGAAATTTCACATAGTGTCGATGCTGACATCAATATGGCCAAATCTCTTACCGAGCAGGACGTGGTATTGGGCTTCTTTTTTCAAGATGATAAAAAGTATCGCAATGGCCAGATGCCCCCCACCGTTTTTGATGTGCCACCTGAATGGGGAGGGAGGCTGGTGGTAACCGATCGCCCCGGTTATACAGCCAACATAGGTGTCCTGCAAGATAGTGCCACGGGTGGCGGCTTTGTCACCATGTTTCCCGACTTTGATGGAGCCGTGCGCCGCGCGCCCTTGGTGATCCAGCAAGATGGAAAACTCTACCCATCCCTGGCGCTGGGAGCAGCATTACGCTATTTGTTTTTAGATAGCATCGAACCCAAGGTCGCTGAGGTGGGAAATGTCATCACGGTGACGGACATTGCGGTGAGTGATTTTCCCGCCCCCACAGATGCACTGGGATTTGTCAGGGTGCCTTATCAGGGCAAGGCGTTTACCTATCCCTATATCTCGGCCACCGATGTATTAAACGATCGCTTGGAGCCGGGCATTCTCGAAGGTGCTGTGGTGTTTGTGGGGACGTCGGCCATCGGACTGTCTGATCTACGAAGTACACCCATGGGGCCGCAATACCCAGGGGTGGAGGTGCATGCCAATATTCTTGGTGCTCTGCTTAGTGGTGGTTTTCCCTATCAGCCAGACTGGAGCGCTGGGGCTGTATTTTTACAACTGTTGCTGATTGCCATATTCATGATTGTGCTGCTGCCTAAGCTTGGTCCAGTGGCCATGCTGGTGACGGGTACCGTGGTAATTTCCTTGGTGTTTGGTTCCAACGGTTATGCCTGGATTTTGGGGTTGGACTTACCCGTGGCTGGAGCCTGGATTCTCACTACCTGTCTCACGGCTGCTTTTGTGGCCGATGGCTTTCTTAAAGAAAACGCCAGTAAAAAAATGCTTAAAGGCATGTTTGATCAATACGTGCCGCCGGCTCACATCGATCAGATGATGGCCGATCCCGAGGCCTACACCTTCGATGGAGACAGTAAGGAGCTTACGGTTTTATTTGCCGATATTCGCAGTTTTACCACCATTAGTGAGAGCCTAACGGCTAAAGAATTAAAACGCCTGTTGAATAATTTTTTTACCCCCATCACCAAGGAAATTTTTGATCAACAGGGCACCATCGACAAATATGTGGGAGACATGGTCATGGCGTTTTGGGGAGCCCCCATAGACGATGATAACCATAGAAATAATGCAATATTGGCGGCCATAAACATGCAAATTATTACCGCCGATTTGAAAGCAGAATTTAAAGAGCAGGGCTTGCCCGAGGTGAATATTGGTGTGGGTTTGAATACTGGCTTTATGAACGTGGGTGACATGGGATCCAGTTATCGCCGCTCTTATACGGTGTTGGGGGATGCGGTGAATTTAGGTTCTCGCCTGGAAAGCATCACCAAATTTTATGGCAGCAAGATTTTAATTGGCGAAGATACCTATGATCATTGCGATGGTTTTGTCTGTCGCTTTGTGGATCGTATTCAGGTGAAAGGTAAGGATACCGCCATACGTGTATATGAACCTTTGGGGCTTGAAGGGGGAGTGCCTCAGGAAATACTAGATGAGCTTGATGAATATAATCAGGCTTACCAACTGCACCTGGATCGCAAGTGGGATGAAGCCCTGACTGCTTTCACTGCACTGTCTGAGAAAAACCCGTTGGGGGTTTATGGGGTTTATCTGGAGCGTATCCCTCATCTTAAAGAACAGGAGTTGCCTGAGGACTGGGACGGCACTTTCCGTCATACCAGTAAGTAAACAATTTATAGCTTTGAATTTGCGAAGAAACTTTAGTATGAATCTAGCAATGATGTGACGTCTAAGGTCATTGAAAATATTTAAAACCCCAGTAGGCTGAGGCTCTAAATAGTGGCTAACTATGTATATCTAGGGCGGGCTATTTAATAGCTTTGTGCGGCATTTAAATACTGCACCCCCAGGCGCGCATTTAAGCGGAACGCTAACTGATTACCCTTGGCCCAGGCACGTGCCACATGTGGTGTATCGGTGCTGCAATAAGGGTTGGTTGCGCTGTACAGAGCCTTCAATCCTTCATGAAAAGCCTGTTGTTCTACGGCCGATAAAAACTGATAATTCTGTCCGGTATACATAATGCTAACTCCTTGCAGGCATGTATGTGATTGACTAATTAGGTTATCGGTCATTGAAATAAAAGCTTTAGCTTTTTAGCGTGCAGATCGTTGCTGCTGGTTGCGTTTACTGTGCAGTTTTGCAAAATTGGACAAATTTTTAATTCTTAAGAATAGGTAGTGAATGGCGATTCAAATATTTGCAGGGGAATCGGCCCGCAAAGAAATTCAAAGGCAGGGTTTGTTACCCGAACGTATTAAGCTGATGGTGGGCGCCAGTGGTGGCCCTAAGTGGTTAATGCTGAGTCGCTTCGATCAATATATCTGCCAGCACTTTCTACCCAAGGCCACTCAGCCCATGTCTCTTATTGGTTCTAGCGTGGGCGCATGGCGCATGGCTTGTTATGCACAGCCAGATCCGCTGGCGGCTTTTAAAGAATTTGAAAGCCTGTATATGGACCAGCAATATACTCGCCCCATGACGCCTCAGGCCATAACCGTATTTGTAGACAAAGTGTTAAATGCTTTGTTTGATGATGATCGTGCGCGCGAAATTGTTAATAATAAAAATCGAAAACTGCATGTGGTGGCGGTGCGCAATCGTCGCCTGTTAAATAGCCAGCATAGTTTTATGCAGGGTTTAAGTTTATTTACCGCCGCCACTGGTAATTTAATTTCGCCAAAAATAGTCGAAGCACTTTATCCTAGGGTTTTAATAAGCCAGAAAGGTAGCAGCGAGCCGTATCACTTTAAGCCTGAAACTATAGAGCTTAGTGTTGATAATTTGCGTCAGTCTCTCACCGCATCTGGTGCTATTCCTGTGGTGCTGGAGCCCAGTAAAATAACAGGGGGCAAAGACCGCCTGCATTGGGATGGTGGCATGGTGGATTACCATTTTTCTGGCCCCTTTAATGTAGACGATGGCTTGGTATTTTATCCGCATTTTTTTCCGAAACTCATTCCCGGCTGGTTTGACAAGGCCTTGCCTTGGCGAAAAATAAAAGCCAAGCATTATTCTAATGTAGTGATGGTGACCCCCAGTAAAAAATTCATTAGCAACTTACCATTTGGGAAAATACCCGATCGTAAAGATTTCACGAGCATGAGTGATGACGAACGTGAAAACTATTGGCATCAGGTATTGGTAGCCACAGATAAATTAGTGGAAGAGTTTCACGAGATCATGATGAAAGATGGTGGTGCATCTGTTGTGCAACCCATTGAGAGAATTCTATAGGTTTTGTGAGTGCATTAATGTTGGTCGCATATAACCCTCTACAACCGATAGACCGCACTTTATAGATGGGCTAGTGCATCAAATAAGTGGCATACAGTGGCTTAAGATTCTGGATAGAGTCTTCCAGAAATTTGGGGAAATGTTTGGCGTAGTTGTCGAGAATGACAATGGCGTTTAAGCAGGAATCTGTGGCCACCTGATTTTTAAGGCGTTTAACCATGGCGCGGTTAATAGACTCAAGATTTTGATAACGCCTTAATACATCTTCCAGCTTTTCTCCCGGCTCATTGTTTTCTTCTCGAAAGTACTGAGCCAATAAAAAACTACCACAGGCACGCCATAAGGTTTCCTCGGCACTGGCCAGTGGCAAGTGATGACGGGCCATAGGTAATAAAAACTCGGTATGAGGGCAGCCTGAACTGGCAAATATCAAACCCAATAACGACCCCACCGCTTCTTGTACGCTGGCCTCTTGCACGATGATACGTTGGCCGTTGTCTACACGCATTTCAACTTTATCGTGGCTCATTAGGTGGTCAACATCCTCCACCACTAACGATAACTGTTGAGCCATAGGGCAGTGGTTCGGGCCTTTAGTGCCCTTGTATGGGCAATGAGAGCATTGCTGAAAGTGCAGCTCGCTCCATGGTGGCGGGGTGCTTTGTTCTTTTTGCAGAATGTAGCGCTCACCATCAAACTGGAAGCGATACTCCAGAATAGATTCATCTGGCAGGGTAAATTGGTAGCTTAGGTGGGTTTCCATGGCACTCAACTAGCTTATGGACTAATTAAAGTGTAGGTGTTGAAGGCGTAATTCGCCCAATTATTTTCACATAAAATTGGGCTGGGAACACAAGGGCTATTAGCTTAGGCCGATGTAGGTAGAGAAATTTTTATACACAGGCCACCGCGCTCCAAATTGGCTGCGGTTATTTGGCCGCGGTGCAGCTCAACCGCACGCTTGCTAATGGCAAGCCCCAAGCCATGACCGCCACTGGCGCGATCCCGTGCAGCATCCAGGCGATAAAATGGCTTGAATATGTCCTGAAGCTTATCTTCACTGATGCCAGGCCCTCGGTCACAACACTCTATATTGATCATGTCGTCTTGCAGGGCCAGAGTAAGCTCAATAGGGTCATTGGAGTCGTGATAAAGTTGAGCATTTTTTAAAATGTTTTCAATGGCACTGCGCAATAACTGGCTATTGGCTTGCAGAATTAGGTCGGATTTTAACTGTGAGTGAAACTCAATTGGATTTTTAGAATTGGCAAAGTTTACATCTTCGCAGACCGCGGTTAAAAACTCAGCCAGATCAACACTATCTTGCAAGGCCAGTTGCGGGTCGAGCTCGTAGGCTGGCAAGTTTAACAAGGTATTAATGATACTGTTTATTTGTTCACATTCTTTTTCAATGCGTAAAATATCAGTTTGATCATCACTTATATTTAAATGCTTTTTGGTGAGCTCTAATGCTAACTGAAGGCGCGCCACCGGGCTTCTTAATTCGTGACTAATATCTTGAATTAAATGTTTGTGACTAGAAATACTCTTCTCCAGTTTTTCTGCCATGTGGTCAAAATCCTGCCCTAATAAATACACTTCATCTTGGCGTTTTTTAAGCTTGGGTAAAACCCGACTAGACAAATCACCCGATGCAAAATTTTGTGTGGTTTGGCGTAATAGCAATATGGGTTTACTAATAAAACGCGCCAATACATAACTGATTAATCCGCTAACAAACAAAGAGAGAAATACCACCCAGGCCAGGTTATCGGCCACAAGCGTATGCAGTGGTGGTCGGGCCGAGTTATTACGAATAAAAACGGCCATTTTTTCGCCGTTTGGTAGTAACAATAAACGGGCGAAAAAAGCAGTATTAAATTTATGATGGGATATAAAAGGTTGAGATTTTGAAAGTCGGCGCGCCATATATTTTAATGGTCGAGGCAAATCCCGATGTAATATCTCATGGCCGCGATACACCACAAATAATCTTCGTTGATCGTGTTTATCTTGTTGTTTAAACCACTTGCGCACATCTTTAAAAGGCTTGTTTAAAAGCTTCTGGGTTAGATCGTCGTGCAGAGCCACCTGGGGGATTTTTAACAGGGCGTTATCGTTACGATCGATAAAAAAGGCAATGGCCATGAAGGCCACTACCAATAATAAGGTTAGCCAAAAGCTTACAAGAATGCGCCCGGTGAGGCCTAGGTGATTCGACATATTATTCAGGCTTCAACAAATAACCTGTGCCCCTTTGATTAACGATGATGTCGTTGCTGGCACCAGCATCCACCAATTTTTTTCTAAGATTACTCACGTGTACATCAACACTGCGATCGTAGCGCGTTAGTTTTCGCCCAAGAGCTTGCTCGCAAAGCACTTCTTTATTGACGATATTGCCCAGATTTTGATTGAGCAACTCCAGCATTTTAAATTCGGCACCGGTTAATTGCAGCTTGGTTTGCTGATACAAGGCCTCCATGCGAGCACTGAAAATAGTTAATGAACCCTGAGCCTGAATTACTTGCTGGCTGCGACGCAATATGGCTTTTATGCGCGCCAATAACTCCCTGGGGTTACAAGGTTTGGGCACATAATCATCGGCTCCCAGTTCCAGTCCAAGAATTCTATCTACATCACCGCCCTTGGCGGTAAGCATAAGAATGGGTGTGCTCACATCTTCATGTCGTAGCTTTTTAAGCACTTCAATACCGCTCATGCCGGGTAGCATGATATCTAATACAATTAAGTCATATTGTTGGGACTGTGCCTGGATCAGGCCATCGGTTCCGGTGAAAGCGGGTGTTGTAGCGTAACCTTCTTCTGACAGGTACTCACACAAAAGCTCGGACAGAGCTTGATCATCATCAACTAGCAGTATTTTTTTCATCTGGTTATTGTCTGCACCCTCAGTTAAATATCAAGCATTATGTGAATCGTTCGGGATATCTTTACGTTACTTTACCGCGGCTTAACGAGACTTTGCTTAAGCTTAGCTATTTAAAATATTAAGCCAATTATACTGGGCCTAGGTTAAATAAAAGCCGTTAAACAAAAGGTATTAAGTATGTTGGTTAAAAAAGTAAGTGCGATATTGGTATTGTGCAGTGTGATGGTAGCGGGTGCGCAGGCTGGAGGGCATTCCGGTGGTGGCAAGTGGATGAAAAAACTGAACTTGTCTGAAGAGCAAACCGTGCAACTTAAAGAGTTAAAGAGCGATCAGCGCCTGCAAATGAAAGCGAGTATGACTGAGCGCCAGAATATGAAAGAAAAGGGGCTTGCTTTGCTAGATCAGTATTCTGAATCGGCTGCTGTGGCCTTGGCTGATGAAGCGGCGCAATTAGCACGAAAGACAACCCTAGCTCGTCTTCAGTATATGCAAAAAACTTACACTATTTTAAATGAAGAGCAAAAACAGAAGTATAAGAAAATGATGGCTCAAGAGCATTCAAAGGGCCATAAAAGGAAATAGCTAAAATAGGGTCTGAGCCCTTGGGCTCAGGTCTTACCCTGTCTTAATTAACCCCGCCAAGATATTGATATCCAAGCTTATTCTGCTATACCCAAATGAGGGTTTATAATTACATAAGATAGTAAAATGAGCTTTCCACAGATAGTTACCGTGAAGCCATTGCTTGTTCCAGTTTACTGCTACAAGTGGATGAGCGTGGGCTGTAAAGCCATGCTGATGGCAGCTATGATTGCCCAGCCTGTTTTAGCTCAGTCAGACATGGAGTCCTTATTTGATATGTCCTTAACTGAACTCTCCGATATTCAAATTACCTCTGCTACTAAACACGCCCAAGCATTAAAAGACATTCCCGCCACTATTTATGTGTTTACCGAGCAAGACTTCATTCGTTATGGATTTCGTGATTTAAAAGATGTGTTGAAATATACAGCTGGAGTGGAATACGGCGATGCCCACTCCTGGTTGCAAGGAGGGCAGCGTGGCTTCACAGGCACATGGTCACATACACGTATTTTAATTGATGGAAGGGACGCCGATAAAATCATCCGTAATCAGGCTCATATCGCCCATCAGTACCCTCTTTATAATATTAAGCGTGTGGAGGTCATTCAGGGGCCGGCTTCCTCTCTTTACGGCGCCGATGTGTTTGCCGGGCTCATTAACCTAGTGACAAAAACTCATGAAAATTCAGCTTCAGGACAAAATGCCGAGATTACACTGGGTCAAGGGGAGGACAAGCTAGAAAGCCAACAGGTAAATTATTCAATGATTCACAAAGGTGAGTCATGGGGTGTATCGGTTCATGCAAGTCTACTTGATTTAAAAGACCCGGATTATACCAATTATGTCTTGAGCGAGGACTACAGTGCACTGAATCAGGATTTACGAGAGCGCTTTTTTGATGAGGGAAACCCCTATAAAGATGACAATAAGGGCATGGATATAAATATAATTTGGAGTTATCAGTTTAACTCCGGGGATACTTTTGAACTGGGACTTGATCACAGAGAGAGCCGAGATGGTGGTGGCATCGAAAACCCAGAACTTATCTACAGCAATTTTAAAGAGACCTTTAATCAAAGCCGAATATTTTTAAATTATAGAAAGGTAAATGTCGGTGGTGGAGAGCTATCTGTTGATTATCAGGTTTTACAAGAAGATGTTATTTATGATTTTAACTGGAGAAATCTTGAAAAAGGTGATCCACCACCATTGGCGCAATATGCCCAGGATAACAGTGAGCTGCATAAGTTAGTTATCCAATACGATAGGGATTTTAAGGCATACGATAACTATTTGATCATGGGTTATAGCTATAAAGATTTAGATCAGGTGCAACCCGTCTTTGATTTTAAAAATTATGATTACTTAAAGCCATTTTTAAACCATAAGTTGAGATCGCTATTTCTGCAGGATCAACAAACCCTGTTTGATGGGGATGTATTTTTAACACTGGGATTTCATTATGACGACAGTAACTTATATGACGAAGTGGAAACCATAAGAGGGGCGGTTCAATATAATTTTAGCGAAAAATATTCAATGAAAATTTTGTACGGCGAAGCATTTAGAGAGCCCACCACTTCGGAGCTAAGCAAAAATGAAGAACTTGATCCAGCAGATGTGGAAACCACTGAGCTAGTGTTTGATGCCCGCCCTAATGAGTTCATAAGCTACAAGATAGCCAGCTATTCCAGTCGTGCACGAAATATTATTGGTGAGAATCGCCAGGATACCGATGGACCCATTATCAATATAGATAAAAACAACATCGATGGCAGCG
>ERZ1027231.430-NODE-430-length-11654-cov-55.128287_pt1 | contig 11654 bp, 9 predicted proteins | sample MGYA00520866_ERZ1027231 | MGnify/ENA primary metagenome ERZ1027231 (study PRJEB33311, sample SAMEA4378411) | marine metagenome | biome: Marine biome; feature: Fjord; material: Water | collected 2014-07-20T08:00:00Z/2014-07-... | depth 75 m ...
TGGTGCAGTTGCTTGTGCGGCGATTGTTGTTGTTTGGGAAATTGATGTCATAGCGAGGTAATTAGTTTAAATAGTGGTTGATGATTATTTTACTTTATTTCAAGGTTAAATGCCTAAAAGTTAACTACCTAATAATAAAAAAGGCGATTACTGTTTTAACAGTAATCGCCTTTTAATATATTTTTTCAGTTAACTATTTGCAGATATTAAGCAGCTTTCTCTGCTTTTTTCTTAGCAATACCAGCAAAAATAACTTTCATTTGTGCAATTGAAATCAAGTTACTTACTAACCAATAAAGTACTAAACCTGATGGGAACCAAGCCATGAATATTGAAAATACTACTGGCATGTATTGCATGATTTTTTGTTGCATTGGATCTTGGATAGTCATTGGCTGCATTTTTTGCATTACATACATACTTACACCCATAAGTACTGGTAATACAAAGAACGGGTCCATTGCTGATAAATCTTGAATCCAGAAGACAAACGGCGCATGGCGTAATTCAACACTTTCTAAGAATACCCAGTAAAGTGCTAAGAAAATTGGCATTTGTAGTATTAGTGGTAAACAACCGCCTGCTGGGTTCACCTTTTCTTTACGATACATTTCCATTGTGGCTTGTGACATTTTTTGTCTGTCATCACCAAAGCGTTCTTTCAGTTGCGCCATTTTAGGAGCTAAGTCACGCATTTTAGCCATTGAGGTATATTGCGCTTTAGTTAATGGATACATACCACCTTTAACGATTAAGGTAATGATAATAATTGCCACACCCCAGTTAACAACAAAACTTTGGATGGTAATTAGCAACCAGAACAAAGGTTGGCTGATCATAAACAAGAAACCGTAATCTATGGTTAAGTCTAAGTTTGGTGCTATCGTTTCTAAAACTTCTTGGTCTTTAGGGCCAACATAAAATATTGCTGAAGTAGAACCTTGTTTGCCTGCATCAATAATTACTGCTGGAGCTTTAAAACCAATAACCGCTTCAAAGTTGTTACTGTACGTTGTATAAAGTTGGTTACTGTCTTTAGCACTTGGTACCCAAGCTGAAACAAAGTAATGTTCAAGCATTGCGATCCAGCCGCCTGCCGTTACTTTATTTAAGTTTGCTTCTTCAATATCATCAAAATCGTATTTTTCGTAACGCTCTTCTGATGTTGAGTAAGCTGCACCACGATAAGTTGGTAGCATGCCACCACCAGATTCTACAACGGTAGATTGTTTAAGTTGACCGTACATTTGTACAGAAACACTGTTGGCTGTGTTGTTATCAATTAAGTAATCAACATTAACGCTGTAGCTATTATTTTTAAAAGTAAAACGTTTAGTTACCGACATTCCACTAACATCATGAAAAACTAAATCAACAATCAAGTTGTCATCTATTAATTCATAGTTGCTTTGTGTACTGGTATAAATTGGGCGACCTTTGATCATTCGGTCAATGCCGTTAGCACCTGTTAAGCCACTTTGCGCAATATATTTTTGATTACCATTTTGCAAAATAGTGAAAGGGATATCGTTACCTTGCTCAGTATCAAATTTTCGTAATTTAGCTTCAACAATATCACCACCTTGACTATTAATTTTTAAAATCAATGTATCAGTAGTAACGGTAATTAATTTGGCAGAAGTATTGGTTGATTTTTCCGAGCTTAGTTGGGCATCTGAAGATTCAGGCACGAAGTCTGCACTGGCATTTTCAACTGACTGATTTTGGCTAATACTTGTTTGTTCGGGAACTACGGCATTTTGTTGCTGCCATTGACTAAACAGTAAGTAGGTAACAACCATAAGCGCAATAAAAAGTAGACTGCGTTGGGATTCCATAAAATTTACTTCTCTTCTTTTGTTGGCAAGGGATTATTTTCCCAAGCATAAGTTAAATTTGATAAGTGCGTGGCATATTAATATAGGTTCGCTTGATAACCTACTATCTTTTAGTCTAGGTAAGCTATTTACTCTTTTTTTATTGGTGGTACTGGATCATCACCGCCATCATTGAGTGGATGACACCTTAATATACGTTTGCTTGCTAACCAACCACCTTTTATAACACCAAAGCGGCTTATAGCTTCAGTTGCATAGGCCGAGCAGCTTGGAGTAAATCTACAATTAGAGCCTAGTAATGGACTTAAAAAGCGTTGATAGCCTTTTATACCCGTTATTACTAGTTTTTGTGGCGCTGAATTATTTTTCGCCATATTTTTTCTAATTCCTGATTTATCGTCTTGTTATCAAGCTGATCAATACCAGATTTAACCATGACGACTATATCGATAGCAGGTAGATTATCTTGATTTAAGCGAAAGCTTTCTCTGACTTGTCTTTTTACACGATTACGTTGTACAGCAAGTTTGACTCGTTTTTTAGCAATAGCTAAGCCTAAACGATTTTTGGCAACTGTATTATGTTTATCAGAGACGAGAGTATGAGGTTTTGGTGTTACTAATAAAGTAAAGTGGCGAGAGCCAAAGCGGATAGGTTTAGAAAAAACAGCTTGAAAATGACCGGGAGTCAACAGACGTGACTCCCGATTAAATTTGTAAGTAGCCATAATCAGGCTACCTTATATCAAAAATTGTAAACAAGATTTGATACTATGCGCTAAGACGTGCACGGCCTTTGGCACGACGACGAGCTATAACAGCACGTCCGTTTTTAGTTGCCATACGAGCACGGAATCCGTGGTTACGCTTACGCTTTAATACGCTAGGTTGAAATGTTCTTTTCATTACGCTAATCCGTCGGTTGTTGTTGCCCTGGCAAAACAGCCTATTGAGCACACATGTCTAAAAAATGAGGCCGAATATTAAAGCTTGTTAGGGGAATTGTCAATGATTTATGTTAGCTATTTTCACGAAGATCCTTACTTTTTATTGAAGGATCATTGTGATCTTCATTGGTATTGCTAATGATATTCACAGTTTTACCACATTCGTGTTTTATTCTCTTAATAACTAATTCAGTTAAATGTTGCTTTAAAGTAAAATTATCTAATAATAATTATACTTTTTTTTGTTGTGATTGTTTGTTTTTATCATTATTTAATAACAACTTAACTTTATGTAATTAAAAAAAAATTGGAATAGTCAAAAGTCAATATTGCACTTGTGGATAACTCAATAGATAATAGGCATCAGAAAAATAATAGCCTAGTTACTACTGGAGTTTTGGTTGGATCATTCCCCCTGGCAAAGATGCCTATCTGTTCTACAAGAAGAATTGCCTGCTCAGCAATTTAGTATGTGGATCCGGCCCTTACAATGCGTCATAAATGATAATGTTATGACACTATATGCTCCTAACCGTTTTGTTTTAGATTGGGTTAGAGACAAATATGTAAATCGTATCAATGAACTGCTAACTATCAATGAATCAAGTAATCCATTATTACTTCGCTTTGATGTGGGTAGTAAACCAACAATTGATAATGCCGTTGCTAATAATTCAGTGACTAACAATACTACTGGAAATGAATCATTGTTTGCCAAAACAGCTTCATCGCCTAAAGTTGCAGAGCCTGAAAGTAATATTCCAAAGAAAACCAATGTACGATTAAATTACACATTCGATAATTTTGTTGAAGGTAAATCTAATCAGCTTGCTCGAGCGGCAGCCTCCCAAGTTGCAGATAACCCTGGTACAGCTTACAACCCGTTATTTATATACGGCGGTACTGGTTTAGGTAAAACGCATTTATTACATGCTGTTGGTAATGGTATTTTACTTAATAAACCGAATGCTAAAATTGCTTATATGCATTCAGAGCGTTTTGTTCAAGATATGGTTAGAGCATTACAAAATAATGCCATGGAAAAATTTAAACAATATTATCGTAGTGTTGATGCGCTACTTATTGATGATATTCAATTTTTTGCTGGTAAAGAACGAACCCAGGAAGAGTTTTTCCATACCTTTAACGCCTTACTTGAAGGGAATCAACAAGTTATATTAACCAGTGATCGATATCCAAAAGAAATCAATGGTGTAGATGATAGGTTGAAATCTCGATTTGGCTGGGGTCTAACATTAGCAATAGAGCCGCCTGAACTTGAAACGCGTGTTGCTATATTAAAACGCAAAGCACAAGAAAGTCAGATTAATTTAGCTGATGAAGTAGCCTTCTTTATTGCAAAACGTCTTCGATCTAACGTTCGTGAATTGGAAGGGGCATTAAATCGTGTTATTGCTAATGCAAATTTCACTGGCCGTGCTATCACCATCGACTTTGTCCGTGAAGCATTGAGAGATTTACTCGCCTTACAAGATAAACTTGTCACTATTGATAATATTCAACGTACGGTTGCCGAATATTATAAAATTAAAATTGCAGACTTATTATCAAAACGCCGAAATAGATCTGTCGCTCGACCACGCCAAATTGCCATGGCATTATCTAAAGAGTTAACCAATCATAGTTTGCCAGAAATCGGTGATGCTTTTGGTGGTCGAGACCATACAACAGTTTTACATGCCTGTCGTAAAGTGAAATCTTTACGCGAAGAAACGCATGATATTAAAGAAGATTATTCAAACTTAATCAGAACACTTTCATCTTAATTATTAAAAATAAAAACAGCACTTAAGCAGGTACCAAAATGAAGTTTTCACTGAATAGGGAATTATTACTTAAACCATTATTATTGGTTTCTGGCGCAGTAGAACGTAAAAGCACGTTGCCCATTTTAAGTAATATACTTTTTGAAGTTAGTGGACATTCACTTACTTTGACAGCCACAGATTTAGAACTCGAAATGGTTGCTTATGCTGAAATACAAAATCAAGGTGATGATGGTAAGATCACTATTCCGGCTCGAAAACTGTTAGACATATGTAAAAGTCTGCCGGAAAGTTCTTTAATTACATTTGAAATTATAGATGAAACTATTAAGTTATCTTCAGGTCGTAGCAAATACTCACTCTCTACATTACCTGCTGTCGATTTTCCAAATATTGAAGAGTGGAAAGGGGATGTTGAATTTCAACTGCTAAAATCTGAATTTTTACGGTTAATTGAGAGTACTCATTTCTCAATGGCTAACCAAGACGTTCGTTATTATTTAAACGGTATGTCAATTGAAAGTGAAGGTAACGAAATTCGTTCGGTTGCTACCGATGGTCATCGTCTTGCTATTTGTAAAATTTCAAATGACACTTTAGCATTGCCGGCTAGACAAGTAATTGTTCCGCGTAAAGGTATACTTGAAATAATTCGTCTGCTGGCACCTGTTGATGAATCTGTGCAAGTATTTCTTGGCTCTAATCATATTCGTATTATTGATAATGAGTTTTCTTTTACCAGTAAACTAGTCGATGGTCGATTTCCTGATTACAGAAGAGTATTGCCAAGAAATGGTGATAAAGTTTTTGAAACTAATAAAGACGCACTTAGACAAGTTTTATCACGTGCCTCAATTTTATCGAATGAAAAGTTTAAAGGTGTTCGTTTAAACTTCTCAGATACCAACTTGAAAATAACTGCCAATAACCCAGAACAAGAACAAGCCGAAGAAGAAATTGAAATTCAGTTTCCTTATGGTGATTTAGAGATAGGCTTTAACGTTAGTTATGTACTTGATGTGTTAAGTGCTATTAAAGATGAAAATGTTAAATTTACTTTAGCAGATGCAAACAGTAGTGTAGTAATCGAAGGCAGTAGCAATGGCGAAGCGCTTTATGTTGTTATGCCTATGCGTTTATAAATTTTTTATCATGGTTAATAAGTACTTTTTTTACTGATGAGTGTTGCTAGGCTTACTGCGTATAATTTTAGAAACTTGTCATCTGTTGCTATTGATTTACATCCCAAGCTTAATTTTTTTGTTGGTGACAATGGCAGTGGAAAAAGTAGCTTGCTTGAAGCTATATTTTTTTTGGGGCATGGTAAATCATTTCGAACAAGTAAAGTTGAACATCTTGCCTGTTACGAAACCGATAATTTTGTCGTTAGCGTTAAAGATGTAAATGATTTACAACTTGGTTTAAGTAAAAATTTGCAGACAGGCGCCACGCTCATTAAAATTAATGGTGAACGTCATGCTCGTTTATCTGAATTAGCTAAAAATATTGCAGTGCAGATAGTCACTCCTGAAAGTTTTAAATTGTTTTTTGGAGGACCGAAAGAACGTCGTCGTTTTGTCGAATTAGGTATGTTTCACGTGAAACATGATTCATCTAAACAGTGGCGTGAATTTAATCGAGTACTTAAACAGCGTAATGCTTGTATAAGACAAAACTTGGACAAAGATACTTTTGCTTATTGGACGAGTTTATTCTGTCAACTTTCAGAGGACGTTGCGGAAGTCAGATCTCAATATATAACTAGCCTGATTTCAGAATTGCCTTATTGGTTAGAAATTTTATTACCCAGTATTGCGGATAAAGTTACCGTTCAGTATTTACAGGGCTGGCCACAAAAAAAGAATTTAATTGATGCACTGAATGATAGCCATGAAAGAGAACAAGCTTTTGGTTATAGTATTTACGGTGCGCATAAATTTGATGTTAAATTTCTGATTGCAAAGCAGGCTTTAGAAAGCCAACTTTCAAGAGGACAACAAAAGTTGTTTTTACTGGCATTAACTTTTGCACAAGCTAAATTAATTGCAAGAGTTAAACGAGTAAAACCAATTTTACTTATCGATGATATAGGCGCAGAATTAGATGCTAATTCTAGGGAGTCCTTATCTCGAGCTCTAAGTATTTTGGATTGCCAAGTTGTTATCACGGCAATAGAAGAGGGTGTATTACAACCTTTTATTAATGACAATTTTGTTGCTGATAAAGAGAGTAGTAAGAAAACAAAATATCATATGTTTCACGTGAAACATGGTGGTATATTACCTGTGAATAATTCAGTTAAGATTGAGTAGGCTAAAACTATGACAGTAGAAAATGAATATGGCTCGTCCAGTATTAAGGTACTAAAAGGACTTGATGCAGTACGAAAAAGACCTGGTATGTATATAGGTGACACGGATGATGGCACTGGTTTACATCATATGGTTTTTGAGGTTTTAGATAACTCAATCGATGAAGCTTTAGCAGGGCACTGTACTGATATTATAGTGACAATCCATTTAGATGGATCTGTTTCTGTACAGGATGATGGTCGTGGTATTCCGACAGAAATTCATCCTGAAGAAGGTGTTTCTGCAGCTGAAGTTATCATGACAGTATTACATGCTGGTGGTAAATTTGGTGGTGAAGACTCAGGTTATAAAGTATCTGGTGGTCTTCACGGTGTTGGTATTTCCGTGGTAAATGCGCTAAGTGAAAAGCTAAAACTCAACATTCGTCGCGGTGGAAAACTATATGAGCAATTCTATCATATAGGTGAGCCGGAAGCGCCACTTGCCGAAGTAGGTGTAAGTGATAAAACGGGTACCGAAGTACGTTTTTGGCCAAGCTCAGATACTTTCTCTGATGTGTTATTTCACTACGATATTTTAGTTAAACGTATTCGTGAATTATCATTTTTGAACTCAGGCGTATCGATTCGATTAATCGATGAACGCGAAGAAGGTAAAGAAGAACATTTTCATTACGATGGTGGTATTCAAGCCTTTGTTGATTATTTAAATACTAATAAAACCGCAGTAAATGAAGAGATATTTTATTTTGATTTAGAGCGAGAGGATGGCATTGTTGTTGAAGTTGCTATGCAGTGGAATGATGGCTTCCAAGAGAATATTTTCTGTTTCACTAATAATATTCCTCAGCGTGATGGTGGTACTCATTTAAGTGGCTTTAGAACTGCGCTAACGAGAACGCTAAATTCTTATATGACTAAAGAAGGTCTAAATAAGAGTAAAAAAGGTGGCACTACAGAAACTAGTGCAACAGGTGACGATGCACGTGAAGGTTTAACCGCTGTAATTTCAGTGAAAGTTCCTGACCCTAAATTCTCATCACAAACGAAAGATAAACTAGTTTCATCTGAAGTTAAAACTGCAGTTGAACAAGCGATGGGTGAAAAACTGGGTGAGTATTTACTAGAGAATCCAGGTGTAGCTAAAACAATTATTATGAAGATAGTTGATGCAGCTAGAGCGCGTGAAGCAGCTCGTAAAGCTCGTGAAATGACTCGTCGTAAAGGTGTGTTGGATATTGCAGGTTTACCGGGTAAGCTTGCAGATTGTCAGGAAAAAGATCCGGCATTATCTGAAATATATATTGTGGAAGGGGACTCTGCTGGTGGTTCAGCCAAGCAGGGACGTAATCGTAAAAACCAAGCGATATTGCCACTTAAAGGTAAAATTCTTAACGTAGAAAAAGCGCGTTTTGACAAGATGATATCTTCTCAAGAAGTCGGTACATTAATCACAGCACTAGGTTGTGGTATTGGCCGTGATGAATATAACCCTGAAAAACTTCGTTATCACAGCATTATTATCATGACCGATGCCGATGTCGATGGTTCTCACATTCGTACACTGTTATTGACTTTCTTTTACCGTCAAATGCCAGAGATCATGGAACGTGGACACATCTTTATCGCACAACCGCCACTTTACAAGGTGAAGAAAGGTAAACAAGAGCGTTATATAAAAGATGATGAAGGCTTAACCGAGTACTTAACAACACTAGCACTCGATAACGCTGCTATCCATGTTAATGAAGGTGCTCCAGCTATTTCAGGCGTGGCTTTAGAGTCGTTAGTGAATCAATTTAGAAATACTAAAGATATAATCAAACGCCTATCTAGACAGATACCTGCAGATATTCTAGAAAAAATGATTTATAGCACTTCAATCACTGCTGATGATTTCTCTGATGAAACTAAAGTGAATGAATGGGCGACAAACTTAATTACTCAGCTTGAGAACCAAGATGGTAATGGCTCAATCTATAAAATAGAAGTGAAACATAACCAAGAACGTAATATTTATTTCCCTAACTTTATTGTTAGAAAGCATGGTATTGATACAGAGTACCATTGTAGTTATGAGTTTTTACAATCAAAAGAATTTGCAACAATTATGTCATTAAATGCTGCAATTAATGGTTTGATGGAAGATGGTTCGTACGTTAAACGTGGTGAAAAAATTAACTCAGTAACAAACTTTGAAGATGCATTAGATTGGTTGATGGCTGAATCTAAGCGTGGTCAGTACATCCAGCGATATAAAGGGCTGGGTGAGATGAACCCTGAACAGCTTTGGGAAACGACTATGGATCCTGAAACTCGACGTATGTTACGTGTAACAATTGAAGATGCAATTGCAGCCGATCAATTATTTACTACATTAATGGGTGACCATGTTGAGCCGCGTAGAGAGTTCATTGAAAGTAATGCCTTAAAAGTGTCAAACCTTGATATATAGTTTTATCAAGAACTGATTAAAATGCCCGGTCTTCAAATCCGGGCATTTTTGTAGAATAAGTACTCTAAAAATGGTTATAATTAATAAGCCGAATAAGATGGCAAGGTATGTGAAAATATTTTAAATATTCCTTGCTCAGTTAAACCAGACAAAAGTGAATTTGAAGACGATGACAACTTACAATAGTAAAACTTTTCAAGGCTTAATTTTGCAATTGCAAGATTATTGGTCACGCCAAGGTTGTGCAATCGTACAGCCTCTTGATATGGAAGTTGGGGCAGGTACATTCCACCCAATGACTTTTTTACGTTCAATAGGCCCTGAGCCGATTAACAGTGCTTATGTGCAGCCTTGCCGTCGTCCTACGGATGGTCGTTATGGTGATAATCCAAATCGCTTACAACATTATTATCAATTTCAAGTAATGTTAAAGCCGTCACCAAAAAATATTCAGGAGCTTTATCTTAATTCTTTAAAAGAGTTAGGTGTTGATCCGCTGGTTCATGATATACGTTTTGTAGAAGATAACTGGGAGTCACCAACGCTAGGTGCTTGGGGTTTAGGTTGGGAAATATGGTTAAATGGTATGGAGATTTCTCAATTTACCTATTTCCAACAAGTTGGTGGTTTAGAGTGTACACCTGTTACTGGCGAAATAACTTACGGGTTAGAGCGCTTAGCAATGTATATCCAAAACGTCGATAGTATTTATGACCTAGTATGGACAGATGGTCCTTTAGGAACGGTTTATTATCGTGATATTTTTCATCAAAATGAAGTTGAGCAATCGACATATAATTTTGAGCATGCCGATGTAGATGCCTTATTTACGCAATTTGATCAGTGTGAAAAAGATAGTCAAAAACTTATTGCTGCTAATTTGCCTTTACCTGCTTACGAGCAAGTAATGAAAGCATCACATGCATTTAACTTACTTGACGCTCGCCATGCGATCTCAGTAACAGAACGTCAACGTTATATTTTACGTGTACGCACTTTATCTAAAGCGGTTGCAGAAGCTTTCTACCAAAAACGTGAAGAGCTTGGTTTCCCAATGTGTAAGAACAATGATGCTAGTACTAATGAATCACTAGCTAAAGGAGATAAATAATGACTACGGAAACACTCCTTATTGAGCTTGGTACTGAAGAGTTACCACCTAAATCATTAAAAACATTAGCAACGGCTTTTTATGACAACATAAAGAGTCAGCTAGATAGCCATAGTTTAACCTATAGGGATATTAAATGGTTTGCTACACCTCGTCGATTTTCTGTTCAAGTAATTGATTTGGTTGAAAAACAAGATGATAAAACAGTAGAGAAACGTGGTCCGGCAGTAAATGTTGCATTTGATGATGCTGGTAATGCTAGTAAAGCGGCACAAGGTTGGGCTCGTTCGAATGGCATAGAGGTTGAGCAAGCCGAACGTTTAGTTACCGACAAAGGTGAATGGTTACTTCATCGTGCCACTGTTACGGGTAAAGCTATTGTTGAGCTGATACCAGATATGGTGACAACAGCGTTAAATAAACTGCCAATTGCCAAACCTATGCGTTGGGGAGCTGAGCGTACTCAGTTCATTCGCCCAGTGCAAACGTTAACCATGCTATTTGGTAGTGATATTATCGCAGGAGAGGCTCTTGGAGTTAGCTCAAGTAATCAAGTACAAGGTCATCGCTTTCACCATGAAGGTTTAGTGACAATTAATCATGCTAATGATTACCAAGCCGAATTAGCTAAAGCCTATGTAGAAGTAGACTTTAATGAAAGACAAAAAAAGATTGTAGCTCAAATAAAGCAGGCAGCGAATGATATTGATGCTGTTGCGCTAATTGATGAAGAGTTACTAAATGAAGTAACGGCATTAGTTGAGTGGCCAGTGACTTTAGTTGGCACATTTGATGAAGATTTCTTAAATGTTCCAGCAGAGCCGTTAATCTATTCGATGAAAGATCATCAGAAATATTTTCCGGTTACAGATAAAAATGGTCAATTAGTTAATAAATTTATTTTTGTCGCTAATATAGAATCTAAAGACCCAAGTACAGTTATCTTTGGTAATGAAAAAGTGATTCGTCCTCGTTTAGCGGATGCAGAGTTTTTCTTTAAAACAGATAAAAAACAAAGTTTGGAATCAAGATTAGTCAGCCTTGAATCTGTTTTGTTTCAAAAACAACTAGGTACATTAAAAGCAAAGTCTGAACGCATTGCAATGTTATCTCAGTTCATCGCCGAGCAATTAAACGAGAATGCACAAGATGCTTATCGTGCCGGTTTGCTTAGTAAAACAGATCTAATGTCTGATATGGTACTAG
>ERZ1027231.431-NODE-431-length-11649-cov-22.020183_pt1 | contig 11649 bp, 9 predicted proteins | sample MGYA00520866_ERZ1027231 | MGnify/ENA primary metagenome ERZ1027231 (study PRJEB33311, sample SAMEA4378411) | marine metagenome | biome: Marine biome; feature: Fjord; material: Water | collected 2014-07-20T08:00:00Z/2014-07-... | depth 75 m ...
TATTACTTAAGTGGTATATAAGTGTAATGAGTGATTATCAGTTTCAAAGGGAGCTCTCTCCCAGAAATATCTTGCTGGATTTAATGGGGGTGAATCATCCCCAGCCGTTGGAAGCAGGATTTTTAGCGATTATTTCTGACATTTTTGATGTGCCTGTGAATAACTTACGGGTGGCCCTGACCCGTTTGGTGGCGAAAGGCATGCTTGATAATACTCAGCGCGGGGTTTACCGATTAAGCCCCAAGGCCATGGCCCGTAATGAATTTGCTCGCCGCTGGAAGGAGCCTCAATCCAGTAGCAGTGATTGGGACGGAAGTTGGATTGCGTGTCATTTAGGTAAGGGCGTTAATCGTTCGGTACGCAGTAAGAGTTTGAACGCGCTTTCCTGGTTTGGTTTTAAGCCTGGGCTCGACCTCTTGTGGGTACGCCCCAATAACCTGTTGCAAGCAGCTCCGCAGTTACAAGTCACCTTGCAAGAGATTGGGTTGGAAACCCAGGCTCACCTGTTTTCAATGAACGATCTGGAGCCTAATCTGGTTAAGCACTGGAAAACCCTATGGCCCATTCAAACGCTTAATAGCTCGTATGTTGATTTAAACCAGCAGCTTATTAGCAGTTACCAGCACCTTTCTAATACTGCGGTTAAAACATCTTTGCTTGAAACCTGTGTACTGGGCAGTGAGGCCATTCATTGCCTGGCCATCGATCCGCAGTTGCCTCAAGAAATTCGCCCGGGAAATGAGTACGAGACACTAAGGAAAACCATGCTTGATTACGATCAAGCGGGCCGAAAAATTTGGCTTAAGCAGTTGTCCTCTTTGGGCATTTCTTAAATTTAAAAAGTAACAATGATTACCCTATAAAAATAAACTTAATAAGGAGTAAAACGGATATGACAAAAGACCTCATTTCAAAAGAAGAGCTTAAACCGTTTATGCAGCGCAGTGATGCTAAGGCGGGCTTAATCACTCTCTGGACGTGGTTAAGCATTGCCATGTGTTTTGCTTTGGCTGCTTTATACCCAGGCTGGGCAATGTATGGTTTAGTTATTTTGTTGTTGGCAGGACGCCAACAGGCGTTGGCGGCTCTTATGCATGAGGCGGGGCACAATACTTTTTTTAAAACCAAAAAATACAATGAGTTTGTGACTAACTGGGTATCGGCTCCTTTTTTATTAATGGATGGCAAAACCTACAGTCGCTGGCATTTAGAACACCATAAAAATGCAGGAACCGAACAGGACCCTGATTTGGGGAATTATCAAAACTACCCCGTCACTAAAATGAGCTTGTTGCGTAAGTTCAGTCGTGATTTTTTTGGTGTAACCGGCATTAAACTGATTATTTATTTGGCCTTTTCTGGAAAAGATTCACTGACCCGCCAAAAGCGTGCGCCCTTTACGATTACCAAAGGTCTTTTATTGAATGGATTAATGTTTTTGGCCTTGTATCTACTTGGCATTGGCGAATTATTTGCATTGTGGGTCATTGCACATTTTACGGCGTACTTGTTTATTATTCGTTACCGTCAAATCACTGAGCATGCCGGGGTAAAAGACTTGTTTGACCTTGAGCCCAAATACAATACTCGTTCGGTGCCACAAGGTATTTTAGGCTTCTTATTTTTCTCACCTACTCAAGGGTTAAGTTACCATTGTGAACATCATGGCTTCATGGCTGTGCCTTCATATAATTTAAAAGGCCTGCATTTGCTATTAAAAAGTAAAGGCTATTATGATGATGTACGTTTGGCCAAAGGGTATTTAGATATTTTTCCCGAGATTATAAAAGCCTAACTGATAATAAAAGATTAAGCCTTGCCCGTGATCTGACGGCTGATGGGGCTTAATCTACCGCTAATGCCTGATCCCCAATCCTCAGTTATAACCATTTCTTTTAAATAGCATTTTAATGGCCGTTATATTTATATATAAGAAAAATTAGGCCTGTGTAAATGATGCTGGCTGCTAGGCTTTAATATAAATGTACGTCGTGTTGATATGCGCCTTAAATGGGGCGATCACGCAATAACCACTATATAAAGCCACTTGAATTTTTAAATGATTACACGCATCAGTGCAAAGATAATAGCGGTGACCATTGGGCTGGTTTTTCTTTGTTCGGCGGCTTTTCTGTGGCTGAGCATTAAAGAGCATGAGCAGGTATATAAGGAGACGGTATCTTCACATCTTGAAGCGTTTACCAATAACTTATCACATGATCTGGTGCCGCTTATGACCAGTAATGAAGGGGACATTCAGGTTGCCACTAAATTATTAAATTTAGAAGAGTATGGAAACGTTCGATACGCCATTGTCTATGATGAGAGTTGGCAGCTTATTCGCCAATATATATCCCCTAAATATATGAGCTCCATTGCCTCACAAAAATCTATCCCGCCATTTAATATTCAGGATATTCCCCTCGGCCTAACGATTTTAAATGGCGAATTGATTTCGGTTAAACGCATTGGCAATGACAGTTATGTATTAGGTTACTTGGTGGTGGTAAATGAATACGATCAGCCCTTAGAACAATCCAATTTAAGTCTTATTAAAAGTTCGGCCCCAGTAGCGGCATTAATACTTATAATAATGGTGTCGCTGGCCATCAGCTTTAATCGTTACCTTCTAACCCCGCTTTCTCGCTTAACCAGTTTTACCGAATCTATCAAAAGCCGTCGAGATTATGGGCTAAGACATGACTATAAGGGCAATGATGAGGTAGCCCATTTAAGTGAAAATATTAATGAAATGTTATCCAGAATTGAAGAGCAAGACATTGATAATAAAAACTTCACCAATGATCTAATTCAAAATCGAGTAGATTTAGAATACCTGGCTAATTATGACTCCCTAACCAAACTGCCCAATAGAAAATATTTTAGTAGTTTGCTGGCCAAAGAAATGGAAAGGGTACATCGCCATGACGGTAATTTAATGGTGATGTTTTTAGATTTAGACAATTTTAAAAATATTAACGATACCCTGGGTCATGGCGCTGGGGATGAATTATTAAAACAGGTGACCACCTTAACCCACGCTCAAATTAGAGGTAGTGATATTTTGGCAAGGATTGGTGGTGATGAGTTTCTAATCCTGGTGACAGATTTTGATGAAGATATTGTCTATATGTCGATTAAAATTGCAGAGCGAATCATTAGCTCGCTAGATCAGCAGTTTTTAATTGGTAATGCCTGGGTTCAAACAAGCGTCAGCATCGGCATTGCCGATGCCATTAGTTCAAGTTATAACGCCGAATCGATTATCAGTAATGCCGATATTGCCATGTATCAAGCCAAAGAATCAGGGCGTAATACTTTCGCCTTGTTTCAGCAAGATCTTCAGGAAAGCAGTTTAAGAAAAATGACAATTTCAAATTCTATTCTTTCAGCATTGAAACATGAAGAATTTGAAATGCATTATCAAATCAAAGTGGGTGGCAATGGTCGGGTAAACGGTGCCGAGGCATTAATTAGATGGAGTAGCCCATTTGACGGCTACATCTCACCGGCTGAATTTATTCCCGTTGCTGAAAAAAGTGGAAAGATAATGGCCATTAGCCGCTGGGTGATTAATCGAGTCTTTAAAGATTTTTCAGCCATACAGGATATGTCGGATGAACCGGTTGTGGTTTCCATGAACCTTTCTGCCTATGATATTCGAGACCTGGCGTTGGTGGTTTATATAAAGGAACAGGTTGATCATTATAATATTGATACATCGCTTTTGGAGTTTGAAGTCACCGAATCCGCCTATTTGGATAACTTTAAAGAGGCCAATGAGTTTTTTGAAAAAATAAGAGAATTAGGGTTTTTGCTGGCATTGGATGATTTTGGTACAGGCTATTCATCTTTAAGTTATTTAACCAGAATAGAAATCGATACCCTAAAGATCGACCAATTTTTTGTAGAGAGTATTGGTAAGTCATCCAAAGATGACTTAGTCATTGATGCGATTATTAGCTTGTCTCATAAATTGAATATTCGTATTTGTGCTGAAGGGGTGGAAACACAGGAGCAATTGAATTATTTGATAGAGCAAGATTGCTATCAGGTTCAAGGGTACTTCTATTCAAAGCCATGCCAGTTAACAGAGCTTCCCCTTGAAATTAACAGAATAAATGGGCAGTTAAAGCAAGACTTAATACTCCAAGGTATAAATAATGTGTAGGGATTTAGGAATATCAATGCCTTGTGGTAAATAAGCAATGGCGCGAGTTTTTGTATTTAATTGTTGAATAATGTCTTTTGTATTATTAAACTCAAGCGGTGGCTCGGCCTTTCCTGAAAATTTCATTTGTATCCAGTAGGAGTTAATCCTAGACTCGGTAAGGCCTATCACGGTTGAATTAAATATAATTCTTGTTTTATTTCCCTGGCTTAAATTAATAGGTTTAAGGTTGTGTAATATACCTTTCATGTATATTTGTTTTATTTGTTGTGGGCTTAATAAACCAATGTCTTCAGCATTGGTGACCACCAGGATTTTATTGCCTCCCGCCATTACAAACTGAGCAGAAGTCAAAAGCATGAAAATTAAAATGAATCGACGTCTAATCAAAATACCCACTCCAGAGCAAAGAGTAGAATATTGGATTCATTGTCGAAGGATTCGCCTTCATCCACATTGAAGGTAGAGGTGTTGTCTTTTTTAGCCTGTATGTTTTTAAACTCTGCTTTTAATGCCGTGTCATATCTAACATCCCACCTTACGCCTAAGGCCCAGCTGTTAATGTCGCTTTCTTGCCGCCCATCAAATACCTGTTGGTAGCCAAGAGAAAGTTGATCAAGTGTGGGGCTTATGCCACTGGGTATTTCATCTATCTTGTCTGCTAAATCATCGCCTCGGTAGCCATAGGTTATTAAGAAAGTTAGCTCGTTGAAATATTTTCCAAAAGTTAGGTAATAGCTGCTGATTTCTGGAAAAATTATTTGTTTGGGTTTTATTTTTGTCAATTCACCAATTACAAAATAATTTAATGAATCGTATTCAATACCTAATTGATAAAATTCTACTGGGCCATTAGGTACCAGAGAATCGGCGGTTTTTTCAAACCCTGCCAACTGAATATTATTGGCAAGTGATTCCAGTTGTAATTCTAAGCTGGCGTCTCCCTCATGATAAGAGGCGCGGAAGTTAAATGGACCTGATTTTAATTCACCAATTACCCCCTGTAATTGCTCAACTCGGGTGGAGATTTGAGTACCATTACTGGTGATATCACCATCAAACTCCCCATAATAAACTTCCAAGAAGGCGCTGTATTTTTGTGCTGAGTAGCTGTAGCGAATATCAATGCCTTGAAATTCATCAAATATATAGCCGTTGTACAATTCTTTTGGCGCGATTACCCAGGGGTAGGCATAACCCACGTTTAATACATCACTTTTTGAATAGAAGGGGGTGCGCATTTGTCCCATTTTAATTTGAACATTGGAGCTAGGACGATAATTGAAATAAAGCCATTCTATGCCAGAGTCCAGGTCGGAGTTGCTATGAGCTATCCCTAGAGCGGTTGCAGATAGATACTCATTTATTTTTAATTGTGTCTGTAGGCCTATTAAGCTGTCTTGATCAATTGCTAATTGGTCATCATAACCATGATAACGAACGTTCGAGTCATCTATTATACCACTTACAATTCTGGCATAGCCTGAGACGCTGGTTTCCATGGCTAGGCTTGCTTGATTGAAAAACATGAGTGTGCAGATGAGGCTGAGTTGAATATTGGCCTTTGAAGATAAGCTACTGATAAAAGATTGAAAGGTAGTGGGCATTTAAATTCTTCTCATTGACCTTTACTAGAGGAAGGTACTGGCCTCTACTTTGTATAGATGAGGTCTTGCATTATTACAAGGCACCTTACAGATTAATGACAGAGCCCTTATTAACGACTTGCCAGTGAGTGGTTAGTAAAAATGGAGCGTTAAAAATACGTTGGAGTATAAGATGATAATTTTAAGGTGAAAATTCGGCGACAGTCATTATTTACTCTTTAAGTTGTGATAATACAGATGTATTTTCTTTTCCAGTTCGCCGTTTTTTTTCATGTTATTAAGAGCTTGAGTGATAGCCACTAACAAGTTTTGGTGTTTTTTATTCAGGTAGTGGTATAGCTTCACTTCAAATAATGGCGGCTCTAAAAATTGAATACCACTGGTGCTTACTCCCTGAGCTTGTAATTGCGCCATGCTGGAAAGAGCTAAGGCCTTGTCTTGCAAAATAATGTCGGTGCGCTTTCTTAACAAGAACTGGATCAATTCAATATCCTTGCTTACTATTCCTGATTGTATTTGGTGTTTATTCAGTTCATTTTTTATGAGTTGAATCCCGCGCCGATAGGCCACATCATACTTGGATATATCCTTCCAGCTCTTTATGGGCAATCTCTTCAAACTTAATGCATAAACGCCAGAATTCATGATGACAACAGGCACCTGAATGAGGTTTTTGTAATGTTCATTTATGCCTTTTATACGGGCAATTTCACCATCTGTGATGCCGCGGTTAGCATTAACCAATGAGCGTGAGGAAGGTAACGGCGCGAACTCTGCATTAATACTCAGAGTAGAGTAGGCCGGTTTAAGGATGTTCGAAAAAATATAGTGATCCATGGCGGAGTCGCTGCCAGAAAGGGTAAGTGATCCATTGGCCACAGCGGCTGAGCCTGACAAAAGGGCTACTAAATAAACGATTAACACTATCGACGTCGTTATAAACACATTATGGCAGCTGTCTTTGGGCTTGTGTATTAACTGCATATAGTCTGCATAAACCGAGTTTAAGAGCGTGAAATAAGTATAGATTGCGCTCTTTTTCCGTCAATGAAGCACATTTTCTTAACGACGTAACAGCTCTTAACAATTTTATTATTGACCACTTACCTACCGGTAGGTAAGGTGGCTGGCATATTAAATCCAGGTCCAGTAGATGAACACCAAACAACACATTGTAGAATTGTCTGCCGACATGCTGCGCTCAAGTGGTTATGGTGGTTTTAGCTATCTGGATATTTCACGAAAGTTGGGCATTACTAAGGCCAGCGTGCATCACCATTACCCTAAAAAGCAGGACCTGGGTTTGGCTTTATGCGAGTGGTCTCATGATTGGTTGACTCAGGGCTTTGAACATTTTGATGCTCATGGAACCTCTAGCTGGGACAAGCTTGAGCGTTACCTGCGAGCGGCCATGAAACATTCATTGAGTGATCAGAAAATGTGTCCTATTAGCGCATTTTATAATGATCTGAGCAAATTATCGCAGCCCATGAAAGACGCGCTAATTGCACTGGATGATTATGAGCTGGACTGGGTTGAAAAAGTCATGACAGATGGCATAAAAAGTGGTGACTTTCATCCTCAGGAAGATCCACGCGCAGTGGCCGCCCTATATATTTTTAGCTGCAAAGGCGCTTTGTATTACGCGCGCCTTCACGGCAAAGAATTGTTTCATCAAACCATGAAGCAATTTGAGTATTTAATTAAAACGTAACTCTTAATACATAAGAATCTCGTTTTATTAATTTGAGTAGAGTTTAAGCAGTACTAATAAAAAAATTTGCCAATCAAACTTACCTATAGGTAGGCGGCATTAACGGAGAAAAATATGTCTGATTTAAATCCTTTGTTCCAACCCATTGAACTGGGCCCATTGTCTTTGCAAAACCGCATCGTTATGGCACCCATGACCCGTACGTTTTCACCGGGTAACGTACCTAACGACATGGTAGTGGCCTATTACGAACGCCGTGCCGAAAACGAAGTGGGTTTAATCATTACCGAAGGAACTCCTGTGGGCCATAAAGCCGCTAATGGTTATCCTCGTGTGCCTTTCATGCACGGTGAAGCAGCATTGGCCGGTTGGAAAAAAGTAGTGGATGCAGTACATGCTAAGGGTGGCAAGATTGCTCCTCAGTTATGGCATGTAGGTTCGGTTCGTAAAGAAGGTGTAGAGCCAGATAAATCGGTACCGGGTCATAGTCCATCAGGTTTGTTTAAGCCTGGTAAAGAAAATGGCATCACCATGACTCAGCAAGACATTGATGAAGTAGTGGAAGCATTTGCACAAGCCGCGGCAGATGCCAAAGAAATTGGTTTTGATGCCATAGAAGTTCACGGTGCTCACGGTTACCTGGTGGACCAATTTTTCTGGGAAGGCACCAACCAAAGAACTGACTCTTACGGTGGCAGTGCTCTGGCTCGTACCAAGTTCGCGGTAGAAATTGTTGAAGCTATTCGTAAACGCGTAGGTGAAGACTTCCCAATTATTTTCCGCTTTTCTCAGTGGAAGCAGCAAGATTACGAAGCGCGTTTGGCACAAACTCCTGAAGAGTTGAATGAAATCTTAACGCCACTTGTTAAGGCAGGTGTGGATATTTTCCATTGCAGTACTCGTCGCTTCTGGGAAAAAGAATTTGAAGGTTCTGACATGAACTTGGCCGGTTGGACCAAGCAATTAACTGGAAAACCTGTTATTACCGTGGGCAGTGTTGGTCTTGACTCAAGCTTCATCGGTGAAGACGGTGACGGCATGGAAATGTCTGGCGCTTCAGGTGTTGAATCAGGTTCTATTAACCAGTTAGCGGATCGTGTTGCACAAGACGAATTTGAATTAGTAGCTGTAGGTCGCGCCTTATTGCAAGATCCTGAATGGGTACTAAAAGTTAAAAATAACAAGCTGGATGAATTACAAGATTACTCAAAAGAATCTTTAATGACTTTGGTTTAAGCGTTACGAATAAATGCATCGCCTAGCGGTGCATTTATTTCTAAATTTCACCTACCTCTTTATTTGTCCTATTTATTATATTATCTGTCCTATCCTTCCATTGATTTTCACAGCTTACAAAATCTTTACTGAAAAATATTTTTATTTAAGGTAAAACAGCGCCAGTTATTTTTAAGCTGGATATCTTATGTCTCGTCGTATTATCTCACTTCCTGAAAAATTTCATTTTACCACTGAATACACAGTGCTATTCACTGATATTAATGGTGCCAATCATATGGGGGCCGATCGTGTTCTGCCTATTACCAGTGAAGCGCAATTGCGGTTTATTAAGAGTTTAGGCTATAAAAATGCAGTGTTATTTGAAGATGCGGGTTTAATTATGGTGCACTCTGAGGTCCAGTATATTTCAGAAACCGATTATGCAGACGAACTTATCATTGATTTAGCTGTAGAAAATATGGCGGAAAAAAGTCTCGATTTTGTCTATCGGATTTTCAACAAAAATAAAAACATAGAAACCGCGCGAATTAAAACCAGTATGCTATTTTTTGACTATGACGAGAAAAAAGTCGTGGCCGTTCCCCAAGGCTTTAGTGATCGCTTTAAGGGCGTTAATTAGTTCTTACTAATACATTTTATTCATAGACTAATACTGGGCGAAATTAACATTCCGTAGTGCTTTTCGCCTGTATTTTTGACTTTTTTAGTCATTGTTCAAATGGCCCAAAATGACGATCCTTGAACGCTTGTTTTTATAATTGAAAACGCTAGGCCAGTTTGTTTGGCCACTTATCAAAGGAAAAGTTATGACTGTGTACCAGGCACCGCAACGTGACATGAAATTTGTAATGGATGAACTGCTCGATTTGCAGTCTCATTACGCTTCTTTACCCGGTTGTGAAGACGCCAGCCCAGAAATTATTGACGCTATTCGTGAAGAAGGCGCAAAGTTTTCTACCAATATATTGGCACCTTTGAATAAAGTGGGTGATCAACAAGGTTGCACCTGGAGCGAAACCGGCGTGAAAACTCCAGATGGTTTTAAAGAAGCTTACGATCAATTCCGTGAAGCCGGTTGGACAGGTCTGATTCAGGACCCAGCTTATGGCGGTCAAGGTTTACCTCAATCTGTGGGCACTATGTTTGGCGAAATGGTGGCCAGTTCAAATATCGCATGGAGCATGGTAAACGGCGCCAATAGCGGTACCTTGGAAACTTTGCACGTTTGGGGCACGCAAGAGCAAAAAAATATCTACATGCCTAAAATCGTTGAAGGCGCATGGACAGGCACCATGTGTTTAACCGAAGCACATTGCGGTACTGACTTGGGTATGTTGCGTACTAAGGCCGAGCCAAATGCAGATGGCTCTTATAATGTTACTGGTCAAAAAATCTTCATCACTGAAGGTGAGCACGATATGTCTGATAACATCATTCATATTGTTTTAGCGCGTCTACCAGATGCACCGGCTGGCGTTAAAGGTATTTCTCTATTTATCGTGCCTAAATTTGTACCTGATGCTAACGGTGAAGCCGGTGAGCGTAACCCTGTAAGTTGTGGTTCTATCGAACACAAGATGGGTCTAAACGCGAGCCCAACTTGTGTGATGAATTTTGACGGTGCCAAGGGTTTTCTGTTAGGTCCTGCCAACAAGGGTCTTAATTGCATGTTTACCTTCATGAACAACGCACGTTTAGGTGTGGGCATGCAGGGCATGATTCACGCAGAGCTTGGCTTTCAAAAATCATTAGCTTACGCAAAAGATCGTTTGCAGATGCGTTCTTTAACCGGCCCTAAAAATCCTGAGTTAGCCGCTGACCCAATTATTGTTCACCCTGATGTTCGTCGTATGTTGCTTCAGCAAAAATCAATTGCCGAAGGTGGTCGTATGTTTATCTACGATATCGCTAAAATGATTGATGTAATGCAGCGCTCCGATGACGAGGAAGTTATTAAAGAAACCGATGACACTCTGGGTTTATTAACACCTATCGCTAAAGCGTTCTTAACTGAAATGGGTTTTGAATCCGCTAACCTAGCGCTTCAGTGTTTTGGTGGCCACGGTTACGTGAAAGAGTGGGAAGTAGAGCAAAACGTACGTGACTCACGTATTGCTTGTATCTATGAAGGTACTACAGGTATTCAGGCGCTAGATTTATTAGGCCGTAAAATTCTAGGTACTAAAGGTGAGCGCTTACGTAAGTACACCAAGAAAATTCACAAGTTCTGTGAAGCTAATGTCGATAACCCTGTATTGAATGAATTCGTAACTGAATTGCAAAAGTACAATAAAGAGTGGGGCGAGTTGGTTATGAAAGTGGGTGGTTCTGCCATGCAAAACCCAGATGAATTGGGTGCCGCTTCTGTAGACTTCCTAATGTACTCAGGTTACCTGGTATTAGGCTTTTACTGGGCACAAGCCGTTGCAGTGGCCGATAAGAAACTAAAAGAAGGCACTACAGAGGAAGATTTCTATAAAGCGAAAATCACCACTGCTCGTTTCTTCTTCCAGCGTATGCTGCCTAAGACCCGGGGTTATGTGGCTACCATGAATACAGGTGCTGCTAACTTGATGGATCTGGATGCTGAGCATTTTTCTTTTTAATTGTTAAATAACTAAAAAGAAAGCAAAAGAAAAAGCCCAACCGATCTGAGATCGGTTGGGCTTTTTTACGTTCAGGATTCTGGACCCAAGTAAATCCTAAGTACTTACATCCATTTAAGCAATGCAGCGGTGGCAGGGGAAAATAATTGCTCCGTGCATTATTTTCATTTCCACCTTCCATGGTGGTCATGCCAAGGAGTGCAAATTCAGGATTAGCCGGATGCTAAAAAGCAAACTGCCAAGCCAGTGTTAGGGTATCGTCTTGTGCCATTTGTGGGCCATCTAAATCTTGCTCAAGCTCCTTATTGTATT
>ERZ1027231.432-NODE-432-length-11624-cov-17.143746_pt1 | contig 11624 bp, 9 predicted proteins | sample MGYA00520866_ERZ1027231 | MGnify/ENA primary metagenome ERZ1027231 (study PRJEB33311, sample SAMEA4378411) | marine metagenome | biome: Marine biome; feature: Fjord; material: Water | collected 2014-07-20T08:00:00Z/2014-07-... | depth 75 m ...
CTGATTCAACAGAGGCAAAAGCAGGTAGGGTTGCGCTCAATAATAGAGCCATTGCTAGTTTACGCATTTTTTCATTCCATGAGACTAGTTATTTAGATTCGGCACAGTATAGCGATTTATTGTGTGCTGCCAATAGTTGATAGAGAATTAATTAAGAAATCCAATATGGAAAGGCAATAAACACTAGTAAATTTTGGGGTTCGGTCATTGGTGAATCCATGGCAGGGATAAAAGCAAAATTTTATCCCTGCCATGGAACCCATATAACCACTTCGAATAGCTTCCACCATTTCATTTATGCGCATCTTCGCGTAATATGCGCGCAAAATTTGACAAGGCTCACAGACAGGCTTTTAAACCTGTGTAGGGTCGTTGCTAAGGAGTAGCACTTGAACATATATGTCGCTATCTCTCCTTGCAAAATTGCCCAAGTGCAAGGAATGTTATGAAAATCACAGTAGTTGGTACCGGTTATGTGGGCCTTTCTAACGCAATGCTACTTGCTCAGCATAATGAAGTAGTGGCATTAGACATAGACCCAGCAAAAATAGCGTTGTTAAATGACCGCCAATCCCCCATTAGCGACACTGAGCTAGAAGATTTTCTTAGCAATAAACCCATAGACTTTACCGCCACCCTAGACAAAGCCCAAGCTTATAAAGACGCCAGCTTTGTAATTGTGGCGACTCCCACCGATTACGACTCAGACACCAACTATTTTAATACCGCATCGGTAGAGGCCGTTATAAAAGATGCCATCGCGTATAATCCGCATGCCACCATCGTTATAAAATCTACCGTGCCCGTGGGTTATACCCAAAGTATTAGCCAAAAATATACAAGCAGTATCATTTTATTCTCGCCAGAATTTCTTCGAGAAGGCAGTGCTTTACACGACAATCTGTACCCATCACGTATTATAGTAGGCAGTGAAAATGGCCAAAACGAACAAACACAACAAAAAGCAAAACAGTTCGCTAGCTTATTAGCTCAAGGGGCCATTAAAGAAAGCATAGGCATACTGCATACCAATAGCACAGAAGCCGAAGCTGTAAAGCTGTTTTCAAATACCTATTTGGCCATGCGTGTATCTTATTTTAACGAGTTAGACAGTTACGCCGAAAGTCATGGCCTAAACAGCAAGCAAATTATCCAAGGTGTGGGCTTAGACCCGCGCATTGGTGACCACTACAACAATCCTTCTTTTGGTTATGGAGGGTATTGTTTGCCTAAAGATACAAAGCAGTTATTAGCGAACTACCAAGATGTGCCAAATAATATTATTGGTGCCATTGTGGATTCTAATACCACCCGTAAAGATTTTATTGCTGACGCCATTATTAAAAAGAACCCTAAGGTAGTGGGCATTTATCGTTTAATTATGAAAACCGGGTCGGACAATTTTAGAGCCTCTGCTATTCAAGGGATTATGAAGCGCATTAAAGCCAAGGGAATAGAGGTGGTGTTGTTTGAGCCTGAGTTGGCCGAGGATGAGTTTTTTCATTCTAGGGTGGTTAAAGATTTAGAAGAGTTTAAAGAAATAGCCGATGTGATTGTGGCTAATCGCATGACAGATATTTTAGATGATGTGATAGGTAAAGTTTATACGCGTGATTTGTTTGGGAGTGATTAAGGTGGTTGTAAGCTTAGTTAGGGGGCTGCCCCATAGTAAACTGTTAAAATTAGTCGAAATATAAAATTGTACTTAATAATATTGCTCCATATTTTTCACATTATAAGGATTAAGCGATGGCACTAAGTATACAGTTAGCGATTGAGTAAATCACAGGGTCGGGCGTGTAGTGCATTGGTTATGAGTGTTGTTGGTCCGCTTAGAGTAAAAGAAATTAGAATGCGAATTATTTCATGAATATTATGTTGTTTGTAAACAATGTATCCAAGAAATTACCATCGAAAGCCTTGGGTAATACTGGCTGGTTAGTCGGTGAGAAAATTTTGGTTATGGGCTTGTCTCTACTTGTAAATATAGCAATAGCAAGGGTATTTGGCCCTGCTTTGTTTGGAGAGTTTAGTTATTTACTGTCTCTTTTTGCTCTGCTTGGGCCCATTGGTACTATGGGCATTAATGCGATTGTATCTAGAGAAATAATTAACAACCCTGATAAGTCCCAAGAAATTATTGGTAGTGCTGTTTTTATTAGATTGCTGGGTGTGCTGGCAATCTTAATTATATCGCTATTAGTCTGGGCTGAAGGATCTTTGCTTGAGAGTGTATCTTTTCCTCATGGGCTTTTGTTCTTGGCGATTGCAGGTCTATTTACTTCGTTTCAAGTGGTTGAATTTTGGTTCCAGGCTAAAGTTGCCTCTAAGTATATTGTTAGGTGGCGGATACCGGTGGCAGTGGTGTTTGCGATGACCAAACTTTATTTTCTTTGGCTGGGTGCCAATTTACAATGGTTGGTGCTGGTATATGCACTTGAATTGTCTGTTATGGGTTTAGTTGTTTTGCTTGTTTATTCTAGGTCGGTGACCTGGATAAAATACCTGCATGTGAATATAACTTATGCTCTGAGTTTGTTAAGGCAATCATTCTGGCTTATCTTTTCTGGATTTGCCTCTATTATATATTTAAAAATTGATCAAGTTATGCTTGGGAAAATGGCCACAAATGCCGATGTAGGAGTTTATGCGGTTGCTAGTAGGTTGTCTGAGGTTTGGTATTTTTTCCCTGAGGCAGTAATGGCTTCTTTTTTTGCAAGCTTATTGGTCCATAGAAAAAATAATCAGCAAGAATATTACCGGAAAATTCAGAGCCTCTGTGATGCTTTGTTTGCATCGTCGTTGTTGTTGGCTATGTTTGTTAGTTTATTTTCAAGTCTAATTGTTGGGGTTCTTTATGGTGATGGTTACGGGGAGTCGTCCGTCATATTAAGTATCCATATATGGGCTGGTTGCTTTGTGTTTATGCGTGCGTTGTTAAGTAAGTGGCTTATTGCAGAAAATCTTCTTAAATTTTCATTGGTATCTCATGGGTTGGGCGCTTTGGTGAATGTGGTATTGAATTACTGGATGATTCAGCAATGGCAGGGAGTGGGTGCTGCTCTGGCAACGGTAATTTCATATGCGGTAGCGTCTTATTTTGCCCTCTTTATATATGGACCGACACGCAAAATGGCTTATATCATGACCACTTCTATTTTGTTGCCCATCCGGTTGATTGTTATGGCCCCTAATTATTTGTTGAAAAAGGTATAAAAATTGTTAAGGAAATATATTGCTAGGCTTTTATCGGGCAAGCAGAAAGATATTATACATGGTGCCATTGAGCGCTTTGACATTACCTTGGTAAGGCTGTGTTCAAAAAACACCGTATTTAGTACTCTTTATTTTTTAATCTTTAGTAAACAGTTTCATAGAGAGCATAAGGCTGTGCTTCAGGGACGACTTCAATATCATAAATCTTTAAAGGTGGCTGGCCATAGTTCTGTATTGTTAAGGCGTAATATCCATCGGCTTGAAAAGGGGGTGATAATGCGCCCCCGAAGAAGTGTTTTTGCAGAAGCCTTTATAATGGAAACCGCTAAATGTTACGTGAAGTGCAGTAAAGATAAAGATCATTGTGTAGAGGAGTTGAAGTGGGCTTTCGATACTTTGAATGTGTATTTTTCTGTTGTGGGTAGCACTAGCGTTATTGACAATGCTAGGGCAGTATTTTCAAAGGCAAGCTTTAAGGCGACGGACCATAAATTTGAGAATGAGCCGTCATTTAGCCCTTACTTCAAAAAAGACTCCGTGATTTCCTCTGTTAGTTTTGAGCAGTTAGAGGGGTTGTTTTACCAAAGGCGCTCTGTTCGATGGTTTGAGAAAAAAGATGTACCGATTGATTTAATTAATAAAGCGGTTGGCATTGCTAAGCAAGCGCCGTCAGCTTGCAATCGTTTGCCTTATAAATTTGTAGTGTCAAGTGAACCCGAACTAGCAAAAAAAGTTGCGGACTGCGCAATGGGGACGGCAGGATTTTCAGATAATATACCTTGCATTATCACTGTAGTGGGGGATCTATCAGCCTACCCTGCTGAGCGAGATAGGCATGTGATTTATATTGATGCCTCATTGGCTGCCATGCAGCTAATGCTGGCCTTTGAGGCTCTGGGTCTTAGTTCATGCCCAATAAATTGGCCTGATATAGAAAGTAGAGAAAAGAAAATTTCAAATTTATTGGGTCTCTCTTATGTTGAGCGTCCTGTAATGTTGATTGCCGTAGGTTATGCAGACCCAGAAGGGATGATCCCTTTTTCGTTGAAGAAAAAAAATGAGCTATTGGTTAAGGAAGTCAAAAATGTTAATTGAAATTAAGGGTGTGCAGTTTGTAAATAAAGGTGCGGAATTAATGCTGCATGCAATTATGCAAAGCATTGAATCTGAGTTTTCAGATGTGTCATTTGTCTTGGAAGTTTATGAATCAAGTCCTTATGAAGAGCGGGCTAAGCTAGCAACTCTTCAGAAGTTCTCATTGAGGTCAGGTCGATTAGATTTAAACTTTGTTTCCTACTTACTTCCAAAGCCACTTAAGCGTTTTGCGAGACGGTTTGGTGTCGTATTTGAGTGTGATGTTGATGTTGTCTTGGATGCATCTGGGTTTTCGTACGGGGATCAGTGGCCTGATATGACGGTTGAGCGAATGGTTTCTGAGTTGAAGCGTTATAAAAAGCATGGCAAGAAGTATATTTTTATGCCGCAGGCTTTTGGTCCTTTTACACGAAAAACTACTGTATCTGCTTTACAGAATCATTTAGCCAAATCTAGTTTGGTTCTTGCTCGAGAAGATAGTTCGTATCAGTACATAAGAGATATTGCTCCTGATCTTGATAACTTAGAGCAATTTCCAGATTTTACTAACTTGGTTAAAGGAATTACTTCTGAAGATTATCAAGGTATTGCAGGGAGTGTAATTATAGTCCCGAATAATAATATGATAAGTGCAAGGAATAATAATACAGGGTGGTTTAGTTCCTACGAAGACACAATGGTTGCATTGGGAGAAGAAGCACTTGCGAAGGCGGTACCTGTCGTTATATTAAATCACGAAGGGCCTGCGGATAAGTTGATTTGTGAATCCCTAAGTGCTCGATTGGGTGGAGTTAGAATTGTGAGTGAGCAAAACCCTTTAATGGTTAAAGGGATTTTAGGCTCGGCTAAAGCCGTTATCAGTTCGAGGTTTCATGGGTGTGTAAGTGCATTGTCCCAAGGGGTGCCGTGCTTGGGAACAAGTTGGAGCCATAAATACGAGAGATTGTATGATGAATATGGCGTGAGAGAGTGGTTGATCCCAGAAAAAGATACGGATAGTAAGTCACTTATTGAATCAGTTTTGTATGACGATACAGCGCGTGAACGAGTTGTTCGTGCATCTGAGAGTCTAAAGAAATTATCCCGAACTATGTGGAAGCGGGTGTTTGAGGTGATTGATGTTAAATGATTGCATTAAATTATACAGGGCATTATTTTTTCAGGAATAGTATTAAGTAATAGGTTTTAGGGTCGGCTAACTAGTGAGCATACTCTGAATGTGCTTATAGTGTGACTGACTCAGGACTAGAAAATAGTTATATAAAATTGAAATTGTTGTGGTTGATGACTGCTCTATTAGTATTAAGTCGTGTTCTGACAGCAAAAGAACTTTTTCTTAATTATTGAAGCTGGCAAGCTACTGTTTATTGTTTATTGTTTATTGTTTATTGTTTATTGTTTCTTCGTGAATTTAATTTCTCTACGAGTGGCAGTGGAATAACAAACCTATATGCCAACTTTTAGTTAGGCTGATTAGATAGGTTGATGAGTATTCACATGATTATATTGCGTTAAATATTGTGACTAGCCAGTCCCCTTGAAATTAATTGCTGGCATCCTCCTCAAATTGAGTTATAAATTTTTAATATAGGTGTCCGTATGAATACTGATTCATTCGAAAATCTCGTGTCGGCCATAGTTATTACTCATAATAGAGTGGAGAGGCTAGAACGAGCGATTAACTCTGTACTTGCACAAACTTATGCCAATATAGAGCTGATTATTGTAAATGATGGTTCAAAGGATGGTACTAAGGAATACTTAGATGTTTTAGCCGCAAAAACTCCAAATATTAAAGTCATACATCACGAACTTGCGAAAGGCGCGTGTGCAGCAAGAAACACTGGCATAGGAAGCGCTTCAGGGCACTATATCGCAGGATTAGATGATGACGATGAATGGATGCCGGAAAGAATAGAGAAAATGAAAGCGCTCTACTCCAAAGAACATTCATTTGTATATGCATCGGATAATATCATTACTGACGGGAATTTAACTTCACTCATTCGCCGCGGTAGTGCTGATCTTGATAGTATTCTGTCTGGAAATATTGTGGGCAATCAAATATTTACAGAAACATATAAATTACGCTCTGTAGGTGGTTTTGATGTGAATATGCCAGCAGCTCAAGATTGGGACGTATGGATTAGATTGATTCTTGAATATGGTAGAGCATTTGCTTGCGATGCTATTCTTCAAAATATCTACCAGGAAGGGGATGACCGAATAACAACTTCATCTAAAAAAGTAACTGGTTATTGGGCTTTGTATAAAAAATATAAATTAATTATGAGTAGGCGTAATCGAACGGCTCAGTTAACTCAATTGTATGTTGCGAAAAATAAAAAAATGTCGTTTAAAACTGCAAAAATAATGTTGCTAAATTTAGCCGGATTTCGAGTGTTTAAGGGTGTTATTAATTCCTTGTTTCCTAAACAGTTTGCTCAGTTAAAATATTTGGCAAGGAGGTAGCTTGTGGGATGGTTGGTCTACTTCTGGCTTGTTGCATCAAATGTCCAGACGGTTTTATCTATCGATGTTGGTGGTGTAGCTGTAAAACTGTTTCACTTTATTACTCTTGTCTTGCTATTTTTTTTATTAATACGTAAGAAAGTACCTGCAGTTAAAAATAGTTTGTTTTGGTTGGCTTTGAGTGTTTTGTTATTTTTCATTATTCATTCTGTAATTGCTTATGGTTTTTATGGGTTTAATGGGCTGATACTTAATTATATTTTGTCTTTAATGTGCTTGTTCCTCGGGTTCTTAGTTATAAATGAGTTTGAGTTTCCTTTGAAGGCCTTGCAGAATATGGCACTTATATTATTCTCGATAATATTGTTGAAAGATATATTTTTTATTCGGGAAATTGTTTCCTTTCTAAGCGCTCCATATGGCCATCCTATTATTTGGTATTTGTATGGAGGGGGACCTAATCTTGAAGCTACTTGGTGCGGAATGTTTTTGGCTTTTTTCCTCAAGGAAAAAATATTTTACCCTTTAGCCGTTTTTGCTTTGGTTATCTCCTTTATGTATGCGAGTAGGGTTGGATTTATTGTTGTTTTTGGTGTGGTGTTTGCCAAAGCAATTTTTAGTTATGGAGCATTGCGGGTTATAGTATTTTCAATGGCGGGTTTAGTTGCAATAGTTGCAACCTTTATGTATGGAGATTTTTATTTGGTTGAACGATTTGCTAGTGTTGGAAATGATCCTGGGTCAGTTGGGCGTTTGAATTTGTGGAGTGATTCTATTAATTCAGTCCTGGGTAATCCTTTCGGTTATGGTGCTGGAAATGCTGTGGGCTCCCTTCTGTATGGTGATTACATTGAAGACAACGTGCATAACTATGTCTTGCAGGTGTTGATGGACTTCGGAGTTGTAGGCGTTGTAGCATGGCTTTTGTTCTATTTTAAACTCATTACCCTCTCTTTCCGAAAACCTGAGTATGCTGAGTATTTTATATTTTTCAGTATGTTTTTTGTGGCCTCCATGATCCAATTTCGAGGTGGAGAGGTTATGTTTTGGATTGTGGTTGGTGTTTTTTCAGGGTTGTTAGAGAGGGAGATAGTTAATGATTCGACTGGCAGTGTTGATCCCCGTTTATAATGGTCAAAGAGAACTTGAAAAATCTCTAAATAGTTTAGAGCCTATAGATGGAGTTTTTGTTGAAGTTGTAGTGGTGGATGATGGTAGCAGAGAACCTTTGATCGGAAGAGGGGTGCCTGAAGGTGTTACCTTGAAGCTCATTAGGCTGGCTAAAAATCAAGGTATCGTCAGTGCTCTTAATACGGGGCTTGAATATATAGTAGCGCAAAACTTTGATTTCATTGCGCGGCTTGATGCTGGAGATGTGAATATCAACAGTAGAATAAATAAGCAAATTAACTTTTTAGTTAAGCACTCTAATATTGCACTTCTGGGTAGTTATGTTGATTTTGTTAATGAAGCTGGAGCAGTCGTTTTTAGTCAACGGCCTCCACAATCGCATCGGGAGCTAAGCAAGGCTATGTATTCAAATAATTGCTTCTGTCACCCAGCAGTAATGTTCCGTGTTTGTGCTTTAGAAAAAATCGGGTTTTATTCTAGTAACTACCCCAGGGCCGAAGATTATGAGATTTTTTGGCGATTTGTTAAAAAATATGAAACGGCAACTATTCCTGAAACACTTTTATTGTCTGAAGCTGGAATTGGTGGCATTTCTCGTAAGAATAGAAAAGAACAATTACTAACTCGCTTAAAAATACAACGTGAGAATTTTCAAGTTAGTCATTTAGCGAGTTGGATTGGTTTGGTTAAAACAAGCATTCTATTATTTCTGCCTTTAACTCTCATTGAAGCGATTAAGGGGTTAAAATGAAAACCATAGTGCATATCGTTGAATCTACTGCGACGGGGACCTTATCTATGGTTCGGCTTGGCGCAAACTTCCAAGCTGAATCGGGCTACGATGTAAAAGTTATTTACTCTATTCGTGAAGAAACACCTGAGGGTCTGGCCAGTTTGTTTCACCCAGCAGTTCAATTGATAAATGTGCAGATGGGTTCGTTAAAAGAGAAAGCATTGAGCCTATTTGAAATTCGAAAAATAGTTTCTGATAGTAAGCCCCAGGCTATATTTATGCATTCTTCATTTGCTGGTTTTTTGGGGCGTTTGGCTTTATTAGGAAAAGGCGTTAAGTGTTTCTATTTACCTCATTGCATCTCTTTTATGCGCAGGGACATTTCTACTATTAAGCGTGTGTTGTTCACCGCATTAGAATGGGCTGGTGCGCTTAAGTCTGCCACTTACGTTGCTTGCTCCGAAAGTGAAGGGCTGGCTATTAAAAAGCACATTCCTTTTAGGTCATGTGTGGTAGTGGAAAACGCGGTGAATGTGAATGCCTGGAGCTATCAAGGCGACTGGAATGCCCGTAAAAAGCAGGTAATCACCGTTGGTCAAATTCGCTTGCAAAAAGATCCCATGCGTTTCGCTCAGATCGCCAAAGCGGTATTGGCACAACGAAATGACGTGGAATTTGTCTGGGTAGGTGATGGCGAGCCAGAGTCAAAGCAAGCATTAATTGCAGCTGGCGTTAATGTAGTGGGATGGAAAACCCCTGAAGAGGTTAAAGCGCTGTTGCGATCCTCTCGTTACTATTTATCCACGGCTTTGTGGGAGGGCATGCCTGTGTCACCTATTGAGGCCATGCTTTCAGGTTGTGTTGCTGTGTTATCCGATTGTGCCGGAAATGTAGATATCGTCAAATCTGAGCATACAGGCTTTGTTTTTAAGGAGCGAGAGAATGCATTCCTGCAAATAAATAGACTATTGGATGATGAAAAACTAAGCGAAAAATTATCCGAGGCTGGGCGTATCCATAGTTCCAAGCAATATGCGGTGGAACGCTATGTTCGTGAAATGAATTCGTTAATTAAGGATTAAATATAGATGAAAACGGCAGTTATATTTGGTGGTTCGGGTTTTATTGGAAGTCACTTCAGTCAATATTTATTAGATAACAACATTGTCAATAAGGTGGTGGTGGCCGATATTGCCGCTCTTGATAAAGGCCGCATTACAGAGAAGTATTTGGCCTATGTCCAGGCAGATAAAATTACATTTATTGCATGCGATGTACGAAATAAAATTGAATTCTTCTTACCTGAAAAGACGAGTTTAATTGCCAATTTTGCTGCTGTTCACCGCGAACCTGGACATGAAGCGAGCGAGTATTATGAAACCAACTTATTGGGAGCTGAAAATGTTTGTGCCTGGGCGGAGCAAGTCGACTGTAAAAAAATAATTTTTACTAGCAGTATCGCCCCTTACGGACCATCTGAAGAGGCTCGAGACGAGCGTTCTTTACCTGTTCCTGCCACTGCGTATGGAGGCTCAAAATTAGCCGCCGAAAAAATACACCAGACTTGGCAAGCAGCAGATAAAGATAATAGAAAGTTAGTAGTCGTTCGTCCTGGCGTGGTCTTTGGTGCTGGGGAAGGGGGTAATGTTACTCGATTAGTTAAGGCCACGGTGAAACGATATTTCTTTTATATGGGCAACAAGAATACTCGTAAGGCGGGCACTTATGTAAAAGAACTTTGTAACGCCATGTGGTGGTCTATGAATTCGAAAGCGGATCAAAACCCAATTTTATTTAATATGTCAATGAATCCAGGACCAACGATTGAGGAGTATGTGGACACAGTATGTGAAGTAGCTGAAATTGAGCGCTTCGTCCCCAATGTCCCATTTAGCTTGATGTATTTGGCATCCTTGATTATAGACCCCATCGCCAAGGCTATTAAAATTGACCAGCCTATTAGCCCTGTTCGAATGAGAAAACTTGTTAAATCAAATAACATAATTCCTCAGTATTTAAGTGATAACGATTACCAGTACCTTTATAGTTTTAAGGAAGCGTTAGCTGATTGGAAGTTAGATAGAGGCTGTGATTGGAAGTGAAGTTGATTATCTTAAGGCTAGTTTAAGTTGTAATTACTTTTTGTGATTGCTCTTTATATCTGTTTTGTGGTGATTATTTCTTATTGTAATTGAAAAGTGATTGCTTTCTTAAGTTATTTGAATAAAAATTCAAAATTTAAATTACTTGTACAGGTTATGTGGTCCAGTTGAATCCCATATTGTTAGTACGGCATAATGCTTTAGTTGTAATGTATGAAGGTGAAGCTAGTCATATTAAGTGATCGTATATCCTCAGTAGTACATGTCGAAATTGAAACTTTCTTAAAGCATAAGGATATTAATTTCTGTGGCATACCTATAAAGATAGAGTGCAAATAGGGAGGAATCATTGTGGTGTCAATTTAATACGTATTCAATTATTTAACACTCCGCCGTAGAGATTGTTATCAAAGGTGGATGACTTGGGTCCCAGGAAAATAATTGAAGGGGTGGCCTAGGCTCTAGTATTGTTATTCATTACAATGGCTCCACTTTTAGTTGTGGTTGTTACATATCTAGGGATTTTAAGTAGCTTTAGATAACCTTATAATATGATGCATCTTCGCATGCTGTCCTCAAATATTTTATTATTAGCTCTAGAGTGCTGGGCATATACAGCTTGGCTTTGAAACCCTACTCCGATAACTATAGCGCGTCGGCGAACCAGAGATTATGAATCGAATCTAAAGGTATTGAGTCTATTATTTACGAACCGGTAATGGGTGATACTGAATTATCTACTCTAAAGTGGTACCGGTATTTTCTTTGTAATGATTAATCCATTTATAAAGGGCCTGTAAACCATTCTGTGTAACTGCCTGTTTTAAATATAGTCCTTCAAGCGGTCTTCGAACAGTATCGTAAATCTGTTCAAG
>ERZ1027231.433-NODE-433-length-11529-cov-22.508890_pt1 | contig 11529 bp, 7 predicted proteins | sample MGYA00520866_ERZ1027231 | MGnify/ENA primary metagenome ERZ1027231 (study PRJEB33311, sample SAMEA4378411) | marine metagenome | biome: Marine biome; feature: Fjord; material: Water | collected 2014-07-20T08:00:00Z/2014-07-... | depth 75 m ...
GTGGTATTGCCAATGACATTTATGTGATCACACATGCCCACATAAATGGCGGCATCGTCGGCGCCAGAAATGGTATTGCCTTCGACTAAGCCGTTTTTGCCAAATTGCGGAAATATGCCATAAAACGCGGCGTGTATGAGGTTATTGCTGATCTTAAAATTGTTGGCGCCCTGGGTCATGATGGCATTGCCCTTGTACCCCGTCACTTTAAAGCCATCTATGATGATGCCGTGACCAGAAGCGATAATGCCATCGTTTAATTTTGATTGGCCATCCATGTGAGCGTACTTACCGTCTTTTTGAAGCCCCTTAAGGGTGATGTTTTGTTTGTCCACATAAATGGATTCGTGATAGTAGCCGGGCTCCACCAATATGGTGTCACCGTCTTTGGCTTGATTGATCACAGTCTGAATGCTGCTTCCAGATTTTACAGTGAGCTCTTTTGCAAAGCTTATGCTGGCAACAATGACAAGGCCAATGAAGGCAAGTAGTTTTAGTTTCATAAAATTTTCTCCTTAAAAATAATGATTAAATGGCGTTTGGGTCGGTGCCGGTAATGGGGTCGGCGCCACCATGGCCACGATTAGCACCGGCTTCGCGCGTTAATAAATACGGCTTTTGTTCAAACAAGCTTTTTCTTTGTTGGCTGAAAAACGTAATTTCATTTTCCATGTTGTAGCGATGTGCACTGCCGCCATAAATTATGTAAAGATCTGCCAGGTCCTGGTCATTAATATTCTGATCAAAGATCTTGCTGGCTTTAGTGATAACGTTCATTTCTTTTTCAACCTCACCGGTGGCGGCATAACCTTGCAATAACCAGCGGTGAATCTCCAGGTTGTTGGGTTGTTGCAATATGGCCTTTTCAAATAACTCAATGGCTTCATCAGTATCGCCACCGATAAAAGAGGGCATGGTTAATTTCATTCGCCCCAGTAGATATAATCCCAGTCCATCACCAGCCTCCGGTTTACGTTGAACCGCATCTTCAATAAGCTTTAATGCTGGTGGTAAGGCACCAATGGCTTCTTTTACACTGCTGTCTTTTTCTGTGTTAGCTAAAAGGTAAGCGCCTTTTAACAGGTTAATCTCCGGGATAAATCCATCCAAAAATTCCACAGAGGCAATAAGATTTTGTGAGCGCTCACGGGTGGCACGCCACAACCCATTTAATTCATCACCCAAGGCACCTGACTGATAAAGTTTTGGATAGGATCTATTTAATACATCAAAATAATTTAGCTGGGCGGCCAGTGCCTCAAGTTTTAACTCGATGCCAAATGTAGATTGCTGTGCTGTTTCATAAATATATAAGGCGCCACAACCCAGTTGGTCACGATCCCACTTTTTTTCAAGTAAGTCAGAATAGGCCGCTTCCATTTTATCTGCCTGGCCCAGCAATTCGCAGTTCTGCAATTGGGCCTGGGTGGCCAGCTTGGATTCTTTATCCTCAATGGCGGGCATCTTGGTGCAGGCGCTTAAAATAAACGGCACCGTGAGTGCGAGTGTTTTTATGATTTTTTTCATTTCTTCGCTCTTTAGTTAATTGGAAGTCCAGAAGGATTCCGGGTGGGTGGTTGTGGTAATAGGGTTTCGTCTTCCAGGCTGGATAGAAAGGCCACTATGTCTTTTTCATTTCCCTTAGTGAGCTTGCCACCGGCGGTCATGTGAATGTGCCAGTGCAGTTTCAGTGAAAGCGCTGCGGGCGCCATGTGGCCGCGGGTATTGTTATAAAAACCCAAGACACCTTCCAGGGAATCAAATTGGCCAGCATGAAAATAGGGTGCCGTTTCGGTGATGTTACGCAGAGTGGGCACGCGAAATGCGCCCATTAAAAACTTGTCCTTTGATAATTCCCCTGCACCCTTATCCAGTGGAATATCATCAGGTTGGGGGGAACCAATCACCGCCATTTCACCGTCGGTAAACAAGGGGGGCACATGGCATTGCGAGCAGCGCCCCACAAAGCCTCTAAAGGCGTTATGGCCGCGAATCTCTTGTTTGGTTAGCGCATTTTGATCACCGTGAACGTAACGGTCATAACGACTATTTAAACTAATCAGGCTGGTCTCAAAGGCAGCCAGGGCATGGGTGGTGTTTTCTACACTGGGTGCTTGAGAATAAGCCTGCTTAAATAAATCCACATATTCAGGTATAGCGTTTAAGGTTTTTTCCAAATTTTCCGGGGTGTTGCCCATTTCTACATCTGAAAACAAGGGTAATGTGGCCTGCTTGGCTAAATCATCGCTGCGACCGTCCCACATGAAGCGCTCATGAAAAGCGATGTTCCAAAGTGTGGGGGTGCCACGGTTTAATTCACCGCGCTTGCCTGAGTCATCGCTGGCAGAAATAGAGCGACCACGGCCATCGGCCAGACTCTTGTCTAACTGGTGACAGCTGGCGCACGATAAATCCTGTTTTTTAGATAACACTGGATCAAAAAATAAAATGCGGCCTAGATCTATTTGTTGCGGGCTATAAGCCTTTTTCAATTTTGGCAGCTCTACGCGAAAACCACCGTGGCCTTTAGGTGAATCGTAAAAGTCGTAAAGGCTCACCAATTCACACTTTCCATTTTGGTTTTTATCAAAACTGGGTGGACACTTTGAATTAAGAACTTGTTCACCATTGGCATGACTATTTGCTGTGGCAATAGAAAAAGTTAGGGCAACCCATACAGAGAATAGTAATTTCATATTAATGCTCCTGGTGTTGATTCACTTTTTCGGGAACCTTTCGATGGGCTATGTAGCCCAGGATTTTGTCTATCTCTTGCTCCATGTCTAAGTCCACAGCGATGATGTGCATTTGTTTGCCATATTTATCTTTGGCGTGTTTGCCTCTGATACCAGCCTGAAATTTTTCAAGCTGGTTTTTTAAATACCAGGTATGTTGTCCGGCCAGACGGGGGGCGTGTAATAAATTTTCGCCTTGAGCATGGGCGCCGTGACAGCTTTGACAATTCATATACAAACCGCGGCCCATGAAACCGCCGGTTTCAACGCCAGCTTTGGCCGAAATAAAAGGTTTAAGGGCCAGGTAGGTTGATACTGATTGAATGTCTTTTTCAGACAAGGTACTGGCTACGGCCGCCATCATCTGGCCTGACTGATCACCTGGGTGATTGCCTCTTACTTTATTTTTAAAATGGTTTAATTGTCTTAACAGGTAACTTTCATCTAGCCCGGCGATGGCCGGTGCCTTTATGGCGGTATTACCCTCACCATTCTGGCCATGGCAGGCAGCACATTGCTGCGTATAGAGTGCTTCACTGGATTGAGCCAGTGCAGTTGAAAAAATACAGGAAAGAAAAAAAACAAATTTTGGGTAGGGCTTAAACATAATCTTTTCTCCAGAAAGTGAACAATGTTCATGTAAAAGATATTACCAGAAATATTTTCGAGATCAATAGATAAGAACGTTGTTCACATTTTAAAATGGAGGTGTAAAGCGTGTGAAAAAGAGTCAAAGCAGAGGTGTTAAAACAAAAAAGCTGGCAAGCACCTGTTATAAAACAGGTGCTTGCCAGCCGGAAGGGTAGTGCTAAAAGCGGATTAGCGCTTGCCGCTGCGGCGCAGGGCAGAGGTGGTGAAAGCTTTACGTTTAATCTGGGTGCCAAATTTAAAGGCGTTGCGCTCTTCGTTATTAAGTTCGGCCATGTAACGACCACTCATGAGATCGTAGTTGGTTAGAGCGATGTACCAAGGGGCATTGGCATTCACAAATTGAATGGGGTGTCCTTCTGCCACACGCCATAGTTGACCACGGCTGTCGTAATGATCGGCTACGGCAATTTGCCAGGAGTCTTCATCCACATAAATGTCTCGTTTGGCATAAATATGGCGAGCGCCTTCCTTCACTGTGGCCTGCACATGCCAGACGCGGTGCAACTCATAGCGAGTGTAGTCCTGGTCGATATGGCCCGGATTTATGATGTCTTTGTATTTGGCGTTAGGATTCACCAGCTTGTATGAGTTATAAGGAATATAAATTTCTTTTTTACCCATAAGCTTCCAGTTGTAACGATCTGGTGCGCCGTTATACATATCTACCTGGTCGGTGGTGCGTAGGCCATCAGTATTGGGTGCGTCATAAGCCACCTGTGGGGCACGACGCACTCGACGTTGGCCAGCATTATACTGCCATGCTTTTCTGGGTTCATTTATTTGATCAATGGTTTCATGCACCAGCAAAACATTACCGGTTAAACGGGCCGGAGATTTGGTGTAGGCGGTAAAATAAAACAGCACATTACTATCTTCTTTAGCGTTGAAACCGTCCGATAAATATTGTGGCGGGGTAAGCTGAGAGCGTACTTTAATGGGGGTGAAGCTGCCGTCTCGTTCCACCGGTATAGAGGCATTATTGGTTTCTACACTGCCACCGCGAAAGCGGGTTTCGTGATTCCAAATGACCTCAACACCATTTTTAGGAATGGCGAACGGTACAGTTTCATCAAAGTTGGCTAGGCCATTACCACCATCTAGCAAAGTTGAGCTAGTGGCATTTTGTTTGGCTTTACTCAACAATTTTTGGGGAAAGTTGGCGGTTCTATGGGTTGGGTAGATGGGCATCTTGTAAGTATCTGGGTACTTATCAAACATGGCGATCTGGCCCTGGGTTAGCTTGTCTTTGTATTGCGCCAGATTATTTTTAGTAATAATAAAAAGTGGCTTCTCATTGGCATAAATATCTTTATAGGGATCGACATTTAGGTTTTGCTCCAAACCACCTGTATAGGCTGGAATGGTATTATTGGCATTGGCTTTTTGTTGTGCGCCCACGGCGGTTAACTGCTTACCAATTTGATTGGCTTCTTGCTCACTAACTTTGGCATAAGCAACACTTGTGGCCATGGACATGGCCAAGAGTGAAGCACTAAATGATATGGTTTTCATATGGGTACCTTCTTTTAACACCAACCAAGTGGCTGGTGTTAATTTGTTTTATGTTTATTTTTATAAGTGGTGGATTAAAACTGCATGCCCATGGTGATGGATGCAAAGTCACGGTCGCTGACCAGGTTGTTTTCAGCACCGGAGAAACGGGTATAAGAAATAGAGCCATTGTAGGTGTTTAGGTAGTTGGCACTAAGGGATAGGCCCATACGCTTTTTACCTTCGATAAAGCCGCTGCCACCGGCAGGTGATACACCATGCACATCATGACTCCAGAAAATTTCCGGGGTTAGGTTGATGCCGGCAAAGACATCTGTGTAATCGGCGCTAATGAGGGTGCGGTAACCCCATGAGCTTTCTGTAAGGGTGTCGGCCATGGATTCAAAAGTAGAACCTTCAAAGTTTAAGCCTGAGTATTGATTAAAGTCATGCACATAGGTGTAACCAGCTTCGGCCACTAACATGACCTGGCTGGCCCCCATTACTTGGTCAAACAACTGAATACCGGTTAACTGCAGCTGGGTGACATCAAATAAACGGAAGCCATTGATATCGCTGCCATCCACTGTATTGACCACTTCGTTACCAAAGCGGCCCAGTTCACTTTCTACTGCGGCTGTTGCGGCTGCGTCGGCTTGTTCTTGCGTGGCGCCTGCCTGTAAAGCACCTGCTTGGGTGGCGCCATAGATGGCATCGGCTTGTAAAGGTATGGCAATCATTTGATATGAGTTAATTTGAATGGGCATATCGCTGGTGTGACTGACCTCACCGGATAACGCCAGGGTGTCAAAGGTGGTGGCAAAACTTAACCCGGCAATTTGCATGTCTTCAGGGTACTCGGTGTAAAAGGTCATGGGGTCAACGCCCAATGGTGCATTGCTTGAGGCAGTTAAGCTGGCCAATACGCCCACGGTGGCACCTGCGTTTACCTGATCCAGAGTCGCTTGATAGTTTGCCGGGTCGGCTGCGGCGGCTAAAACCAGATTGTCATAGGCGGTGGAATCACTTGGATCGGTTTCATTTACTAAAAAGTTGGCTAGCCCTTGTATGTCGGCATTGAGTACACCGCTGCCCAGGGTAGCAAATTCATTGAAGCTGGCTTTATTACCGCTCACAATGGGATTGCGACTGTGAATGTTCATGGCGTATAAGCCAAATTCTGTGTCGAGTTCTTCTGAGATATAACGAAAGGCCATACCAAATTGACCATCGCTATCCGGGCGACGCAAGCCGTCACTATTACGGGAAATATTGCCCGCATCGGTTTCTACATGGGTGCAACCATCGGCTATGTAATCGTTATAACTAAAATAGGTACCGCAGCCATCCAGTACAGTTTCACGGTATTCAAGTTGATAAAACGTCTCCACACTTAAATTTTCTGTGAGGCCTATATTGGCAAAAGCCATGTTTACCGGAATCACCGCTTCTTTAATTTTTGCACCTGGGCGGTTAAAGGCACTCACATCAAATGAGTTAATGGAGTCGAGGCTGCCTAATATAAATGTGCTTTCCCCCCAGCTCACCACTTGTTTGCCCAGGCGAACATCCACTGGCATGTCCATCACTTCAAATTCGCCATAAATAAAGGCATCAAAAATTTCGGCCCCCGAATATTTGGCCAGGTCATGATTGTTGGAGTCATCGAGATTGTCATCGTTTTCCAGGGCGGCGTCGTGCCAATATTTAGCGCGAACAAAGGCACCAAAGTTTTGGTAACTTATTTCAAGCTCGTTACTGCCTTTAAATACTTGAGAAAAGGCATCGTCTTGTTGGTAGTTTTTATTGCCGTTATCGGCATTCACATCGGCCAATACAGCGGCATCTTGTTTTTCAACGCGCCAGCTTGAACCCATGGAGATTTGTGTGTCCAGTTTTGCTTCAACGCCACCGGCATAAAATTCTATGCCCTGAGCCTGGGCTGCCATGATAAGTGGGATGGCGGCCGCTAAAAGGGTTTTGCGTCCGGGAAAACTACTTTTAGACATTCTGTGGCTTGTTTTTGCAATCATGCGTATCTTCCTGTTTTTATTTTAATACTTAGCGCACTGCGTTAAGTGAAGGTGATTGGGATTGGCCAGAGTGAAGCGTTAAACACCTAGGCCCTTTGCATCCTTTCTTGCCCAATTCAATTTGCTATTTTTCGTCCGTAAAATTTCTTAGTGTCTTTGAAATTGCTTGTTGGTGACCAATGTTCATGTTTTAGAATGCTATCAGGATTTAAATGCTAGTCAACAAATACAAACAATGTTCATGTAATGGAAGGTAAATGAATAGCCGTTTTATTGATATTGGTATTGGTTAAGTTGTTGATAAATATAGAGAAATTTTATGTTGTGAGTTTTTTGGGGAAGTTTATTAGGCTAAAATACTATAATAAGCAGCGTTGTTATTGGGTGTTTAATGACTATAGTGTGACAATTTACCCTCGTAATTCTAATGTGAAGCTTGTTCAGGTATAATTCGGTCAAATTAAAAATAATGGAATTTCAGAAATGCCCCAAGAGCGCAGGACACCCACTCAGGTAAGAGGTAAAGAAAAGGTAGATTTAATACTGACTGCCGCCAAAGAGCTAATTGGTGAGCGTGGTAACGATGCGGTGAGCATGCGAGAAATTGCCAAAAAATGTGGCATCGCTCCCAGTTCTATTTACCAGTACTTTCCCGATAAAAATGCGCTATTAGAAGCAATAATGGCAGAGTATTATGCAAAATTTGCAGAAATTTTAGAGTCTGGCTTCGGTGAGGTTACTGATATGGCCGGTTATATCAAGGCAGCGGACAAGGGCTTGGATCGGTTTTATAAGTTATTTAAAGAGGAGCCTATATTGGCTACCATTTGGGCCAGCGTGCAAGGCAATACTGTGTTATTAGAGATGGATATTAGGGACTCAAGAGAGAAGGCGGAAATAATGACAAAGGTACAATGTTCAATATTTCCAACGCTTAAACGTAAAGATATATTTGATACTAATTTTCTATTGGCTAATATGATGGGGCCTGCCGTGAGAGTTGCCTTAACAGTAGGAGGCGCCGAAGGTAAGCGTTCAATGAAAGCGTTTAAAGAACTCGTGATTCAGCGTATTAAAAGCATTGTGGAATTGGCTTGATTAATCGGTGTTAAAAATGCCTGGGTATTCATAAAATACAGAGGCTGATCCAAATAATATTTTTAAATACTATCACGTACAGTCATGGTTTGTTGTGCATTAAGCGGCAAACTGTGATTTTCGTAAAGTGCTGCTAGATACAGTTACCAGTGTCTAGAGGTTAATTAAATGTTCTACTAATACTCTTTTTTAATAGAATTTTTCCTTTCTGTTTCTTCCGCATTATACCCAATTTGATTTCATTCTTTGCTGGATAATTCTATCACCTGGCGTGCGTTACGAGGATTGATGCCATGCCAGCGGCGGTAGGCGCGGGTAAACGCACTTAAATTACTGTAGCCCAACAAGGTAGCAATGTCGGTTAAGCTGTACTGGGTATTTTTTAAATACTGGTTAGCATGGGTGAGGCGTACTGAATCTAAAAGGTGTTTAAAGGAACTGGAAGACTCCTTTAAACGCCGTTGTAGTGAACGTGGCGAGTAACCCATGGATTTCGCAATGGAATCAATATCGTTTTTACCGCTGGCTAAAAAAATCGAAATCACCGCAGAAACCTGTTTTATGAATTCCTCCTGGGAATCCATAAATGTGCGCATGCGGGCAATGATATAATTTCGAATGCCCACTGTGGGTTCTTGTAATACCGCACTGTCCATGGTGATTTTTATTTGATCACTACCAAACGCCACCGGACAACCCAGCAACTGTGTAAAGCGTTTTATTTTTTTACTGTTGCTTTCAACACGAGTAAAAAAGCAGCCCCTAATCTTGTACTTTTTCCCGGTAATATCCCCTAATATTTTTGCAATACTGGCCAGTAAATAATATTGAAACTGAGGTTTGTCATAGAGGCTGGGTAATTGGCAGTGCAAACAAAACTCCAGTAGCCCGTTATTTTCAATTATTTCCATTTCAATGCCGGAGACAATTATTTTCATATATTGTTGAATCACATCCACTGCATCGGCCACGGTTTGGCTGTCATCAAGCATGATGCCTAACGGTCCTAAAATGGTGATGTCTTGTCGTTGAGCCAGGGCAAATGATATTTCAGGAAAGTTTAATTCCTCGGCTGCCAGCTCTAACAGGGCGATGAATTGACTAAAAGGAATGGGCATGTGGGCACCATTAATAGCTTCACTGGGCAGCCCCACTTTATGCGCTAATGCATCAGCATCGCCGCCGCGGGAAAGCACCAATTCTACAAACTGGCTTAAGAAGCTGCTATTTACAAATGGGATATCCAACATGTTTAACCACCTCCTTAAATAATGCTTGGCGCCTAATGGTAACTTGGTGGCGCGAAATGGTAAATAGGGCCCTGGTCATTTGTTAATCTTGTTTTGCTTACACAATAACAAGAGAGGCAAAGATGGAAACTAAACACGTTAATTGCGCCACCTGTGACATAGCCTGCCAGCTAGTGGCCACCCGAAAAGAAGGGCAGAGCCGCTTTACGCTCAATGGCGACCCTGACCATCCTCTGGCCCCTGGTGCCATCTGTGCCAAGGGCAAGCTTTCCCATGAGATATTTGATCATCCCAACCGTTTAACCCAGCCCTTAAAACGCGTGGGTAAGCGCGGAGAGGGCAAATGGGAAACCATTAGCTGGCCTCAGGCCATGGATGAAATTGCACAAAAATTAAAGAAAGTGGTGGATGAGCATGGCCCTGAATCTTTAGTGGTGACCAGTGGCCCTTGGAATTGCTCCACCGAAGCGGGCATGACAAGGCGTTTCATGAATTTACTGGGTTCGCCAAACTACCTGTCGCCGGTGGCTTTATGTTTGGGCAACACAGGTGCGGTTAATCGCTTAACCTACGGCTGGATGCCGTACCCTGATTACGAGCATACCCAGTGCATTGTCTTGTTTGGCCATAACCCCCACAACCAATCCTGGGTGTTTGAATATATTCGAATTCGTTTGGCGCAAGACCGTGGTGCTAAATTAATTGTGATTGACCCACGTGCCAGCCAAAGCGCTGAGCGCGCAGATATACATCTTAAAACCAAGTTAGGCACAGATGCGGCGCTTCTTCTGGGTTGGCTTAACGTGATTATTTCAGAAGAACTTTACGATAAAGAATTTGTTACAGAATGGACCGTGGGCTTTGATGAATTAAAAAAACACGTTTTTACACATTACCCCCTTGAAACGGTTGCTCAAATTACCGGGGTAGATGTTCCTTCTATTCAAGACGCTGCGCGGATGTATGCCAATGCCAGTAGCGCCATTATTCCCTGGAGCCCCATTAACGACCAACAGGTGAGTAGCACTTCGGCCATTCGTTTGTTTTCTATATTACGGGCCATTACAGGCAACCTAGATGCACCTGGGGGTGAAATGATGATGGGCCTTAACCCGGATATTATCCCTGACTCTGCACTGGAAATTCATGAGTTCCTGCCGTTATCACAAAAGAAAAAACAGCTAGGTTATGACGAACATCCTGTCTTCACATACAAGGGTGCAGAAGTTTTTAAGGAACATACCAAGCGTGTTTGGGGAAGCGAGTATCTCAATCAAGTTAAAGGGCTAGGTATGGCGGTACCTTCACCTACCTTCCGCGCTATGGCCCATGGGGACCCTTATAAAGTAAAAGCCTTTTTTGCCATTGCCAATAATGCCTTGCAAGGTTATGCCAACCAAAAGCTGGTTTACGATGCCATGATGAATCAGGATTTGATTGTTTGCCATGAACTGTTCATGACACCTACCGCCAGTCTTGCCGATTATGTATTACCTGGAGATACCTGGTTAGAGCGCAACCACATTCACGATGGCTTCGAGTGGATGTCGATTATGCAAACTTCAGAAAAGTTGTACGAGCCACCGGCAGAATGTAAAAACATTTATTATTTCTGGAAAGAGCTGGCAGATCGAATGGGCATGGAAGAGCACTTTCCCTGGAAGGATGTGGAGGAACTCTATGACCATCGCCTTTCACCTTCAGGCTTAAGCCTTAAAGGATTTCAGAAAAAACATAAAGCCAAGCTAGCTGACTTTAAACATTACAAGTATCGAGAGACTGGTTTTGCTACCCCCAGTGGAAAAGTGGAGTTGGTTTCTTCTGTATTGGAAGAATGGGGTTTTAACCCCTTGCCTTATCATCGTAATGCACCCGAGCCTTGTGAAGAATTACCTTTGAAATTTTTTGTGGGGATTCGTGAACCGCAATTTTTTCAATCGGGCCAGCGCCATGTGAAAGCCTTAAGGAAATCGAACCAAGAACCTAAAACATTTGTGAATGAACTTGATGCCGATAAATACAATCTGCTGGAAGGGCAGTGGGCTTGTATTGAATCGCCCATTGGCAAAATTAAAATGCAGGTGATGATTCGTGAAGATATTCCCCAAGGCATTATTAGAATCCCCCACGGCTGGTGGCGACCAGAAAATGAGGACTTAGGCATGTGGGATCATGCTGACGGCATTCTGGCTCCGGACACTTATGACTATTTAGACCGCGAGCAGGGCATTCCTCACTTAAAAGGCATTCCATGTAAGATCACACCCATGA
>ERZ1027231.435-NODE-435-length-11412-cov-218.212820_pt1 | contig 11412 bp, 9 predicted proteins | sample MGYA00520866_ERZ1027231 | MGnify/ENA primary metagenome ERZ1027231 (study PRJEB33311, sample SAMEA4378411) | marine metagenome | biome: Marine biome; feature: Fjord; material: Water | collected 2014-07-20T08:00:00Z/2014-07-... | depth 75 m ...
TTATTTCAGCACTGGGCATTATTTATCGGGCAGAAACTGCCCTCGTACGAGCTCACCCCGTGAGCGATTATTTCAGCACTGGGCATTATTTATCGGGCAGAAACTGCCCTCGTACGAGCTCAACCCGTGAGCGATGATGTTTACTCTATGAAACAATTTAACGCTCTAGTTGGTCAATCTTTCCAGCAACGCCATCCCACTCTTCTGCGGTATCCAGCTTATCTTTCATCTCAGTGATGTTTGGCCAAACCTCAGCCAGCTCTGCGTTCAATTCTATAAAGGCTTCTTGCCCTGCAGGCAATTCGTCTTCACTGAATATGGCTTCGGCTGGGCATTCTGGTTCACACAATGCGCAATCGATGCATTCATCAGGATGAATCACTAAAAAATTAGGGCCCTCGTAAAAGCAATCTACCGGGCACACTTCCACGCAGTCTGTGTACTTACATTTAATACAGTTTTCAATAACAACAAAGGTCATGCTCTATTCTCTTATATATCACTTATCTGGTATTGACTGTCACGTGCTTCGGCTACCTTCAAAAAAAGGTAAGCTCTACACGCTCAGGTTTTACCACATCGTACGAGGGCGGCCCTCCGCCCGATCAAATGAACAACTCTATTAAGCCGCTTTAACCTTTTTATCAGTTTCAGCTTCGGCTGCTACTTTAGGCTCTTGATAGTTTTTAAATAACTGCATAACTTGTTTACCATTTTTTAAACCTAATAAGCACATGGTACTCATTACGCCCCCCATTAAAGCGCCACCAACACCAGCGGTCATGGCATCAGAACCGGTCAGGTATAAATTTTTAATCGGCATTTGAGGATGCAAACATGATTCTTTAAAGCGCTCGACAAAATGATCAAGCGCTAACATTTCACCGCCGCTATTTTTCTGATACCAGTTTGTGGACAATGGGGTTGATAGCTCTGAAAATTCTAATTTATCGCGCAGTTGTGGATGACGCTCAAAAAGCTTTTCTAACAGGCGATCCGATAGCTGCTTTTTAAACGCTTCATAATCTTCGCCACGCTTGCCCCATTCAGTACCATCCCATTTTTCGAACCACTCCATTTGCGCAGGCGTAACAATTTCAACCGTCGACTTGCCCGGGAAACGATTTTCCCAGTCAGGATCTTTAGACGATGGAAATGAAATGTATACCAAAGGAAATTCTTCAGTGGGGTCTGCACGATAGGCATCAAGGTTTTTTTCGTGATCGCCATCAGGGTAGATCCACAAATTGGCATCCGTTAAACCTAAATCTTCTGAGCTGCCATTAAAACCGGCATAAATTCCTAAATGAGCCGAAGAACGCTCCAGATTATTTTTCCAACTTTCAGTATTATGACGCTGCTTAGATGCTTCCGGTAACAGCTTATCTATGGTATTCATGAAACCTGCATTACTGAACACGGTATCCGCAAAAATTTCACTACCATCAACCATGCGAACGCCTTTAGCCACATTGTTCTCGACAATAATTTGATCCACATCCGCGTAAGTAAATACTTCGCCACCACTTTTTTGAATGGTTGGAATAATTGATCGAGCGATATCAGCAGCACCACCCACAGGGTACGCACCACCGGCCAAGTAATGCTTGGCAATCAGAGCGTGCATTAAAAAAGACGCATCCCTTGGAGTTTGACCATAGTTGCCCCACTGCCCGGTTAATACCGAGATCAACTCTTGGTTTTGTGTCATGCCTTCAAGCACTTCACGGGTATTTTTAAAAAATTCTTTAGAAACTAAAAATGGGCGAATTAAGTTGTAGCACTTGCTCATCCATTTTGGCATAGCCTGACCCGCAAAAAACTTAGGGGTTTGCGAACTGATTTTACGAATTAACTGAACATAGTCCGTAATCATTTGGCGCTCATCAGGAAAATGCTTGCTCAGTTCATTTATAAAATTTTCACGCCCAGCAACAAAATGAAACTCTTTATCCTTTAGAATGATCTTGTCATACACATCACTCATGGCGGCCCACTTTAAGCGCCCCTCGCTGATCACATCAAACATGCGCTTCATGGTAGATGGCTTATGCACTTCACCAATGTAATGCACACCCACATCCCACTCAAAGCCTTCACGCTCGTACGCATGGGTATAACCACCCGCGGTATAATGCTGCTCTAATACACATACTTTTTTGCCCATCAACGACAACAAGGCCCCGTTGGTCAAACCGCCAATACCCGACCCTACTACAATGGCGTCATAATGATCATCGGCACGACCAGGACGATAGCGCTTACCTGTACGAACTTTTACTTTATTTGCCTTTGCCATAATGAGCAGAGCCTTCTATTGATTGAATTCAATTATTTTAGTTGAGGTTTTTTCTTTAACCTTAATATGCAACTTATTGCATATTATGGATCCAGAATACCAGCACACAAAAGATATGCAACTAAATGCATATGCCATATAATGCCCATATTGAACTTGGCCGGATACGACATGTCACTTAAACACGCTATTTTGACCCTATTAGAGACCGAAGAAGGCTCGGGTTATGATCTATTAAAGCGATTTAAGCAGCGCCTAGGGTTCTTCTGGAACGCCAGTCATCAGCAAATATACCTGCAACTTAAAAAAATGAGCGAAGATGGCCTGATTAAATTTGACCTTGAAACTCAACAAGGTCGCCCTGATCGCAAGGTTTATCACGTAACCCCCGCTGGCAAGCAAGTATTAATGGATTGGATGGAAGGCTCTGTCAAAGTCGACAAGGTCAATGATGCCCTGCTTGTTAAGTTGTATGCCGGTCATTTAGTGGACCCTAATACACTGAATAAAGAAATTACAAAACATAAGGTTATTCATCAGCGAATGCTGGACACCTTTCTAGCATTAGAAAAAGAATATTTGTTATTACAAGATAATGAAAAAGCCCCTTTCACCCTGCCCTACCTAACGTTGCGAAAAGGCATACTGGGTGAGCAAGCTTGGTTAACCTGGGCTGATGAGGTAAGCGAGTATTTGTCTGCTCAGTCATAACACAATAGTCATAACACAATAGTCATAACACAATAGTCATAACACAATAGTCGTAACGAGATAATCATGACTGTCTAATCGTACCATCCAGTCGTACAATCTGGTCGTGATAACTCATTCGATTCTCAACTGACTTTCTTTACAACCTCGCTAATTAGGCCGCAATTACTCTCCAATCAAGCCAGTAAAGTATCCTATCAAGACAATCCTGCAACATAATATAAATAGCATATTTATTTTCATGTAAAGCTAAGCTTAGACATATGCTTTATACGTTTAAAAATATCAAAGCTTTATGCTATTTATCATCATTTAAAAATAATAATTAAGTTTAAAGTGCAAAAAACGATTCTCATTTTGCCCATAAACAGATAGCCTACGCAATATTAAAACAAGCATTATAAAAATAATAAACTCGCTTTCATCAGGTCCGATCCATGACATTAAAATCGTCATTTCAATTGAATATGACAACCCCTAAATTTATCAACTCGGTAAATAAAGAGTTGGGCGTGCCTGTTTCCAATGTTAAGCCACTGGTAAAACTATTGGTGTCTGATGGCGTCGCTTTAACCGACCTATTACAAGGGACCGATATTCAACTATCCGATTTCTTGGATGTAAACAAACACATCAATTTTAATCAGCATATTCGATTGATTCACAATGCACGCTTATTTTCAAAAGACCCAACTTACGCTCTTAAATTAGGCGAGCAGTTCTTCATCAATCACGACGGAATATTAGCTTGCAGGGTCATGAGCAGTGAAAACACACAAGAGGCTATGGAGCTTCTATCTAAGTACCAAGCGCTATTAACCGGACTGCTTGATCTGGATTTTTCAATTGAAGATGACTACGGGGTTTTATCGGTTACCGAGCGCTTCCCCCTTGCTGATACCATGTGGCATTTTGTTGAATATTCGTTTGCTGCCATATTTTCAATTGGTAAATTTTGCCTGGGTGATAAAAACTTACATGTTATTTTTGAATTTGAAAGAAAAGATCACGGCCACACAAAAGAGTTTGAAACATTTTTAGGCAACCCTGTTCGATTCAACTGCGACAAAAATCGTGTACTGATTCCTAAAGAATCCCTTAAACGCCCCATTGTATTTGCAGATAAAGAATCCGCCCTTCAAGCCGAAAAACTTTGCGAGTTACATTTAAAACAACTTGCCAATGACACCGAAGTGATTCACAAAGTTAAAAATACCATGCGCGGCATGCCTTTCAACCAAGTCAGTTTAGAATCCCTCGCTGATCGTATGCACATGAGTCCACGAACACTCAGAAGACACTTACACAGCCAAGGGGTTTCATTTAAAACTTTATTAGAAAACGAACGTAAAAGTATTGCGGTTAAACGCATTGAAAAACAGGATATTTCTCTGGAAAAATTAGCCGACTTATTGGGTTACAACAGCGCGTCTAGTTTAAGTCGCGCGTTTAAACGTTGGTACGGTGTATCACCTAACAATTACAAAAAAGGCCAATAACGCCAAATTACTAGAACTGGCCATAAAAGCATCAACACTTGTCCTAAAGTGTGATGGCGGCATTTTTACAGCAGACTATATTTGTTATGCCTGATACGTGGGATATGTATCACTAAGGTGTAAGGCTCGCAGGATGCAACAATAAAAATAAACGCATTAAAGGCCCCTAATGAAAAAAGTAACCCGCTCTATTGTAACTGCTTGCGCAGTTGCTTCTAGTTTGTTTATGGCTAGTTCAGCCATGGCAGATAACTGCTACATCATGGTCCATGGCCATGGTACACAAGGTGATGTAAAAAGCGGTTCTAACCAACCTGCTTTAGATTACTGGCGTGATTCCCATTTCGATCAATACAAAAACAGTGACTTCTTAGCTTACCTTCTTGATTCAAACGATAACTACGGTGTCGTTGGATACGATTCTACTGATGAAAGTGGTTTCCCTTACTGGCGTGATGAAGCCGCTGGCGAAATTGCTCGTCAGATGGTGTCAATCAAACAAGGTAATGGCGACGGCTATACCCATGATCAAGCTGGCACACAGTGTTCTGCAAACGATGATTTTTGGGTAGTGAGCCACAGTCAGGGCGCGCAGCAAATGACATTTATGTCAGGTAACGCGGCGTCTGGTTCACCTTACTACAACACCGCGTTTAACAGTGCAGGCTCAGCCGTTTCGGTTCCCTACACAGAAGCGTTTAACGGTGTATTAGGTGTGTTCACGCTTGGCGGTGCCATCGGTGGTACTGAAGGGGCTGACCGCGTTTGTAATGGTAACTGGTTAGATTCATTGATCAACGTGGCGTTCTTAGGAAAAGACTGCAACGACAGTGTTAAATGGATGCAAACCAATGACTCTTACTTGGCTCGTAACCTAATTGGTTCTAACTTAGCCGCGCCTATGTACGTAATGGGTGGTTACAAAAGTTTCCCAGGTATTGAAGGCGCATCGGCTGGATTCTTAAACGGCGAAGATGATGGCTACATCAACTTAGCGTCTCAGTTAAGTTGTGCTGGTTCTCCTAAACGTTCACTTTGGGATGATGCTAACCAATACAAAACATTCTGGGGCATTGCTTACGGCAGCCCTAAATTTCGCTGCAACAACAGCGGCAAGGGTACGCCACGTACTTACAGCATGGCCAGTGTTTACACCGACCATGATGCAGAACGTAACGGCGGCATCGCTTCACCTAGCTATACCAACATTGAAAACGGCTTAAGCTGTGGCAATGGTAAAAATATGGCTGGACGCATTGCGGCTTGTACTCAGTAATACCTAGGTTACATCAAAGAGCTTAACGCTCTGAAAACCAACGGCTTTATTAGCCGTTGGTTTTCTAAACAATAAACTGACCTTGTATCCTATAAAAAAATAAGCAAACCTAAGAAGTACCCCGTATGAATTATAAATATTTAATAAGTGCCATTATTGGGATCATTGCAATGGGAAGTGTCTATTCACTGAACCTGGGCGTAAGCATTGTTCAATCCAATGACATTCATTCTCAGAAAACGACACAGAACTCATACACACTTAACGAACAACAAGACACGCTTCAATCCAGCGCAGAACAAAACATCACAAACCCTAAAGTGGCAAATAACATCCGTACCCAAATTGCAATTGAAAGCCCCATCGAGCGCTTTCGAAACAGAGCAGACAATACTGATCTAATAACTCAATTAGTTAAAGAGCACGATAATTTTACACGCTATCCATCAGAAAACCGCCCATTTGAAACCGAAGCCCAAGACCCTGTTACTCAGCGCTATGCGGTCGATGAGCGTACCACCATGAATGACGATCACAGCATGGGACTAACCATCTGGAGCAACGAAAAGTTTTACCTGCTAAACGATACCGTTAATGTATTTGCTTATATTCAGAATGCAGAGGGCCAAAAAGTACCCTCTTCATTTTTATCAACTGTATTATTTAACGAAGTAAATACACTGGGTGAAATGCAATTAACAGATGATAACGGCGATGGCGTCTATCAAGGCACCTTTGAATTAACACAGCAAAATACCCTAGCCAAAGGTCCTGGAATTTATAAGGTGCGCATACAAGATGTAAAAAACAAACTAAGCGACTCATTAACCTTTACCTTGTCGCAACCCGATATTTCTCTAACGGGCAACTATAAAGAGCACATAGACTCGGATGGTAACCTTGTCATAGATGCCCAGGTAAACATTGGTGCCACCAACAATTTTTATGTGCAAGCGTCGCTTTACAGCTCAACCAATGTGGCCATTGGTGTTACCCAGTTTAGTCAGCAGTTAACAACAGGTTCCCATTGGGTACCGCTAAGTTTTTCTGGTTTGATGATTCAAGATACCAAAGAAACCGGCCCCTACGTGTTAAAGCAAATTTCAGTGGCCAAGGTCACCATGCCCATGCAGCGGGCTCCACTGGTGCAGCCCGACTTTCATACTGATTCGTATGCGTTAAGTGAGTTTGCACAGTAGAAGAAATAAATTAACATTTGTGTTAATGGGTATGCGCGGCATGTCCGTCTTGTTTTTGAGCATTGCCTTGGGCGTCATAAAAACCTGAGGCCTCATGCTTTACAAATCCTAAACGAATCATTTTACGTAAAAAAGGATCTGACTCGTTATCGCCAATATCTGCGTAATCGGTGCTTTGATAAGCACTCAACGCTTCCAATCTAGCCACCACCGCCTGCATATCATTTTTAAAATATTTCAATTTTAATATTGTTTTTTTATGCTTCGATATATGCGTCATTTCAATGGGAAGATTTAACGACTCTGACCACACAATATCCCAACTCTGCCCACCTTTTTTATGTTTAAACGTTATTTCACAGTCGTCTGTTGCTGCCTTAGAGTCCATCGTATTTAAAAATGTCTTGCTAATCATTGGGTACATGCCATCCCAATTATCGTTGCTGCCTTTTGGTAAGTCAGCGTTGTCATATTCAATAGCTCGATTGAATTTATCGAAATAATGCACAGAATTCACCCGTTGGTTTTTGGTCCGAAACCAAGACTTACTGATGCCCATTTGTGGGTATTGGTAACTAACCAAATTATTGTTTTTGCGGATAAAATTAAAAAACGCTGAATGAGTCGGTGTTGTGCTATCTGTGCCGGTTTCAGTGGATTCTGAATAACTAAAGGTATCCAACTCATAACTGGCTATTAATCCATTTTTTTCTCCCTGACAGCTACCGGCCCATGAAATTGAAGGTAATAACAAACTTAATAATACCAGCGTTGAATTCAGTTTCATTTTCTTAACCCTAAATAATATAAAAATAGATAAGGCCCACTTACAAAAAGCGGGCCTTATGTATAACTTACGTAAAATCTATCACCACTATTGTGGAGTAAGTTCACTGTCTGCTTTAGAGACTAAATCCAACGCGTAATCCATTACGTGAAAAATCAAGTTCTGTTCATTTGTACCGTTCACCAAGTGGGCAGCCGGGCCTTGCGCATACACACTCACATCTTCACCGCTGTGGGTTTCTGAACTTAATGGCACCAATGCTTCCTGATGGAAGCCTGCACTTTGGGTGTCCACTGTGGTCAAGTCTACACGACCTGTCACACTGACTGTGTTGTAACTGCTATTCGCAATCAATAATTGAGATGCATCCACTAAGCTAATTGAATCATCCCCTTGGACTGTGCCGTATGAGGCATCAGCATCGGTTTCTGCACCCAGATTACGAAAACCAAGACCGTTGGTGTAACCCAAGGTGGTATACGGTTGGCCATCGTCTGCAAGACTCTCTTCTGTTTCGCCCACACCCACAACTTTGCCTAAAATAGGATTGCCGCGTTTAGGGTAACCCGCAATGGTAAACACATGACCGTGATCCGCTGTGACAATAATTAGGGTATCGTCATCATTGGTTAGCTCGTTTGCGATTTGCACTGCTTTTGATAGCTCAATTGTATCGTTCAATGCGTTATACGCATTACCCGCATGGTGTGCGTGATCGATTCGACCCGACTCAACCACCAATAAAAAACCATCATCGTTATTGTCTAGCACTTGAATGGCTTTCTCTGTCATTTCACTTAATGAAGGCTCGCCCGCAATGTCATTGCCGCGATCCATTTCATATTGCATATGGCTTTCGTTAAACAAACCAAATACACGCTCAGTGCTTTCAGTATTAATGGCGTTAAAACCCACCTGATCCATAACATAAACGCCGTTGCCATATTGTGTAGACCATTCTGTGACTAGGTTACGACCATCAGTACGATCCCCTTCTATCGAACTGCTGGCGTCGCTTGAATTTTCAGCCTCATCTTTAGGTAAAAAGTGACGACGACCGCCCCCCATAACCACTTCAATTCCGTCTACATCCAGTCCGGTATAGCGGGCTTCTAAATTACTTTCAAAGTTAATTAGCTGAGAAGCAATGTCTTCGCAACCATCGTCAATGGCTTGCTGTGGCATGTCACTGCTGTCTTCCCAATTACGTTCTGCTGACTTTGCATACGTGGCAGCGGGTGTTGCGTGTGTAATGCGCGCCGTGGAAATAACACCAGTAGACAAGCCTGCTATTTCAGCCAATTCCAGAGCACTGACTAACTCGTTTCCGGCAACCGTTGAGCAAGTACCGCGTTCAATGTCTTCGTCTACACCAATCACACCGGCGTCGGTTTTCACACCCGACATCATGGCCGTCATGGTGCCAGCACTATCAGGTGTTTGTGCGTCAACATTGTAAGTTTTAGCCAAACCCGAAAAAGGAAAGCGGTCAAAACTTAAGTTGTACTCTTCACCGCTTAAGCCTTGCTGCTGGCCCGCAAGAATTCGTGCCGCTGTCACGGTGCTCACGCCCATGCCATCACCCACAAATAAAATCACGTTTTTGGCCATGCCTTTTTGCTTCACAATATTTGCAAACGCTTCTGCGTTATTATTAACGGTTGCTTCACCGGCCACATACCAATCACTACTACTGGCGCTTTCAATGCTTCTAGATTCTACTGCAAGATTAGGCCCTGTCACGGCATCATCATCGCTGCCACAACCTGTTAATACGGTACTAACCGCTAAAGCCAAGGCTGATACTTTTAATGCATTCATTTTATGAGTTCTCATTAATTGATTCCTTATTCAGCCGTTAAATTCAGTGTTTGATTAATCACGTGGAAAACCGCGCTTTGCTCCATTACACCTTGTACAAGATGCGAACCAGGGCCGCTGGCATGGATCGTAATGTCTTCACCGCTGTGTGTTTCTGAACTTTTAGGTACGGTGCTTTCTTGATGAAAACCGGGTTGTTCAGTATCAACATTGGTTAAATTATTTCGCCCAGCATTAATGGCTTCGCTGTAGCCTGCGTCAGCATCTGTTACCGAACCTAAGTCTGCAAAACCACGTCCATTTGTGTATCCCACGGTGGTGTATGGCATATTGTCTTTTGCTAGAGCTGGTTCAGTTTCACCAATGGCAACCACTTTGCCTAAAATTGGATTGCCGCGTTTTGGGTAACCTGCAATGGTAAATACATGGCCATGATCCGCTGTCACAATAATTAATGTGTCATCATCACTGGTTAATTCATCGGCTTTTTTTACCGCGTTTGATAATTCAATGGCATCGGTTAAGGCGTTATACGCATTACCCGCATGGTGACCATGATCAACCCGACCTGACTCAACCATTAAGAAAAAACCTTTCTCATTATTATTCAAAACGTTAATAGCTGTTTCGGTCATTTCAGTTAAAGATGGCTCGCCTGCAATATCATTCCCACGATCTGCTTCGTATTGCATGTGGCTTTCATTAAACAAGCCCAGTACACGCTCGGTATTTTCAGTATCAATGCTGTTAAACCCAGCCTGGTCCATCACGTACACACCATTGCTGTAATTAGTTTGCCATTCACTCACTAGATTACGACCATCAGTTCGATCACCCTCTACTTCACTTTTTGCATCGCTTGAATTGGCAGCCGCTTCTTTTGGTAAAAAGTGACGGCGGCCCCCACCCATAGCCACTTCAATGCCATCAACGCTCACGTTATAGCGAGACTCTAAATTGTTTTCAAAATTCACCAATTGCGATGCAATGTCTTGGCAACCGTAGTCAATCGCCTCTTGTGGCATGTCGCTAATGTCTTCCCAGTTTCGTTCTGGTGATTTTGCATAAGTGGCTGCTGGTGTCGCGTGAGTAATGCGCGCAGTAGAAATAACACCTGTAGATAAGCCTTTAATCTCGGCCAACTCTAATGCTGTTACCACTTCGTTATTTTCAAGAGATTCACAATTGCCGCGCTCAACGTCTTCGCTTACGCCAATCACACCGGCATCGGTTTTTAAACCTGACATCATGGCTGTCATGGTGCCTGCACTGTCTGGGGTTTGAGCATCCACATTGTAGGTTTTTGCTAACGCTGTACGTGGAAATGTTTCAAATGATAGGTAGCCTTCTTCACCGTTTTGATTATTATTTTGCCCTTGCAAAATACGCGCTGCAGTTAACGTTGAAATACCCATTCCATCACCAACAAACAAAATGACATTTTTTGCATTTTCAATTTGTTGCTGAGCTTGTTTCGCGGTAATTAATCCTTGAGATTCGGTATACCAAGCATTGCTTAATTGATCGCTTGCTATAACCCCAGCCAATGCCGATTGAGATATTCCCAATGCCAGTGCTGTTTGAAGTGCCTTTCTTATTTTCATACTTAATTCCTACAAGGTTGAAATAACTTGCAGCAATCCTAAAGCTCAAATATGACAGAAATTTATCATTTTCATTAAGCTATTGTTTCAAAAGAACGAACAGATTAAAGATGCACACTGGGCCTGAAATAAGTAGCCAACACTTGAAAAATCCGTCAAATCCTATATATTAGCTAAATCTTATATTAGAAATCGCTAATTTAGCTATAAACACCC
>ERZ1027231.436-NODE-436-length-11388-cov-18.179476_pt1 | contig 11388 bp, 15 predicted proteins | sample MGYA00520866_ERZ1027231 | MGnify/ENA primary metagenome ERZ1027231 (study PRJEB33311, sample SAMEA4378411) | marine metagenome | biome: Marine biome; feature: Fjord; material: Water | collected 2014-07-20T08:00:00Z/2014-07-... | depth 75 m ...
ATTTAGCCGAAATGTTTTCAAATAACGGCTCTGCGCCAAATTGCATGGTAATGTTACTTGTAATAAGCATGTAGTGTATAATCCTAATAATCTAAAGGGGTACAGCGTAATGAAGATGAAAATATATAGTTATATTAGGTTCAGTTCTACACAGCAGGCTCAAGGTGACAGTTTAAAACGTCAATTAGAAATTGCTGAGGCTTACGCAAAAAAAGTTGGCGGAGTATATCAGAAAAAGAGCTTTAATGATATGGGCGTTTCTGGATGGTCAGGTAAAAAGCGTGACGGTTTAGAGCTAATGCTTGAAATGGCTGAATCAGGAACAATCGAGAAAGGTTCACATATCGTAATAGAGGCTATTGATAGATTATCAAGAGAAAAACACTCTACAGTACAAAAGCTGCTTTATAGAATAATAGACACTGGCGTTTGTTTATATATCTCTTCTGACGAGATGTTGCTGAATGAAGTAACAATTAACGATATTGAATCGGTACTGTTACTAGCTGTTAAAATTACGTTAGCTCATTCTGAAAGTGAGCAAAAATCAAAGCGTATTAAATCAGCTAAGCTAGCTAAGAAAAAAGCTGGGTTAGATGGTAAAGCAACTCGTAGAGCTGTTCCATTTTGGTTAACGTTTAACGAAGAGACCCAAAAATATGAATGCAACGATAAACTTTTTATAGCTGAAAAAATTATTGAGTTACGTCAAAAAGGTTTAGGTGAAACTAAAATAGCCCAACGTTTAAATGAACTTGAAATGAAGCCACCGCGAGCTGCTAAATGGTCAGGCATATCAACGGCACTAGTTTATAAATCACCTGCATTATATGGTGCTTGGCAAACTAAAGAAAAGATTGATGGGAAATATGTCAATAGCGATCTTATCGAAAACCAATACCCTGCACTAATCACTTACCAAGACTTTTTACTTATGAACCCTGTTACGAATACAGTAAAAGGTAAAGATAGTAAGATGAACGCGTTTAAAGGGCTATTAAAATGCGCTAAGTGCGGCAGCATAATGTCACGTCATACATTCACTAACTACAACAAGACTAAATATGTCGGATTTAGATGCAACGATGCTGGTAAAAATCTGGGCTGTGATGCTGTCGGCTACCGTGATATGGACAAGTTTCTATTCAAAGCATGTAAATATTTAAAGATTGTTAAACAAGTAAAGACTGATGATTCAGACATAGAAATACGTCAACTTGAGTCAAAAATAGGACAAATACAACAAGCAATTTTAACTTCATCTGATATCACAGCGTTAATTACCACTAGTCAGACACTTGAAAAACAGTTAAAAGCTCTTAAAGCTAAATCAAAACCCTCAAGTGATGTAACAGTTGAACAACTAATAAATTCTACCAATGACCCTCAAAAGTTTAATCTATTAGCTCGAAACCTGATCAAAACGATTGTAGTTGATGTTAAAAAAATATCACGTGTGAAGAAAATACTACACGCTAAGTTTGAACAGCATAATGGTCATTTAATTTCATTAACGGTGCTTGAAAATGGTGATGCGTTGTATAACGATACTGAAGCTACTGCTGAACTAGTAAATAATGATTTACTCCCTTGGGAAGAATAAAGTCATTTTGTTTAACAACTTCAAAACCCGATCAATAATACCTCATATTAACAATGAGGAATAAAACATGATTTTCAACGAAGAAACACCATTCGATATAGCTGCAGCATTAAAAACTAGCTCAAGACACCGCGCGGTATTTGAGTTTTACCGCGTAATGGCAAACTACGGACAGCTGTTTACCAATACAGCTATGCTGCAAACATTGGTGCTGATGTCCCCCGAATGGTATGAAGTGAAACTACACCATGCTGGGGGTGATAGTAAACTTGCAATAAAAAAAATGGGACATGACGTAACTCGTATTTTGTCACCGTCGAGTAAAAACACGAAACTACCGTTTAAGGCGTTTGAAGTTATAGGGGTTGGTAAGGGTGAGATGCGGCGTTACTTGGTTAAAGTAAAACAGGGATTTGATCTTAGTATGGTGTAACAGTAGCCGCTTTAAAGCGGCTTAATCAATATTAATTACCTGTTTCATTCACCACCACGCACTAAGTTCAACCCCATATTTCGGCCTGGCCTTAACTCAAACTCCATTTGATACGCTTGTGAGCGCGACAAGCTACCTTGAGGAATATTAAAATTATAGCTGCCAATCAACCCACAGTCATATTCACGCTGTAAAATATAGTTATCATGCGATTTTTAAGCAAAAGTATCTCTAATAGTTTATAGATTAGTACCTATATAACCCTGATACTTTTTCAACGACTCACAGCTATTACGAAAAATATGATCGTTAGATCGTTTAGATATTTTAATGTTCATTTCTTCCACCGACTATATCAACAGATACCTCAATATTACCTCTTCCAAAAGGATTTGATTTATTAATTAGATATGCATTAGAAGGTGAGATTGAAACGGATTCTTTAATGAATCCTTTATTGAATTTTTATAAATACAGTTATTAGCGTGATTCACGTATTTAGCGTGGTGTCACGTATGTTTAACGTAATATTAAGGTGACTTAAAAATGAGTTTCACGTCAGAAGAAGCAAAAGCTGCGCAAGCTAAGAGTACAGCTAGTAAACGCGCTCGTAAGGTTAAAGATGATAACAAGTTGCAAGGTTATAAAATGCCAATGACACCGCAAGGAACTGTATATTTTGATCAGTTATTGGTTGATGCTGTAAGTGGTGAGCTTGGTAATACTATACGGGAAAACGTTACTTCGCAGCTTTTAGATGAAGCGATATCAATTGCAACTAACATACATGTAAATGTGTGCAAAGAGCTCACTAAGAAAATGGATAAAGACGAGTTAGAGGGTATTTTTTATGAAGAAGATGAAAAAGCGTAATAATAAATACACTCCAAAAACATTTTGCCCGTCACTTTTTTTAGAACAGAATCCCCACCAATGTAAAGCTGAGGTTTCTCGTCATCGGAAACAAGATATCAATAAAGTATTAACGATGGGTTTAGAGCCATATCTCGCTTCTCTACCTGTTACCACTTACAACGGTGAAGTACTTTCAAGTGCAAATAATGTAGAGCGTGAATACTGGCAAAGAATATTAAAGGAAACATAATGTCTAACATACATAATCCACTACAACATATTGTTGAAACCCAAGAGACAGCAGAGCAAACAGTTGAGAGGCGTTCTTGTGAGTTATTACGAGCTGATTTAAACAACTATAGTAAGCATGTTGTTGATCATTACTCAGTACAACGGAATAAGTTTGCCCCCGTCATTCAGCGTGAAATCGATTACACAAGCGATAAGTGGAAAGAACGTTTAGAGCAGTTGTTAAGTGATTTAAAGCGAACTGAGTACCAGTCTTTAAAGAATGTACAAGCTGAAGAACGGCACTATTGGAATACAATAGCTAAAGAACAGATAGCATTAACTAACGCTGTTAAGAAAGACCGTGATGAACTTATTGCGAAAGGGTATCAACAGGTGGTGTTTTTATAGCGCCAGCATTGATTAAGGCTGTTGTAAATCAAATCCAATATGTTTAAAACTCCTTCGGGAGTTTTTTTCATCTAAAAGAAATTATATGAGTTAACAAGCAGGTGTTACAGTAGCTTAAACGAACGTTCAAGTAGATATAACAGCAATGAAAGCTATAATATACACTCGTGTTTCAACTAATAAGCAAGGAACTTCTGGATTGGGTTTAGAGTCCCAACTTGAGGTTGCAAACAAGTATTGTAAAACTAACTCTCTTGAAGTTATCAACCACTTTAGTGAAGTACAGTCTGGTGGTAAAAACGACCGTGAGATGATTAAAGCAGCATTAAGGAGTTGTCAGTTAACAGGGGCAATATTATTAGTTGCAAAACTGGATCGTATTTCACGTGACGTTGAATTTATTGCTCAACTACAGAAAAGCTCAGTTAAGTTTGTTTGCGCAGATATGCCTGAGGCAAACGAGAGTATGATTCAGTTTATGGGGGTATTTGCTCAGTACGAACGAAAGATGGCATCAACACGTACTAAAGCGGCGCTGCAAATCAAGAAAAGTATGGGCGTTAAGTTGGGCAAAAACAACTTAACGGCTGAGGGCGCAAGAAAAGGAAACATTAACTCAATCAAAACTAGAAAGAATAATTCTGGCGAGCGATCTACATTGGTTCATTATGAAATAAAAACAGCACAATCAAATGGCTGTACATCTTTAAGGCAAATAGCTGAGTACTTAAACAACAAACATATTACCACAGCTAGAGGCGGTAAATGGAGTGCGACACAAATTAGTAGAGTTATTAAAAGAGTGGCTTAACTGTAGTAGATAAAGCTTGATCTGACGCTTTAAAATATCATTGATAAACTCAATATGACTGGTAGCTTAAAGCTTATACTTACCGTTATTATTTCAGATCTAAACGCTAACTTTTACCACATTTTTGACGTTTTTCATGAAGTACATTTATCTCAGCTAAGAGACTATTTAGATATGAAAGCTGACATTTCTGACTTTAACTGCGGGAGTAGTTAATGTGCGGTGGCTCTATTAATAATTGATTACCACCACCTAAGTACAAAACATTGAATTTAACATTTTTACCTTATTAATCAACATTTTGCACTCAACATTTCCATCAGTAAATTTATTGGCACATTTGAACAACAAGCTTGACATGAGTAAGGATAGTTGCAACTATTAGTTTTCTATGGAGAGTACTATTTACTTTAAATGTAAATAGAAAATCACAAAGGTACCCCTCCTGTATTTTCTTTCTCTCCAGATAGTTACATTAATTAGAAGGACTCTATTTTGACTCGAATTTCCCCTGCTATAAATAAAATCTTAATTTTATCAACATTGACTCTGACTATCGCTGCATGTGGAGGTAGCTCAGAAAGTAGCCCTCTTCTCGTTGAAGAGCCACCTGTCGTTGAAGAGCCACCTGTCGTTGAAGAGCTACCTTCTAATGAAGTAGTCTCTTTCAAGCTCTCTAACATAAACATTAGTAATGCCGATGCTCTAGTAGATACACAGAGTTCTAGTTTAGGTAAATCAATTAAGAAAAACGCCTACTCATTAATAGAAACAATAAAACATACCGGAAGTGAGTTAAGTAAAGCAAGTAATAACTACCTTTCAATAGAAACTCAAATGATGATTGATGGAGTTTTGACAAAAATACCATTTGAACTTGAAACTACAGGAACCACAGATTGTACAGCAGAAGCTGCTACCCTTAATGTTTCTGATATCTTCAACCTGGGCGCTAATAGAACCCTTCTCTCTATTTCCCACCCGGTTCGACAGTTTGAGGATTGTAGCTATGAGTATGGACCTTCTACTTCGTATATTGTAAACGAATACGGTGATGTGTACCCCACCGAAGGCATATTTGGCAATGCAGCAAAAATCATTCCTGCTAACCACCCTGCATGGAATACATCTTACAATCCAATCATAATATCCCAAGACAATGTAGCTATTGAAGTGATAATTGATGAGGAGGCAGGTGATCCTATCACATTAAGAGAGGTTACTTATGGAGATATGGGCAACACCCGAATTGGGAATATGTTATTTGATGGGAAGTACTCTGCTACTGTCGCGACATTTGGTAATGACACAGGTCTTAGGTTAATAGATGTTGACAGTGATGGGTTTAAAATAATTCGCCAGCCAGAGGGTTGGGCTAATTATTATGGTATGTTCATCGACCACGAAGGTGATTTCAATTGGACATATGTAGGTGTTCTTTACACTATCAATAAAGAAACTGGTGAGTTATACCAAAAGTGGGGCGGACACACTCCAGCGACATATGGTAACAGAGGCCGATATAAGACATTTGTAATGGACGATCGTTGTACTATTTCAGACTACTCTACTACGGTGGGTGTTTTAGCTGCTGACGGTGCTGTTTGGGATGAATATGATCAAGGCAACACTTTTACAATATATGAAGCATCTCGAGAAGTAGGAAACCATGGCGGAAACCCTGACCTATCTATAATAGAGGGAAACTATGGCTACTGCGTGAACGGGGCTAGATATTCTTTTGTGCGCTATAATTTCGATACTGATGAAATAGTCGAATTCAATACTGATAATCATGGATATGAGGTTGTTTCCTATGAGTTCGGGACTGATAAAGTCTTAATCGAAGTTATTGATGGCTCGACAGATGACAAGCACTTCATTGAATATGATTTTCATACAAAAACATTTACAGACCATGGTGTAATTGAGGAAGGAGGTCGTCTCGTAGTTAGCATCACACCTTTATAAATGTTCCTTTTTCATTGTTTTTAATGACAAATAGTTGGTGAAAATTCACTTCACCAACTATTTCATCTTAAGTCATCTCTTTAAATAAAATAGCACATACCAAAGATAAATTTAATATATCGCTCAATTTGGTTGACCAACTCTAGCAAACAGTTGATCTGAGGAATGACCTATAGCTAAAGTCAAAGCGCACAATGTGATCGTTAATCTTTTCAATTTGGTTCGATAACCATCACATCTGAAACAGCTCGTTACGCTTAATTTTCTTATTCGATAGTCTGACTATTAATACCTATTCAAATGATGAATTTAAATAAAATCTACAAGTACTTTGTAATCAGTCTTTCTTACCGCCACTTGTACAATAAAATGAAAATATTGCTGCCGCACCCATTATCGTTGAGATAAAACCAGCTTGTGCCATGTTTGGGCTAGGTAGCAACATAAACTATGTAGCTGTCTCATGCATCAAGTAGCCGTAAATCGATAGCAACAGACGAAGTATTACTCGTCAGCTTCCCAGTCACATTCAAATGACCCATTACGACCTTCAGTTTTATATACAAATGAGGTTTTAGGTGCGGCTCGCCAATCACGTTCATTTAATGGTGTATCGTCAGTGTACAGGATTATTTCTTGGGTAGTGCACTTCACTGGTTCGAGTGGTTTACGAGTATCGTTTACTAAGCTAGCAAGGTGGTCAAAGTCACTTATTTCATCATCCACAAGCATTGATGGGTCTATGTGATTATCTTCGGATTTAGTCACTACGTAATCTTCTGGTTTGAAGCCAAGTTCGTCAACTAACGAATTATCATCAGGTTCAACAACAGGCTTGCTAAAGCCACTGTCTCGTTGCTGGTACATATTGACTATTTTCTCAAGTTTAACGTTACGGCTTTCTAAACTTCTTATTTGGTCGGTTAATGTTTTAACCGCTTGGTTTGTCTTGGTTACGCTTTCATTGTTTGCAGGTTGAGCTTGCATATTAGCGATTTCATTTTTTAGTTTTTCGATTTCAACTTGAGCCTGTGCAAGTGGGCTTATTGTTTTCGAATACTTCATTTCAAACATTTCTGGATTACCTTTACCAGCCCATGTGTTATAGACATCACCTAACTCATTACTTTTAACATGTGTGCTTTTATCGAATATTGCGGTTATGAGTTGTTTACCAATCGGTGCAATGTGTACGCTACTAGTAGCAATATCAAACAAAACAAAGTATTTACTGTTAGCACCTGTAAAAAGTACCTTGGCTTTTGATTTAACTCTACGGTGAAGTTTTTCACGTATTGGTTTAGATTCGCTATTAGATATATCAACGCCTACCAGCTTAAAACACTCATTAACATTTATTGTATTTGACTCTTGCATACGTATACGCAAGAAAATGTTTTTTGGTCTGCTCATTGTGTAATCTTGTAGGCGTACTGAAAATGAACCGTCACGGTTTTCAAACAGTGATACTTTATTGATGTTTTTTATTGTTTGCATTTGTGACCGCCTGAGAGCCTGTTTTAAGATGTTTTTCGAGTAAATCGTTAACTAGGTTTGATAATGAGACACTACCTACCTGAGTAAGGTGATCGTGTAATATTGACACTCGTACACGCTTTGAGTTGGTTTCATTAACTGTCATGATGGCTATCTCGATTGTTCACAATGTTGTATACCGTAGATCTTGCCACTGAGTGTGTTTCCATTATTTGGTTAACTACAACACCAGTGTCGTAATCATTTAATATTGCTTTTTTTTGCACAACGGTTAATCGTCTTTTTCGGTTTCCCATAGTTCATTTCCTTTGTATAAGTGTATTAATGTATTTGTGTATGATTGTATTTATACATCACGAATTTAGGATTTTTCATTATATAAACGTTGTGATTGATGTTGTGCCTTCACTATACAAACGTTGTGCTTCATGTTGTGACTTTACTATATAAACGTTGTGCCTAGTGTTGTGGTATCGTTGTGCTTGGTGTTGTGCTTATAAAAATAAAGCCACATAGACTATAAGCTACAAGCAAGTTTAAAATATACAACATTAACTCAACCAACTAAAAAGAAAACAGATGTTCCGCAGGAACAAACATAACGAAAACAAAATAAATCGCGCCCGAAGGGTGCTGCCGAAGGCACTGGTGCGATTCATTAGAACATGGCTGAGTGGCTGCGCCCCTTGGTCGCCAATCAAGCTAATTCTCGACAACAGTTGAAAATAAGATTTAAAAGTCTTTGAGGTATCGCTTCGCTCTATGCCGCTACGCGTCAGGTTCACTTTTTCGTTGTGGGTATTTGTAGACCATTTATAAATTGCACTTAGGTGGTTATTCACATCTTGTAAGCTGCCTTAAACATTGTCTAAGGCTATCTGTTGAGGGTAGTACAAAGTGTTGTTTGAGAGCTTATCGTTGATTAGAGTGTCTTGGACAGTGTTCTATATGTGCCTTGCATTAACTGTTATCGGTCTTTAAATTTTTCTTCATCAGTTGTTACTATTGAGTGCTGTTAGCTGATATCAGAAATATTTACGAATTTTGCCAATCGTAAAATCAGGATATGCGAACTTAGGTGTAGTTTGAAGAAGAACTTTTTAAGCTATTTTGTTTAACATCTTAAAATCACGTGTAACATTCACTACATAACTACTGTTAAACATTCCACCTTTTGGCTGGGGCACATTAAGTGCATTTATATAACTGGAAACTAATGCTCTAAACTTAAAAACAAAAGGTAACTATTTTATGCCCACTTCTAACACCCTTGCAACCCCTTGTTATTTAAACAAAAACAATGCCCACATCATTGCGTGGTGCATCCATAATAATCAACTAGCAGAGCTTCTAACTACTTCTAGTTATACTGATAACTTCGAATATATGTTCTCTGAAAATACTGAAAATCTTAGGGCGTTTAGTGATGTTTATGAATACGTTATTGATTGCTATCAATATGAAATGGAAAGACTTGTTAATAACAAAAGATACCGATACAGCTGCAACCTTCCTTCTTTATTAGAAGTGGAAGTGCATAATGCAGAACTTATTGCAAAATGTCCTCCTGAACTCTATAGGTTAGTTCATATTGAGTTAGAGAAGCTATCCGCACAGCCTGCAGAACAACTTGTAATACAGAGAACACAGGTTTCTGATGAATGTATAAATGACGAGCTAGAGCAACTGCTTTATGATCTAACAAATGATATCGACGTACCTATCACACCTGTTTAAGATGTCGAAAATCAATCAATGCAATCCACTGTTTAATGCTTACATTAAATAAAAAAGATGATTATAAGCAACTTCAAAAACTAAAAACTGAACTTGCTTACCTAGGTGAAGACTTAGCTAAGCTTAGTTAATCCCAAATAATACTAAAGCCGCTTTTAATCGGCTTTTTTGTGAGCGAATTCTTTGTTAAGAAAACTATAACAAGAGTTTTGAGGTAGCATTTTTACGGTGTTAGAATTAAAGCTAGAGTCACATAACGTACCGTTAGGTGCTTTATGGTGTAGTAGCTTAAACTCAACTTGACAGGCAGCTTATTGCTGCCGTTCAGACTATATTATTAACGTTAACTATTACCACATTGCGGACTTAAACAAATTGAAGGCCAAAGCTGATTCTGATTAGTTTTAATATTGCAAAATACCATATAGGGGTTTTGTGCCCATCTCCTCGAAATCGGCACTAGAATCCCATAAAGGATTACATTGAAAATGTAAATGAATTAGCGAATAATTAAGGTAATCAAAATACAACAGTTAATAATGGTGTTTCATGGCTCAAACAATAATGCTTATTTTTATTTCTCTAGTAGTGGTGGTTAAATTAGATTTATCTCGGCGGTGGTATGTGATGCTGTTTATAACATCAACATTATCATTAGGAATATCTGGAAAATTGCTTGATATGGATCATAAATACCTACGTAGTATCCAAAGTGATTTGACTAGTATTCAAGAGAGTTCAGATAGTATCGAAAGTGCCGTATCTACTATCGAAAGTGGCGTATCTACTATCGAAAGTGGCGTATCTACTATCGAAAGTGACGTATCTAGTATCGAAACAACCGTAGGTGTATATCTGCCATCGATATTGTCTAAGTAAGCTACTGTTTTTATTGAAATAAAAGCAGGAAAAATACTAGCGCAAGTATCGTACACTGTAATAGTTTTACTAATTAAAGTTATTACAGTGTAACTATTGTTGTTTGTGATTAAGCTTAGTGCCGATTTCGAGGGGATGGGCACAAAACCCCATATATGCAGTGAGGGGGGCTGGAGATTAGAGACCTCCGGCTACCCGATTATGCATGTTAACGGATTTCATAAACTGCCTGTAAACTACTACCATATTTGTGTATTAAGTTCCCTTTGATCTCATATGTAGCTTGTAAACTACTACCATATTCGTGTATTAAGTTCCCTTTGATCTCATATGTTGCTTGTAAACTACTACCATGTTCGTGTATTAAGTTCCCTTTGATCTCATATGTAGCTTGTGAACCACGCCCATATTCGTAAATCTTTTTTCCGTCATGTTGGCTCATATGTAATTTTCCTTGAATGAATAATGCCTTACTAAGAGGCAAATGATTGAATCCATAACAGCTTTATTATGAAATAAATGGGGTCAGATACACATTAATCTCATAGATTTCAATATTGGGTCATAAATGATTTTCACAACTCATTAGAAAATATATGGAAAAATATTTAAAGCTAATATCTCCAAAGCGCACTAAGTGAGCCTTAATTATCAGCGTTTGAGCGGCTGTTGAACGCTCATTCGAGACATCTGTATTTAAGTTATATAGGTCAACTTATGCCTTTTATTGATATGGCGTAGTGAGTGTGATTGGGTGCAGTCTCAATGTAATTACCCAATACCTATTTGAATGCCAAAATGAGAAAAAGGCATGACTAAAAGTAATTCACTCAGACTTTGTTGTACCTAAGCCTTAAAAAACAATAATATATTTACCCAACAACTACATGCTATTAAAAAACAACACTGTAATGTTCGATGTAGTGATCAAAAGGTATTCCTAGATTTTGCTAATGTGATAGA
>ERZ1027231.437-NODE-437-length-11335-cov-18.831560_pt1 | contig 11335 bp, 6 predicted proteins | sample MGYA00520866_ERZ1027231 | MGnify/ENA primary metagenome ERZ1027231 (study PRJEB33311, sample SAMEA4378411) | marine metagenome | biome: Marine biome; feature: Fjord; material: Water | collected 2014-07-20T08:00:00Z/2014-07-... | depth 75 m ...
AGGGTGGCCGGTGCACGCTTCCAGCTTAGCTCTAACATGTCTGATGGCATATCCGATCCCCACTGATGCTGGGCATTGGAGTGAAGCCCATGATAACCTGCTGGCACAGTATTATCGAAAACATCACAGTCGGTGTAGTGCTCGTATTGACTGCCCCAAGGATCACGCCAGTAATCAAACACGGCACTGCACAAGGTGTGTCGGCCAATTCCCCAGCAGTGCTCGTAACCCTGCTCTCGTAACCAGGCACCGGAAGAGCCCACCTCTTCAAAATTCTTCAGTTCAAATGCGGTATGCACATGGCCGGTAAACGGCACATTAGGAATACCCAAAGAATGATGATCGCTGGGAATATCCCCCTGATCACAACGCATAAAGGTCATCACAGGTTTGGTTAAACCAGGCGCACATTCAAAGTCCGATACGATAAAACCAAAATTGTCCTGAAACCAGATAATAGAAGACACCACGTTTTTAAAACTAAATGCAGTATGACCAATGCGATAAATATCGGCCGGTTGACTCTTAGTGATAAGGGGCCGGTTAACCCGACCTTTAACCAAGGGCGAATTATATTCATATCCGATCGCGCTGGGGGCAATGCCCTTATCTTCCTTTTGCCCTGCTATCACTTCAATTTTAACGTTATCGGGCCCATTAAGTGCCACCATTTTACCGCCACCCGGATAGTCGGCTGCGGTTATGTTTAAGCCATGGGCTTTGGCTACCTTGTCGACATCGGCCACATTTACGGCCTGCAAACCAAAACCCAGTATTTCGTTCTTTTTCTGTTTATGTACTACCACCAAACAGGCACTGCTGCCCACCCCTCTTAAAATAAGGCGACTGGCGGTTTTTTCTTGTGTGAGCAAACCAAAGTCGTGATAAAAAAGCTCGGCTTTATCCAGGTCGTTGCGACCTACAATTTGATAGGCCAACGCCTTCACTTTAATGAGCGGATTATTGGATCGCTCTGGCACTTCACAGGCTGCTTTAAACTGCTCGCTCATATCCCCTATATGCAAATTACCCATGTCTGGTTACCTCTACCTTGCTTTGAATTTAAATTAAGCCTATCGGTCGCGGCATTGGTGCGTCTTGGTGAGGAGGTGACAAGATTGTGTTGATTGGTGACAAAAGCCGGTTTACAAGACAACAATTGGTTTCAAACCTGCTGACTGCAAAGAAAATGTATAGACCAGCAAAACCCGTCGCTACCTTGATCTGAGTCGTGGTATCCACCAGCCCTTATGGGTAGGCTTTAAAAAATGACAAAATATCAAAATAGTCTCAATATTTCAGAAGGTTTAATGCAAGCGCCCACCGTTTCCAGCCATTTATTTAATGAGCTTATTAGAATTATTGAACAAAGAGGGATCGATAGCGCGGCACTGCTTAAAGAATTTCAACTGCCTGCTTCGGTAACGGCTGATATGGATGCCCGAATACCGGTTGAACAGGTAGCCCGGGTTTATGATCGTACCGCTGAGCTGTTAAATGCGCCGTTATTTGGGCTGGATAAAGGCTTACAGTCTACGCCCTTCAGTTTAGGGCCCATTATGAACATTCTTCTTAACAGCCCTAACCTAGGCACTGCCTTCAAGTATTCAAGACGGTACCTAAAAGTGTTTTCAGAAGAGTTTGAATACAAACCTTTTTTTACTTCACAATATTTTGGCCTGCGTTTTATTTCCCCGCCAAATACTTACATGAGCTATCACCAGGTTTATGCCGCCATGGGACACGCCTTGTCAATTTGCCGCTGGCTTTACGGCGAGAAATTCAACCTGATAAAAATAGACTTAATGACTCCAGCTCATGGCGAAGACAAGGATTACATTAAATTTTTGGGGGTGTTGCCCACGTTCAATGCCAGCACCAACATTCTTTATTTCCCCAAAGAGGCATTAAGGCACCCCCTGCCTTGGCACAGCAATCAGTTGCAACCTGTGCTCGATCACACCGAAGAAAAATTGGTGAGTATATTTAAACAAGACACGTTTAAAAGCCAGGTGATAAAAATCATCACCGACAAACTTTTTATGAGCAAACTAAGTATTGATCATGTAGCGCAGGCGCTTAATATTACCAGGCGCACCTTGCAACGCAGGCTTAAAGAAAACAACCTGGTATATCGAGAGCTTTTAGATGAAGTGAAAAGAGAGTCGGCTTATAAACTTTTAATAAACAAACAGCATAAAACAAAAAGCTTAACTGAAATTGCATTTATGCTGGGTTATAACGACACCTCTATATTTCATAAACACTTTAAACGCTGGGCCGGCATTCCTCCTGGAAAATACCGCGCCCTACATTCTAATAACAGTCATTAGCCGGCTCTAGTCTTAGCCGCTATTAAAACGGCATAGGATGCTCACGGCGAATAAGCTGGATTTCCTTTAACACTTCTTCGGATAAGTTAACCGAGATTGAATCAATGTTGCTGCGCAGTTGCTCCATATTAGTGGCACCAATTAAGGTAGAACTCACAAACGGTTGGCGATTTACAAATGCCAAAGCCATTTGGCAAGGGTCCAAACCAAAACGCTTGGCCACATTCATGTATTTTTGCGTGGCACTGTCTACCTGCTCGCCCACTCGGTGCTCGGCACGTGTTTCCATGGTTAAGCGTGCCCCTGCTGGCTTGGCACCGTTTAAATATTTGCCACTTAATATCCCTCGGGCCAATGGCGACCAGGCCAATAAACCACAGTCTTCATGCATGCTAATTTCACTTAAGTCTTGCTCAAAATGACGGCACAACAATGAATATTCATTTTGAATACTGGCCATACGCGGCAGGTTTTCATTCTTGGCAATTTGCAACCAGTTAGTTAGGCCCCAAGCGGTTTCATTAGATAAACCAATGTGGCGAATTTTCCCCGCGTTAATCAAACCCTGCATGGTGTGCAATACTTCCAGGAAATGATCTCGCTGGGCTTGGGCATCAAACTGTGGCGCAAAGTCCCAGGTTTTACCAAAATGATAAGAGCCGCGGTTGGGCCAATGTAGCTGGTACAAATCAATGTAATCGGTTTGCAAACGGCCTAAGCTGCCCTCCACTGCCTTTAATATATTTTCTTTGTTAATTTTTTTACCATCTCGAATCCAGGGCAAACCAGGGCCAGTCATTTTAGAAGCCAAAATCACCTTGTCACGGTTTTGCCTGGCTTTAAACCAATTACCAATAATGGTTTCTGTGGTGCCAAAACGCTCTGGGCTGGGGGGAATGGCATACATTTCGGCGGTATCAAAAAAGTTAATGCCACGCTCAAGTGCGTAGTCCATTTGTTCAAAACCTTGCTCCTGAGTGTTTTGCCATCCCCAGGTCATGGTGCCCAAACCAATCAAACTGATGTCTAGGCCGGTATTGCCAAGTTTGCGATATTCCATTATTAGGCCTTGTTTTAACAGTGAATAAATTAATGGCGACACTATAAAGCATTTGATTCAATTAATTGAGAAGCCAACAGGCTGAGTCAGATGGTTTTGATTTCATAATACTCCCCTCCGCCAGCCTTCTGTTTAAAAATCAAACAACCACAAGCACTCAACACAGAGCCTTAAAACTGACTATTGCGAGCCCTGGTTAATACAAAATCTCCAGAGAAAAGACACCAAAATAATTGGCACAAAACTTTAAATACCCATTATTGGGCAGTACCTCACAGACAGCCTGCTTAATTCTTGTCGCTGTACGTATTTTACGCGAAACTCATCCTTTCGTTTATATCTATGTGCCAGTGGCAAGCCCTGCCCTGCTCAAATTACAAACAATAAAATCAATAAGTAATGAGGTTAAAATGAACCGCTTCCTGAAGCTTAATGGCTTAATCGTGACTGCGCTGGCACTTAGCGCATGCGGGGCCGATACCGATGACTCTGATAATCACTCGGCAACAGGTTCATTTAATATAGACGGAGAATTCATAGAAGCACAAACCGTCACCGCGACCCCTAATATCATCGATTCAGACGGCATCAGTAATGCCCAATACCTGTACACCTGGTACAGCGATAATTCGCTGATCGAAGGCAATACCAGTAATAGCCTCACCCTCACCGAAGCCCATATAGGTAAGAGCATTCGCTTTGAAGTGCAATTTACCGATGACCAGGGCAACGCCGAAACTCTTAACAGTGAAAGTTATTCTGTGGCCATGATGGATAACCGGGTCGCCACCGGTGGCTTCGCCATAGACGGTGAATTTAAAGAGTTAGAAACCGTCGTGGTGACACCAAATGTGGCAGACGAGGATGGCCTCAGTAATGCCAGTTATCTTTATACCTGGTATAAAGATGATATTGTTATTGGAGGTAATACCGGCAATACAATCACTTTCAGCGAAGATCAAATAGGCAAAGCCATTCGCTTTGAATTGTCGTTTACTGATGATCGTGGTCATTCAGAAATCATCAATAGTGAAACCAATACCGTTGCAATGATAGACAATCGTAGCGCCACTGCCGGGTTTGAATTCTCAGATGATTTTGAAGAACAAAAAACCGTCACCGTCACGCCTTCTATCACAGATGCCAATGGTTTTGAAAATGCGACTCTTGTTTACCATTGGTATAAAGATGATGTACTCATTGACGGCATAACCACCAATGAAATTTCATTTACTCCCGCAGACAACAACAAAAACATACACTTTACCCTAAGTTTCACCGATGACCGCGGTCATGAAGAATTCATTACCAGTGACAGCTATGTGGTTGCCAATAAAACCGAATTATTGGCTTTCACCGCTGATGTCTATGATTTATTTATTGGCTCAACACAAGATGAAGGAGATAGCTGGAGTTGGCGTGATGCACTGGACCCTGTTGAAATTGATACGGTCACCGACACCTATAAAGAACTTTATTACCCCAGAGCTGCCACCGATAATAAAGGCAATATAGTGGTGGTGATGCAGAGTGAATATTACCAAGCGTTTGGTGGCGAATACGATGTGGTGTATGCCTATTCAAATGACAACGGCGCCACATTTTCTGCAATTGACCTTATTAACAAAAACGATACCGCAGATTCTCGTTATGATGAAGATGCAAAAATCGCCACCGATGGCAACGGAACCTGGGTGGCTATCTGGTACAGCGGTGAAGACACCTTAAGTGACAGCTTAAGTGGATTGGGCACGGATGGCGACGTGGTATATGCCGTATCAACCGACAACGGCGCCACCTTTGGCGACCCTAAATCCATTGGCGACTTTGCCTTCACTGATGCCCTAAACGAAAGTGACCGCATGGTAGACATTGCCATGAATGAAGATATCTGGACCATCGTTTGGGCAAATCGAAGAGACCTAACCGGCGGCAGCGCAACCGATGAAGACATTGCCTACAGCTATTCCGAGGATCAAGGGGCAAGCTGGAGCACACCAGCCTATGTAAATTCCTGGGCCACCACCGACAGCAGTACCGATTACTTCCCAATAATTGCCATGAACAGCAGCGGCCTTGCGGTAACGGTTTGGTCCGGACGCAATGGCAGCGCAGATTTGAATATTTATGCAGCCGCTTCAAATGATTTTGGTAAAACCTGGGGCAGTTCCACCCTAATTAATCAGTACGCTGCTACCGATGGCACATCGGATCAGGATTACCCTAATCACATTGAAGTCACCGAAGACAATATCGCGGTGATCTCATGGGAAGGTGACAACCCTCTTAACGGAGATGATGATGATGTCTATTTTAGCGTCAGCACCGATTTAGGCAGCAGCTGGAGCACGGAAGTGGCAATGAATCCAAATGCCGACTCTGACACCGAAAATCATCAAGCCCTCACCATAAACCAAACCCCGGATGGTAAATGGATTGCGGTATACAATGACTACAGCAATGAAACCTCTTACATGCGCAAGAGCGATGATTTACAAACCTGGTCTAGCGAAATTTTATTAAAAGACAGTGTGTATTACAGCTCAAGCCTGCTGTTTCACTAGAGGCTTAACTACCGACAATAAAGCCGCCTATTAGTACTAGGCGGCTCTCTATCCCGCTCTAAATGGGTTACTGGCTTTTTTATATTGTATATTCAAGTCATAAAGTCTTTTAACAATGCTATATTAATTAAAACGTTAAAAAATGACGCTCCCACCGCCGTGATTTTCATTATATTAATATTATTGAAAGTATAGCGGGCAAATCACAAGACACTTGCTAGGTGTTTAGAAAATGAAACCAACCCTCTTTCGCAATAAATTCTCCCTAATTTTTCTTCTATTTTTATCCATCGGACTTTCCATTACCACGTGGAAAATTCAGCAATATAAAGACAAATTTCAAGAGATCACTGACAACCAGCGTTGGGAGAATATTCTAACTGAAAACCATATTTACGATGACAACTCGATTGTTTTTTTTGGTGACTCTCAAATATCTCGCTGGCAGATGGCGCCATCATTTGGCTCACTGCCAATTTTAAACCGGGGTATATCGGGGGATTGGGCTTTAAAGGTGCTGGATCGCTTTGACAAGGACGTATTAAAACTAAAACCCAAGTTGCTGGTTTTGCTCATTGGTACCAATGATCTTGAACATGGTCAAAGTATTGATGCGATTCTAGATAACATTGGAATCATGCTAGAAAAGGCTCACGAACAAAAAATAAAGGTTATATTATGCAGCCTGCTTCCTGTCACAGGTAAATACATTAAAGATCGCCCCCTAAACGACATATTGAAAATCAATAAAAATTTGAGGGTATTATCTTTAAAACATGCTGCGGACTACGTGGATTTTCACTCTCAACTTATTGATGAAGAAGGAAAGTTCATTCAAGGCCTCACCTCAGACGGACTCCATCCAAGCAGGTCAGGCTATCTTAAAATGACTAAAATACTTTTCCCGTACCTCATAAAAAACATCAATACATTCTTTCGCAATTCAAATTAATTCATTTCCAATAACAACCTACTCTGCAGAATCTCCCTACTTGCAGAGCCATGGAAACGTTACTTAATTAACATACCGCTTAAAATTTACGATCAATGTAATTTGTCTGAGTGACTAATGGCTAACGGCTTCGACTCTGCTATTAATGCGTCGAAATCACCATTTGATAGACTGGCCTCTGCTAAAAATGAAGCACCATAGTGGTTAATATGATTCCAGTCACGATACATGGGCCTATCATTAAAGCTGCCGTCTACCCACTTTTTAGCAGTGCTATTAATATCGACAATGTGCACATCAGGATACTGGCTGGCAATTTTTTCAAGAATGGCATTAGAACTATCGCCATTATCGTGAAGAGGATTAGTGATCGCTAAAAAGCTGGCATTATTCTGTAAAACATTATTTTCATATTCAGGTAGTTTATTAATAAAATAAACCTGTTTGCCTTGTTGAGTTAAGTCTTTTGCTGTCTTAAACAATTCATCTTCAAAACCAGGAATAACCTCCGATAAACTGTGTTTAGGAGTCATGTCAAAATACATATTCCATCGCAGGGCGATAAAGATATGATCGGCCACCACGATTTCGGAATCCAATACCTTCATGAGTGCAGCGCAAGCTTGTTCTCGCTCCTTATACTTAAACATGCCTTCAGTAGAGTAACTTTTAATAGCTGGGCATTCAGGAGAAGTTAACACCTTAAAATGTATTTTTGTATTTTTTGATATGTCATTAAAATAGTTCATTAAATGAGCGGTATGTGAATCGCCTAGCACTAGAGCTTTAACGCTATTTTCTACAGTTCCAAATTCACAAGTGGTTAATTTTTCCACTTCCTTACACTTGTAGTTTTCATCAGAGGCCAACTTATAAGAAAGAAGCGTTTTGTCTCTTAGCTGGAAAGTTCTGCCTGAATCAATAACTTCTATTACGAAGGCAGTAGATAAAATTAGTACCAGTGGTGCCAGATATAAGCGCAGCATTGATTTTTTTAGTGTCCAATCCTTTTTCCTTAACGGTGTTTCAACGTATTTCCAGCTTAGATAAGAAGTTGAAATAATGGCAACAACAGCAAATAACAAACTCTCAGTACCCAGGTGGGTTTCCAGATTTACATAACGTATAAAGGCCAGTATTGGCCAGTGCCACAAATACAATGAATAAGATAACAGCCCCACAAACACCAAAGGCTTAAGTTGAAGCAATTGAATCACCAAAGCGGGCTTGGCATTTTGTAAGCCGGAATAGATGAGTAACGCGGTTCCGATACAAGGTAATAAAACAATAAGGCCAGGAAAATGAGACTGTTTATCAATTATAAATAAAGATATTGCAATTAATAACGCGCCTGTAGTCGCTAATATATTGCGCGTAAGGTATGTATTTTTCTGTATTTTATTTCCATGCAAAGCAACATACAGCGCCAGAAAAGCACCTATTAGCATTTCGCCAAAACGAGCCGGAAATAAATAATAAAATGCCTTTATATCGTAGTTATTTTGCGTGAGCTGATGCCAGGAATAAAGCATACAAATACAGATGGTCAACAAGATAAGAGCAAGTAAACGGTTGGACAATTTAACTCTAATTAAAAGCAGCGATAAAAGCGTTGGCCATACCACATAAAATTGCTCTTCTACCGAGAGTGACCAGGTATGCAATAACGGCATGAGTTCACACACAGGGGAGAAATAATCTGCTGAATTGGCAAAAAATACGTTTGATAAGAAAACGAATGTGGAGCCCGCGGACTTAGCCAGTGAAGCAAGGTGGTTCGGTAAGAAAAGAAAATATGCCACGGCAATGGTGACCACCACCATAGTATAAAGGGCCGGCAGTATGCGCTTGGCTCGCCGATTATAAAATTCCCATAAACTAAAAGTATTGTTTGTTAATTGTTTATTTAGAATAGAGGTAATCAAGTAACCCGATATGACAAAGAAAATATCAACACCAATAAAGCCACCGGGCAACCATTGGGCGTTCATATGGAACAATACAACAGACAAAACAGCGATTGCACGTAAACCGTCTATGTGCGGATTGTATTTAATTAATGACATTAAAAGCGGGCTCTGACTACATACTAATCGAACGCGGGATACTAACAATTATCACCTGTTGCGTACAGATCATGGGGCGCTCCAACCTTACACTATGCGAGCCATTCCTTTGTTTTTTGTATCAATTTGTATCTTCACTGCTGCCCAAGCTCAATGAAACATAAAATTAATAAAAACGGCAAAATCCAAAACCCCTGACAACCTCTAATTAATGGGGCATAAATTTTAACGACCCGTTAGTTGGCGCAATGGCCAGAATTAACAACTTCACGTGAGCATCCAAAAAGCATCTGTTACTCACTGGCAATAAAAAGGCCCTTAATTAAGGGCCTTTTTATGAAAATACAATTCGAAGAACTTTAAATAATACCGCTAAAATATAACGGCATAATCAGTTCATTGAAAATGAGCTAATCAAAATTCAGCTTACCAGTACGGATACGTTGCGGGTGATCCCCCACTAGAAAACTGGCCACTTCTTTGGCATCTTCAAAAGAAATAACAGAAACCCGATCTTGCTCGCTCACCGACACGTAGCAGAATTTACCGTCGGCACTTTCGGTAGACCAATACGGTTTTGCCCCTAGTGGCGTATCGGATAATTGAATGGTTTTATATTCAAAAGTATCACGGTCTACAATAGCCGCATAACCAGACATAGTTGCTGCTACACACAACTTAGTACCCTCGCCGTTAATGGCAAGACCATGATGTGCTGAATTAAGCTGGTAATCACGCAAGTTCATTCCTGCAATCTCTTGCGGAATAGGTAACTCGAGATTACGAGTGATTTTTTGTTGCTCTACATCGTATTCAAAAAACCCGTGGTAAAAAGAAATTTGCATGTAAACAAATTTCCCGTCCGGCGCTACTGCCATGGGTCGCACCGCACTGTCTACCCAGGGTGTGCCAAACTCTTCCAGTTTCTCGGCCATGTCCACACGCTGTAAAATTTCATAGGTTTTGGCATCCACAATTTGAAAGTATCGATCCCCTTTCATCCAATCTAACCACGAGCTAGTGAACGGCACATATACCTTGCCTATGCTGGCGTGATAGATAAGTTTGCCATCTTTGGAATAAGTATTTTCATGGGGCTGATCGCCGGATTCAAACTCACCAATTATGTTACCGGTGGCAGTATCAATGGCTTGTACTTTACCGGCGGTTGAAGCCGATACCAAAAACACTTTACCGTCAGGTGAAATAGCAGAATGATCCGAGCGCGAACCTTCAACCTGAGTCCGCCAAACAATTTCACCCGTGTTCACATCCAGTGCCACTACATCGGCAAAACTTGGGCGAGAAATAAACAGGTGGCGACCATCGTTTGATGGAAACATATCATCCACCATCTGGTGATGCCCTTCGCCAATCACTTCTTTAATGAAAGTGGATGTAATACGGCGCTTAATGCTGCTGGTTAATTCTTCTAAACGTTCTTCTTTGTCCGGTACCGCATTTAATTTTTTAATACGCTCATGAGTGTGAGGATCATAAATATCGACGGTGCCATCCCAGTTATTACCCACCACAATCACATCGCGAAGATTATCAGCTGAGCTTGTGTTCACTTGCGTCACAGCATCGGTCACTTGAGAGTTAACCGGGGTTGGCAACGCAGCACCTACACTGCCAGAAAATAACAGCGACCCTACAGACAGAGCTAGCCCTTGAGTGAATGACTTTAATGCTTTCATTTAAACTACCTTTTTATCACGCTGTCACTAGCTAGTAATGACTCTAACTTGAGAAGTAATTATGTGGATGGATCTTTATTTTATGTTGATACTTTATCAGTTACTTTTAAAGAGTTCATTGGTTTACAGGGCCTAATAGATTGACCCTGCTGGCCAGAAGCTTAGGCTCAAGGTGTAGGTGATGTTTGGTAGGAAAAGGCGTAAATCTAATGGTGGTTTATTTACTGAAGCGCTTCAACAAAAAAGCCCCTAATAACTAGAGGCTTTTAATATAGGCAGAGTAAAGGGCGGTATTAAAACGGCACTTCATCATCAAAGTCATTGGCAGGGGCCGAATAAGACATGCCATCAAAATCACCGCCATTTGAATGAGCAGGCGCCATTGAGGGGGCTTGTGCATTTTGTGCACTCTCTACACGCCAGGCCTGCAAGCTGGTAAAGCACTTTTCAGGCTTACCAGGAGCGCTCCAAAGACGACCAGACAGGTTAAAGTGAGCAATGACCTCTTGGCCAATTTGATACTGATCCATTAGCGCACACTTGTCTTTAATAAGCTCAAGAGCCACGTAATTCGGGTAATCAGGGTTCTCGCCTTCACCACTTAGCTTGATCACAAACTCACGTTTGGTAAAGCCGTTCTGGCCATAGGCTGTGGTTTCC
>ERZ1027231.438-NODE-438-length-11329-cov-18.907752_pt1 | contig 11329 bp, 13 predicted proteins | sample MGYA00520866_ERZ1027231 | MGnify/ENA primary metagenome ERZ1027231 (study PRJEB33311, sample SAMEA4378411) | marine metagenome | biome: Marine biome; feature: Fjord; material: Water | collected 2014-07-20T08:00:00Z/2014-07-... | depth 75 m ...
TTGCAGAGCACTTTCCTGAGATATTTCAACAACGCGGTAATCTGCCGGGGACTGACTAGAATCAAAAACATCTTTATGGTGATCACTGAGGGCATGGGAATGACCTCTGCTTTCATGGGCATGCTGGCTACCATCGTGCAGATGGTTTTCGGCCAGATGAATGTGGGCGCTGGAGAATTGCATGGATAAAAATGCAATAACCAGAAATACATTCAGCACTGTTTTAATAGAGGTGTGTGTCATTAAACGCATCAAAAATAAAGTGGCGCTAGTATAGCCAAGGCCGATGTGAGAAGCCACAGGTATACTTTTAACAAAAAGCAAAACACTATTTTATGAGCTGGTTAATTGAGGCGCTTATTGTTTTTTTTGGGGGGGATTCTCCTAGAGTAATGCTGGCGGCTCCCTAGGGTATTTAAATTAAATAGGGAGCCGCCCTGGTATGTTTAAGCAGCTTTGGCCAGTTGTGCTACCGAGGTACCCTTTATGCGGCGTATGAGGCTGTAGGCTTTAAAGAAATATTTAATGATCTTGGGCTCGTAGGCCACCAGTGCTTTTTGAAAGCTGGGTCGGGCTTGTGCTTGTTTAATCCAGCGTTGCAAGTGAGTGTATTTTTCTAGGGGGAAGTTCATTAACATCATTCTGTGTACGTCTCCCATCCAGGAAATATCGGCTAACGAAAATGATTCTCCTGTCAACCAGGTATGTTTGGCTAGATGATTATCCATTTTTTCAAAAGCGTTTTGGAAATCTTTAATGGACTGAAGTATTTTGTCTTTCGACAGTCCCTGCTTTGATGAAAATTCTTCCGAGAACTTAATGAGTTCCTGGTTATGTATGTTGGCTTTCATTTGTGCCAGCTGTTTGGGGCTTTTCTTGGCTTTGGCTTTAAATAAAAACTCATGGGATAAAACCTTAATGGCCGATTTTGTGGTGTTGCTGGTTTTAAGCCACATCTCCATGGTTTCACGTTCTTGCTTATTTTCTGGAGTGAAAGATGCCCCAGCAAAATTTTGGTCTATGTATTCAATGATGTCGGTGGATTCAATAATGACCTTGCCATCATGTACTAGGGTAGGCACTACATTGTTGGGGTTAATGCCGCGGTAATATTCGGTGAGATGTTCACCGTTCATTAAATCAAGGTACTGGCTTTGCCAAGGAACGCCTTTCTCTTCCAGGCAAATTCTGACTCGCTGCGAACATTGTGACAAGCCGTGGTGGTAAAGGTGCAAGCCTTTAAAGCTTGTGACTTCTTTATTGGTAGGGATGATTACGGCCATTTTTATTCCTCTTTCTATGAATTATTTTTTATTTTTAAGCTGATTTATTCAATTTCTTTGTTATCGAGTTGCTCTTGGACTTTTAGGGCAATGGGGTCGGTAAAGTAGGGTAGGAGTAAATGGCGAATACAGGTTTCCAGTTCGGCTATGTTTTGCTGGTTCACTTCACGATTATTGTTTACCAAGTGCAGGTTCCAATAGTGAACGTTTAACCACAACTGATTGGCCAGGAACTGGAGAGTGTCCGAGCTAATAGGTTTGAATATTTCAATTAGAATGGCGAATTTAATGAATTGTTGTAAATACTCGATGCGCGACTGTTGAAATTGCCCATAACGTCGCGCCAGCTCTTCATCGCCTGCACATAGGGCGGTCATGTCTCGCTTAAAAAAACGGAATTGCCAGTTATGTCGGTTGATGCTTTGCAGTACAAAGTTAAAAAAGGCCAATTTGTCCTGACTAGGGTGTGCGCTTATGTCTGTGAAAACCTGTTGGTCGTAACCGCGAATCTTTTCCATGATGGCGTAGATAATGTCGTTCTTGGTACGAAAATGGTAATACAAGGTGCCAGGGCTCACCCCTGCGTGCTTGGCGATATGGTTGGTGCTAACCGCCAAGGTGCCTTGCTGGTTAAACATTTCTATAGCGGCCTCCACAATGCGTTGCTTGGCAGGGAGCTGGGTGCTTTTGGTTGTGGTGTCAGGCTGTGTCTTTTTCATGTTTTTAAGGTTATCGAGCAATTGCTCGATAGTCAATGCGGGCTCTTGAAGGGGAGAGTGAAAAAATGTTCAAAGCTTGCTTGCTCTCATTGTGACCGGTCATATTTAGTCAAATAAGGTGAATGCTTTACCTTTTCTGTATGTTTAATGAACAAATCAGCTCGACAAAAGACTCTTATTTCTATATGATGCGCGCCCTAATATGCATACCACTTGTTAGGCGTAATTGGTCTATATTTTGATTGGTAAACGCCTAATTCAAACCCCGGGAATATTTCTTTGATTACTACCGCAAACATCACCATGCAATTTGGCGCCGAGCCTTTGTTTGAAAACATCTCAGCGCAATTTGGCAACGGCAATCGTTATGGCCTAATTGGTGCGAATGGTTGTGGTAAATCCACCTTCATGAAAATTCTGAGTGGTGAACTTGCCGCCACGGCGGGCAACGTATCCATTACGCCTGGGCAAAAAGTCGGTACTTTAAGTCAGGACCAGTTTGCCTTTGAAGAGTACAGCGTAGTAGATGCTGTAATCATGGGTGATGTTGAGCTTTGGAAAATAAAACAAGAGCGTGATCGCATTTACTCTCTGCCTGAAATGTCTGAAGAAGAAGGCATGACGGTAGCTAATCTGGAAGTAGAATTTGCCGAGATGGATGGTTACACCGCCGAAGCTCGTGCTGGTGATATTTTACTGGAAGCCGGCATCGCCGAAGAGTTCCACTTTGGTTTGATGAGTCAAGTGAGCCCTGGTTGGAAGGTGCGTGTGTTATTAGCACAAGCTTTATTCTCTAACCCTGATATTTTGTTGCTAGATGAGCCTACCAACAACCTGGATATCCACTCCATTAACTGGTTGGCCGGTGTGTTGAATCAGCGTAAATGCACCATGATCATTATTTCTCACGATCGCCACTTTTTGAATTCGGTATGTACACACATGGCCGATATCGATTACGGTGAATTGCGTATTTACCCTGGTAATTACGAGTACTTCTTGGAAGCCTCGGCCCTGATTCGCGATCAGTTGTTGGGTGAAAACGCCAAGAAGAGTGAGGAAATTGAAGAGCTAAAAGCGTTTGTGGCTCGCTTTGGTGCCAATGCTTCTAAAGCCAAGCAGGCCAGTTCACGCGCCAAGAAGTTAGATAAAATTACGCTGGATGAAGTAAAGCAAACCAGCCGTTTAACGCCGAACATTAGCTTAAAGCAAGACAAAAAACTGCATCGCCAAGTGCTTATTCTTGAAGAGCTATCTCATGGCTTTGAAGAAGAAGGTTTGTTGTTTGAAAACGGCAATATGATCTTAGAAGCCGGTGCCAAGTTAGCGGTTATTGGTGCTAATGGTGTGGGCAAGACGACTTTCTTGCGCTGTATTACAGATGAGCTTAAAGCCAATGCAGGTGACATTAAGTGGTCTGAAAATGCGGTTATCGGATACTGTCCTCAGGATAGTACCACCGATTTCGATTGTGATTTAACCTTGTTTGATTGGATGAGCCAATGGCGTACCCCTAAGCATAACGACCTAATGGTACGTGGTATGTTGGGCCGTTTATTGTTCACCGAAGATGATTTCAATAAAAAAGCCAATGTTTGTTCTGGTGGTGAAAAAAACCGCTTGTTGTTTGGTAAGTTAATGATGATGGATCTTAACGTATTGGTGATGGATGAGCCTACCAACCACTTGGATATGGAATCGATTCAAGCCTTGAACAATGCCTTAAAAGACTTTGACGGCACGCTTATTTTCGTAAGTCATGACCGCGAGTTTGTATCGTCATTGGCTACACGGGTTATGGAAATAAAAGATAAAGAAGTGATTGATTTTCACGGTACCTACGATGAGTATCTTGATAATCAAAAATCTTCAGTGAAAGTGGCTTAACTTCTAGCGAGTTTAGACCATTAGAGTTTAATAGAAGGCGTGCAATGAAAATTGTGCGCTTTTTTTGTGCCTGTTTGCTTTGCATGGCGGCTTACGCGGTACTTATGTCTGTTAGGTCATAAGCCGTGAACGGCTTAAGCAAATAGCTATATATCCTAGCGTTTACTATGGGCTGACGCCTAGCCAATTCAGACCTATAGTTAACAGGGTTATCCATGAGAAACGGTGGTGTTTTTTATTGGGAAAGGCCATTTTTCGGGCTATTGCTCGTGTTAGCAGGGAGTGGGTTGAAGGATGAAGGATGAAAGGTAAGAGTTGGTTGGGCTGGTGGCTGCTATGTTTACTGCTTTTTAGTGAGCTTGCCAGTAGCAAGGAATGGGTATTTGCCTTAGTGCCTAAAAAAGCCAGTTCTCCATTTTATATGGCAGCTGGAGAGGGCTGTGAGGCCGCTGCAAAAACCTTAAAGGGTGTGAAATGTATCTTTCGTGGCTCGTTAAAAACCAATGATGTACGCAAGCAAGATAAAATTTTGTCACAGCTTATTGATGAGGGGGTGGACGGCATTGCGGTGGCGGTGACCCAGTCTGAATTTTTGGCCAATAACAGCATGCAAAAGGCTTATGAAGCGGGCATTGCTGTGGTGGCGTTTGACGCTGACTTTAGTGAGCGCCATCAGTATTTGCGCAAGGCTTATATTGGCACTAATAATTTTGAGTTAGGGCAAGCGCTGGGGCAAGCAGTATTGAAATTACGTCCTCAGGGTGCGCAACTGTGTATTCATACTGGGCGACTGGATTCACCCAATTTAAATTTGCGCATAATGGGGTTACGCTCAATTCTGTCTGGGAACAAATACCAGAATCCACCTGGGAAAAGGCTTGTGGGTGAAAATGGATACTCAGAATGGTCGCGCTGCCCGTTACCGCACTTTGGGGATTTTAATCGAGCCATTTCCCAGATGCAGTTGGTGTTTGAAAAAGATAAGAGTGCCAACACTTTAATTGGTGTGGGCGGAGGGCCACAAAATGCGGTGGAGCAATATCAAAAGCTGATGCTTGCCAATAAGAAGAATTTGGATAGTCATAAATTTGTGATTGTTTTTGCCGACACTAATGCCAGTCAGCTTGGTCACCTAAGGGATGGCTTGTCTCATTATAATGTGGGGCAAAACCCATATGATATGGGGCGACAGGCTATATTAACTCTGCATAAAATTGTCAGTAAACAGCAATATCCTAAAACCCTTTATACCCCTTTAACGCGTTGTACCCCTGAAAATTACCGTCATTGCACTCAGTGATTTTACTGGGTAATAGGAGGGCTTAATTGAAGAAACTTATTTATGTGCTTATCTTTTTTGCACTTCTCATTTGGAAACTCATGGTCGACACGGTTAGCCCGTACCCGGATTTTGCGGCTAAGCATGACGGTAAGGTCATCCTGTATGCCACCAGCTGGTGTGGCTATTGTGAAAAGACACGGAAATTTCTGAAAAAAAATCAGGTAGAATATTTTGAATATGACATTGAAAAGTCGGAGGAGGGTAAGAGACAACAGAATGTGCTGGGAGGAAAAGCGGTTCCCTTGTTGCTTATTAATGGTCAGGTAATAAAGGGTTATCGTCCTGATGAAATTTTGAACTTGTTAAAATGAAACCTCGGAATGGGTGCGCCAGCTTTTTTATCTTATAAAAAATGACCGTGCCAATCCTTGGCGCGGCCCAATGGGACAAACTGCTTATCTGTTAATTGGTTTTCTTTAGTATTTAATACGCTAGAACTTCTCGCTAATTTGCTCTGGGCTGCTCCAGTTAGCCTGGTACAAGTCACTCCCTTTTAAAAAGTAAACGTCATTTCCTTGAATGAGGCCGCGACGTTTATCCCAATCATTCCAGTATTGGTAATTATCGTTATCTGTGTGGGCGTTGGTAATTAAAGCGCCATCTTGATTGAGTTGGTTGTCGGTAATGTTAAATAAGTACAGGCCTGAGTGTGACCAGTAGTCTTCGTTGCCTGAGCCATAAACACTAATAGGGAAGGCGAAGCGGTATTGGTCTTCTTGCTGAATCCCGGCAAATGCATGGGGCTGGCGGCTCAATAAGGTGCTGGAGCCTTGTTCACCAATAATGATGTTGCCAAGCTCACTTGGGTTTTGAATGTCGCCCACATTAAACAAGGAAACCTTAACCGCGCGGTTGGCACTCTGGCCCACGCCCAGCAATAAATCATCACCCACCGGGTGCAAATAATCACTAAAGCCGGGTATTTCCAGTTCGCCTGCAATGACGGGCTGTGAAGAGTCGGCAAGGTCTATAACGTAAAGTGGATCTGTATTTTCAAAGGTCACTATGTAGGCGCGATCTTGCATGAAGCGCACGCTGAAAACTCGTTCCCCGGGTTTGCCTATGGCGGCAGGCTGCGCTTCATTAGGCAGGCTGGCGATGTTGGTGAGTTGATCGTTAACCGAGCCCAGTACGGTCAAGTAATGCTTGGGATTGCGCCAGGAATCCTGAGAAGTAACGATGCCAAGGTTGCCATCATTCAATTCGCCTAAGCGATAGCGCGGGTTATTCCAGCCTAGGCGGCCGGGCAAGATAGCGGAGCCCTGATAATCCAGTGATTCTATTTCGAACTTGTGCAAATGGGTATTGCCCTGACCCCAATTCCAGATGATTTCATCGCTGTTACTCTCCTCAGAGAAATCCCAGTAGCTGGTACTAAATAAATAAAGGCTGTTTTCGCTCATGTAAATCCCGTCTACCTGAGCAGCCATGCAGCGGCTGCTGAATTCGCCGCTGGTAATGTTAATGCGAGTGATGGTGGCAATGGCTGGGTAGCCTCGTTGTTGTTCTGGAGTATCGGCCAGTAAACAATCTTCACCGCTTACTAAAGCTTGTTGTTGCTCGTTGATGGTTATACTGGGCAGTAATTCGGTCAGTGGGGTATCTTGCAATATGTTTTCATTTTGCTCTATTTCCGTTTGGCTATTGGGGTAATAGCTGATGCCCTCAAGGTTGGGGGTGAAGCGAGTGATAAGGAATAACTCGTTACCAATGCGACGGCTTTGCACGACGTAACCATCTAGATTAATTTTAAAGGTTTGTTGTGGTGTTGATAAATTACTGACGTCTAAAATTCGAATGTCGGTACGGCCATTTTGCCAATTTTGGTAGCTGCCCCAATTGTCGCTGTAATCGGTTTTGTTACCTAAAACCACTAGTGTGTCGTCTTTTAAATAAAGCTCGCTGGGGTTGGTGTTATCAAGGTCGAAGGTGGCAAGGCTGGTTTTGTCGTTTTTCACCACACGAATTTGAGCGGGCGTGTCCAGTGTGGGCTCTGGGTGGCAGGGGGCAATCTGACTGTCGCTGGAGGCTACATCAATTTCTGGTTGCTCACCATTGCCATAACACTGGGTCGTGAACTCATTGTAGTGATAATCCCAAATGGCTTGTTTTAGAATGAAAAAATTAGTGCCATCGTATTTCCAAATATCCGCTTCATCTACACCGGTTACTTGATTATTGGTACCGCTAAATTCTTCATTGCCACTTCCGCTATTTGCCGCATCGGCCACGGGCTCGCTGCTGGATTCAAGTGTGGCCACGACATCATCCTGATAGATACCGTAATCGTTTTGTGTGGGTAGCTGGGTCAAACGGGCAGTTAGGTAGTCTTTAAAGTCGTTTTGGCTTTGAGCGCTTTTTAAATTCACTTGTACTTGATTATCTGGCTCTTTTTCATCGCTTGAGCTCAAGCCTAAGTCCATGCAACCCACTAGGGCTAGGGCCACGACAACGCTGGCAAATAGGGCGCGGTTAGTGGGTGGGTGTGCAATGTAGTGGTAAATGCGTTTGTTCATGGCAATGCCTCCTTGAATCATAAATCCATAATAGTGGGATTTTTTCCCACGTCAATAGTGGGGGACTCTTTATTTAAAATCGTTACAATGACTGAGCCTTTATATTTTGGTGTTCTAAAGATGAATTCAAATGCCAGGGTGATGAGTTTCATGAGTGATAATAGGGATAAAAATTGCTGCGTTTAGTCACGTTTTTGCTGAGCATTTGTCTGCTCTCAATGCCGCTTCAAGCCAAGGAATCGCTTAAGCTATCACTGGGTCAATATCGTATTGCCGACTCGGCGGGCAGTTATTGGTACACGCCAGTAAGCTTGTATTATTCAAGTGGCACTTATAAGGCTAAGTTAAGTTTGCCTTACATCAGCGGGTTTAATGGGCGTGATGGCATGGGCAATGCCAGCGTTAAGTTTTCTTATTTAAATCAATGGAAAAAACTCTACCTGGATTTTCATATCAAACAAAAGCTGGCTACGGCAGATTCCAATTTAACCTTGCCGGTTAAAGACACGGGCGCCAGCATTGAGTTAAGTGGTTATCTTTTGGGTGGTGTGGCCTTCATTGAATTGGGGCATTGGTGGCGCGAAAACTATCAATACGATAATGAGCAGAAAGTCGATAACAGTGTAAATAAGGGGCCCGTTGCTTTAGTGCGCCAGCGTGAAGACAGCTTTTATTATGTGCTGGGTGGGATTTACCCAATTAAAAAAGACTGGGTGAGTGGTTTGCTTTTAGATTATAAACCTACTGCCCTGGGTAATTTGGATCGAATGGTGAGTGTTTTACTGCAGCGCAAGTTGAGTGCCCGTCATAAAATTACTGCCATCTTGGGCAAGGGGCTTAGCGAAACCAGTCCAGACTGGGTGTCTGGACTGGTTTGGAAAATCACTTATTAGGTTTTGGCATTTGTTGCCAGCTAGGGAGTGTCGTTGTTGGGGAGATCTTCTAGGCTGGGCATGTCGGGATCAAACGCTTCGCCTGCATCATCTGCCGCATCAATTGCATCTTCCAGAGCTTCGCGGCTTTCCAGTAATTCAGGTCGCTCCAGCAGTTCCGGGCGTTCCATGTCACGAATACCGGTGCCGCCAATGCCGCCGATAATTTCTTCTTGTGAACCGGTGCCGCCAATACCACCAATGATTTCTTCTTGTTGAGAAAAGGCGGTGTTACTGAGTAACCCAATGCAAAGAGCGCCTATTAAGAGCTTCATACCTTGCTTATTCATTGTTTAAATCCGTATAAAAATAACTGCCCAAGCGGAAGCGATAAAGTGTTTTATTGCTGTTTTTATCCTGCTTTTGCAGAGCTAAGGCTTGTTTGTTTAAATCTTTTAATACTGTCATGGATTGGTCTTTGGCGACCTTTTTTAAGATCAGTACCGATTCTTTACTTAGTGCATTGTAAAAAACGGCACGCTCAAACATTTTTTCTTTGTTAACTAAATTACCCGTGCTGGTGGCCAGATGGTCGGCCAAATTTTCGGCAAAGAAAAACAACTGGTCTTCACTTAATTGATTATCTTGCAGGGTGTCCAGGTTCAGGCTTAATAGCCCTTGCTCTGTCTTACTGATCCAGCCCATTTCCAGCCAGTTTTCCATAATAGAGGTGGCGCGAATGTTTTGTCGGCTATATTGATTGGCTAAGGCTTCAAAGCTTACTTCGCCACTTATGTTAATAACTTGGGGTGTGCCATTTTTCGCGTATGGTTCTTCGCTCATCCAGGTGGCCAGCATTAAGCTGCTAATGGAAAGGCGCTCAGAAGGTTTATGTTCTTCGTTTAAGTCACGCAAACGTTTTACATCTTTGCGGTGCACACCGGTGAGTAAATTAATGCGACTATCGGTAGGCGCCTTGTCTTCAATGGCAAAGTCTTTTTCTGCCACTTCCACATAAGCTGACTTAAGGATTTCAACCAGGGTGGCCAGGGTAATTTGTTTTTTAATCAAAAAGCGAATCAGGGGCTTAAGCATGTGCTTAAGGGCCGATTTTAGCAGCTGATTTTGTTTTTCATTAGTATCCATATGGACAGTGTAATTGATTGTGGGAAAAAATCACATTTATAATGTGGCTGGATAGACTTGGCATATTTGTGCAGCAGCATAAATTCTGTCTGAACGGATGCGCTTCTGGTGTGGCTTGGGTAAAATCCCCTTAAAGACAAAGTGGAATGCAGCATGCCGGAATTACTTTTAAAGCTAAAACAGGTGCCAGAAGACGAGCATCAAGAGATTTTAGCCCTGCTGGATGAAAATCAGGTTGAGTATTATGAAACCAATGCCGGTTTTTGGGGGATTGGCTTGCAAGGGCTTTGGCTGAGAGACAGTGCTAAGCTGAATGAAGTGAAGGTGCTTTTGGCTCAATATCAGCAGCAAAGGCAGGAGCGGGTTCGTGGTGAGTATGAAAAAGCCCGCGAAGAAGGAACTGAGCGTACCTTGTGGTCGACGTTTCGCCAGCAGCCAATGATGTTTGTACTTTATTTAATCGTGATTGTAGGTTTGATTGCCATTACCATTAGCCCTTTTTTGGCTTTGGTTTAAATAGCGGGTTTAAGTCATTTTTTTGCGCTTAGCCTTTAGCAGGCTGCTAGGGTTAAATAAGCGCTGCGCTTAATATTAATAGGCTGTTAAAGGAATAGGTTGCCGTTATGGATCAACATGAAAAGATTAATTATTTAGAGTTTCCTGCCAAGGATATGGTTGCCACTAAAAAGTTTTTTAATGGGGTTTTTGGCTGGGAGTTTGTGGATTATGGGCCAGCCTATGCGGCGTTTTCTCATGCGGGTATTAACGGTGGTTTTTTTGTTTCCAACTTAAATGTATCTACCGACAATGGCAGTGCTTTGGTGGTTTTTTACAGTAAAGATATTAAGCAAACCCAGAAAAAGATAACGGATGCCAGTGGCAGTATTTTAAAAGAAATTTATTCATTCCCAGGCGGTTGTCGTTTTCATTTTAGCGACCCTAATGGAAATGAGTTTGCTGTATGGTCGGATGTGTCAAACCCAGATGAATAACCAGATGAATAAATAGCGTGATAATAAAAAGGCTGCCCTTAATTGTGGGGCAGCCTTTTTTTTGTTTCATTTGCTGGAAATACGTGATTTATCCCGTTTAATGCGAACCCCGGTTAAAGAGCCTTCCTTCATAATATTCATCCATGTAGTGTGTTGTTTCCATACTGAACTTTTAATTTTTGTAGGCTTGCTCATGGTGGTTTCCTTTTAAATAATTGTTTGATTTTATTAGGTGTGTTTTTTGCCTTTGCCATTTGGCTAAGCGATTAACCGGGCAATCCGTCTTTGCGTGCTGATAGTAAACGCCTTGTATATTGGGCTAAAAATAAGCTGAAGGCCGTTAACCAAAACAATGCACTTAAGCTGTAACCTGATACACTCCATATTTGAATGTCGGTGGCAAAAAATCGTATGGCACTGGCCAGGCTAATGAGGATAAAAGCCATTGGTAACCAATTCAGTGCCCGTATCGGCTCGCCAATGTGACCCAAGCTGACTCGGCTAATAACACTTATAATCATGCCGCCAAGGCCTCCCACGGTAATAAGGTGTAACCAGTTTGGGTTGTTTAA
>ERZ1027231.439-NODE-439-length-11278-cov-18.139446_pt1 | contig 11278 bp, 7 predicted proteins | sample MGYA00520866_ERZ1027231 | MGnify/ENA primary metagenome ERZ1027231 (study PRJEB33311, sample SAMEA4378411) | marine metagenome | biome: Marine biome; feature: Fjord; material: Water | collected 2014-07-20T08:00:00Z/2014-07-... | depth 75 m ...
CATTCAGGTAAAGCTGTTAACGGATCATCATCACAAGTTGGTTCAGGCTCTATCGGGCATTCAGGCAATGCTGTTAACAGATCATCATCACAAGTAGGTTCTGGTTCTACTGGGCATTCAGGTAAAGCTGTTAATGGATCATCATCGCAAGTTGGTTCAGGCTCTACTGGGCATTCGGGCAAAGCCGTTAATGGATCATCATCACAAGTTGGCTCAGGTATTACCGGGCATTCGGGCAAAGCCGTTAACGGATCATCATCACAAGTTGGTTCTGGCTCTACAGGGCATTCAGGTAAAGCCGTTAATGGATCATCATCACAAGTTGGCTCTGGTTCAACTGGGCATGCTGGTAAATCCGTTAATGGATCAGCATCACAAGTTGGTTCTGGCTCTACTGGGCATTCAGGTAAAGCCGTTAATGGGTCAGAATCGCAAGTAGGTTCTGGTTCAACTGGACACGCTGGTAAATCCGTTAATGGATCATCGTCACAAGTTGGTTCTGGCTCTACAGGGCATGCAGGTATTGCCGTTAATGGATCAGAATCGCAAGATGGCTCTGGTTCAACAGGACACTCTGGCAATGCTGTTAACGGATCATTGTCACAAGTTGGTTCAGGCTCTATCGGGCATTCAGGTATTGCTGTTAATGGATCATCATCACAAGTTGGCTCAGGTATTACTGGGCATTCAGGTAATGCAGTTAACGGATCATCATCACAAGTTGGCTCAGGTATTACCGGGCATTCGGGCAAAGCCGTTAACGGATCATCATCACAAGTTGGTTCTGGTTCAACTGAGCATTCAGGTAAAGCTGTTAACGGATCATCATCACAAGTTGGTTCTGGTTCTACTGGGCATGCAGGTATTGCCGTTAATGGATCAGAATCGCAAGTAGGTTCTGGTTCAACTGGGCACGCTGGTAAATCCGTTAATGGATCATTGTCACAAGTAGGTTCTGGCTCTACTGGGCATTCAGGTATTGCCGTTAATGGATCATCATCGCAAGTTGGCTCAGGAATTACTGGGCATTCAGGTAAAGCTGTTAATGGATCATCATCACAAGTTGGCTCAGGTATTACCGGGCATTCGGGCAAAGCCGTTAACGGATCATTGTCACAAGTAGGCTCAGGAATTACTGGGCATTCAGGTAAAGCTGTTAATGGATCATTATCACAAACAGGTTCTGGCTCAACCGGGCATGCTGGTAATTCTGTTAACGGATCGCTATCGCAAGTTGGTTCTAGCGGACAATCCTGCAATGCTGTTAATGGATCGTTATCACAAGTTGGCTCTGGTTCTACAGGACATTCAGGCAATGCCGTCAAAGGATCGTTATCACATTGATCCTCCGGCTCTGGCTCAGGTTCTGGCTCCACCACATCATCATCAAACTGAAGGTTCTCCCCCAAGTTGGGATACCCCAGCGCAATCTCGGTATACACGGTGCCTTTTTGGGCTTGTAAAATCGGCATGCGGGTATTGTTTTCCACATCCATCACCCAGATTCCGTAACGAGATTCCACTCCGTCTAAACTATCGCCATTCTCACAGGCTCGGAAAACTCCGTTATTTTGCTTCATGCATTGCGACCAGCTCACCAGCATACGATCAGTGCCATCCCGGTAAGGCCAAAATGCGCTGTACCAACCATTCACCTGGGCGGTATCACTGGTGAGGTTTAATGCCTGGCCATTCACCGATTCCGGTTTTACATATTCATACACCGCACTTTGCTCAGCATTATCATCTTCACCTTCCAGATTGCGAGCCTGTGTTGCTTGCGGGCCTTTTAGTTGTACAATTTCTCCGCCGAACATGGGGTTTTGTTTGTTCCTCATAATGGCCAACAAGTGACCATCGCTGCCTTGAATAATGCCATCCACTTGCACAGATTGACTTTCTTGTACGCTTAAAGTGGTTTCATCATAAAGCGCAATTAACTCTTCACCATTGGGAGCCACCCGATACAAATTAAAACTCTCTTCAATGATCTCTTCATTTACCCCTGGCTGCGTTTCATTTGAGGTTTTGGTTTTTAGGCATTCACTCTGGAAATTTTCGCTGTCCACATCGATACAGTTTGTTTGCTGTTTCCAGCGCATAAACACCAGGTGTCCATCTTTTAAGGTGGTGCTTTGAATATCATCTTCGCTGCTTTGGGTAATTTGCTGCAGGTCTTGCCCTTGACGGTTCATTGAAAATAAAACCGTGGATTGATCGTCATTAGCAGGTTGGTTATCACTTACCAAGTGACGGTCGGAGGAAAAAATAATGGTGTCATCGTTAGTATAGGCACCACCGGTATCATTGCCTAAATTCGTCACATCATCATCGCCAATAATACGATGTAACTTCGCAGTTTCAAATTCATACTCAAACAAATTCCAGCTATCAAGTAACTGACTGCCGTGAGCACTAAAAATTAGCAGCTTGCCATCACTTGATACATTTAAATCTTTTACGTCGTAATCTTCATCTTTAAAAACAGTAGCAAGAATTTCCACGTCGCTGGCATCCGAACTCACTGCCGCTCGAACGTATAACTTTGCACCCGGCTTATAGGCCGAAGGCTCCAACGAATTATTAATAAGCGCATTAATATTATTACTATCACGACTAACAAACGCGAATGGGGTACCCGCATCAATCACAGATTGCTGGCCACTGTCTTCACCCACCTGCAATTCATCACCACATGCAGCCAGTAGCAATAGCGTAGAAATTAATAGGGTGCGAATAAGTGATGTTATTAAACTGCTCACGGGGCAGTACTCCAATTTTCCATTGGCGCTATTGTCTCAGCTCGTTAATACAGATAACGGCATGTGGTCACAATACCTAACAATTAACGACGCAAATAAAACAGAAATGATACGAACTGTGATGAAGTTCAAATGCGGTTGGATTACGTGGGTTTGCAATGAAATTAATGCAGGGGTAACGATTTAAAAGACTTTTTAAGCACTGTTAAAATTTCAGTGTAAAAAATGTGAGTACTTCCTTGCACCCAAACCCCTTACTGTATTAAGCATGCTAAATTTTACGAGGGAAGAAAGTCAAAAGTATATTCAAAACTGCCGCTGTCCACGTCTTCCTTTTCAAATTGAATCTGTTGTATCTTGCTTAAAAGTGCTCGCTCTAGTTTTTTATCATCCAGATCACTTGAAATTAATTTAACCAGGCTTATTTTTCCCGAGGGAGCCACCTTAAAACTAAAGACAAAACGTCCAGCTAAATTTGGATTTAAGCGCAAGGCTTTATTATATATCGCAAATAACGAGCCTTTAGCGCGCTCCACAGTACGCCGAATACTCTGGCCGCTACGGGTTTGTTTGATAGGTTGGTAAAATTGAGTTTCGCTCGGCAAGCTTACCGCCATGTTGGGACTTTCTATGGCTGTAGATTGATGATCCATCATCGCGACCCCTTTGGCGTTCACGGTAATATCACTGGCCTTTAAGCCGCCACTGGCCGTAGTGGCATTGTGTTTACCTAATAATGCACGGCTACTTTTTTTCACCTTGCCACTGTTTGATACAAACACATTTTTTTTCTGCAGTTTCGATATATTGACCGAGTTGCGCATGGCGTTCAATTTTTGCGAAAGCGTGGCTAAATTAGTTAAGCCCTCCTTAGTTCCCACTTTTGAGGGAGCCTCGCGTTTAGCCCGCTTAATTTTTACAGCGGGCTGTTTTGCTTGAGGCACTGGCGGCTCCGCTATCGGCTCTATTTTAGGCGGGTCCAGAATCACCTTGGTCACCACCTTTTTTATCAATTCCTGCTGAGGAGTTAAATCCGGTAAAAATGGCATCACCAACAAAAAGACCATAAAGGGAATAATGACTTTTTTAATGAGGCGCTTAAATTTTTGCTGTTGCTCAATATGTTCGTGCCAAGGCAAAACCATATCCAGCGCCAGGTGATCATGCTCAAGACCACTAAGATTGGCATTACTCATAGTTTATGCCTTGAATTTTTTGCTTATTTTTTAAGCGTAATTTAGCGTAAGTGAATACACACATACTAATAACTCACCTCCACCACACCGTTCATAACCTGATTAACCGCCAGAGCAATATCACGAAAATTTTCCTGACTACAAGTGGCCATGACACTCTTTAAAATTAAATACGGCACTTCCTGATCACCCATTATGGTTACCGAACGACCATTGTTCTTTTCAAACTCGGTTAACTCCCCCTGCTCTAGGGCGTAAATCTTCAGTACTTTAGCCAGTTCATCAACTGTTTTTCCCTTTACCTTTTTTACCAAGTCCAGACTAACGATTTCTTCATCATTAATGCTAATGGAGTTTTCACCGACAAAAATAAGTAAGTCGTTTTGAAATGAACTGGAAGCCTGTGAATCGGGCAGAGATATAAAACTGGCTTTTTCTATTTCCTGGCTGTCACCACTGTTCATTAACAAGAAAAAAACCAATATTGTAAAAATATCCATTAAAGAAACCAGGTTTAACCCCGCTACTTTTTTCGATTTCTCACGCCTGTCTAAGACGGTACCTTGAATGGCCATATACTTACCTATTTCTTATTAGCATCACCAAGAGAGATTTCAGGAAACAGTTCAACCTCAACTAGGCTCGCCGCCACCACGGTGCGATAAGATTTCACCGTATCCATGGTATTAATCAGGGTTTGGTAATTTAAATCCGCCGCCGATAATACCAGCGCATCCCGTTTATCATTCACCTTATCTTTTAATGCCCGCAACACCTGAGACAACATATTAAAATCATGTTGTTTGTCGTCCAAATTGGGAATGTCCTTTATTAAAGAACCGGCTGGAAAATAAACCTTAATGCCATCATTGCGCACCATTATTTCCAACTGCGACTGACTCAAGGAATTACTGGCCCCACCCCCTGCCAATTCCGGCAGGTTAATTTCCATCACCGTAATCTTGGTAAAGGTCATACTCATAAGTAAAACTGGCACCAGTACAATCATTAAATTCATGAAGCTGGTGACATCTATTTCGGCATCATCGGTGCCTTTGCGTTTTATTTTGAAACTCATAAGGCCCCCCCTTACATTATTTAGCTTTGGGAATGCCCGCTTCAATGGCACGATTTAAGGTCATGACGTTTAAAAATTTCACACCTGCCATTTCAATACTGCCAATAATGGCATTGGTTTTATTGGTTAATATTGCGTGAGTCACCAACAAGGGAATAGCGGCAATCAAACCAAAGGCGGTGGTATTCATGGCCACGGAAATAGACAAGGACAATAACTTGGATTTTTCAGCGGGGTCGGCATTGGCTACAGCAGTAAAGGCCGCGATCAAACCTATGATGGTGCCCAATAGTCCTAACAGAGTCGCCACGTTGGCCAGTACCGCCAGGTAGCCGGTGCGCTGTTCTAAACGCGGTACCGTTTCCATCATGCCTTCGCTCATGGCCTGCTCCACATCGGCACGTTGTTTGGTGACCTTCATCATATCCAAACCACAGCCAATCATGCGTGCCACCGGCGCAGTACTGTCGCGGGTAAACAATGTCATTTTTTCATGATCATCGGTGCGCAAAAGCGGTAAAAAGTCATCAAACGCTTTTAAGTTACGTTTCTTTTCAATATTTAAAAAGCGCCAGCGCTCTAAACTGATAGCGACTCCAATGGCCAACACCAGGGCAATAGGGTAAATAAATATGCCCCCATCTTGAAAAAATTTAGCGACTCCGGATAAAAACTCCATTGCGATACCTCTATACTTAAATTTATTTACTGCGCTCATAATATGAGCGCCTTATATTTCTTAATATTTAATACTGTCTGTATGAATTGGTCGTTATCGCGTGCTACGACCTTCCAAATTCATCTCTTCATAAATCCGCATTGAGCGCAGCATCACGTCGCGATCCACGGTATCGATGGATTTTTCGTACTTGTCTTCCTGATTACGATATAACTTATCGCTACTTCCGGGCCCCTGCCACGACATAAAATAACTCACAGCTGGTTGCTCTTTATCACCCACAAAATGGCTTTCCAGTTTTATCGGCTCTTGAGCCAAGGTAAGAAAACTTAGTGATACCGCACTGCAAATAATCAACCCCTGTTTCATGATATTCATACGACTACCCCTTGGCCTTTTCAATATTTTCAACAGGCTTTACTGCATTCTTTGCCGCTACCTTTACTTCGATAAAGCTTTGCTCAATACCGGTTCGAGATTTAACCTCGTCAAGCCAAGCAATCACCTCTGGATTTTTATACTGGGTTAAAAACAAATAAGCCTCCATATGTTGTTGCGCCTGTTGGCTTTTATTCAGATACAGATCATAGAGTATGCCCAGATTTAGGTGGGCCTCAGGAAAGTCAGGCCACAATGCCAGTGCACGTTCCAAAGTATTTTGCGCCAGATTAAAATCACCCATAACCCGCTGCACCCGCGCCAGGGCAATGTAGGCATTTACATTTTCAGAGTTTATTTCAAGCGCTTGTTGATAATCTTGTTGAGCAAGCTTCAATTTTTTGTTTTCAAAATTAATGTCACCTAACATCACCCAGGGGCCTGAAATACTTTTATCCTTATTGGTAATCACTTTAAGTTTTTGCTGGGCAGTTTTTAAATCACCATTACGTTTGGCTTTTTTGGCTTCAATAAACAGCAACACAGAACCTTTATCAATACGGCTATCCATTGCCAGGTAAGGATTTTCCTTGGGTGCATATTCAACCAATTCACCCAACTCATTAAAAGATTGCTTGGGCATGTACTTAATGGTGTCTTTCAATGAAACCGTTTTATTATCCAGTGGCTTTACCGTATTGGTAGCGCATGCGCTTAACACCAATAATAAGAATATAAGACTCATCTGTTTAACGAATTTCATCACCGTACCTCGCTACTTCTTCAAGCTTGTTATATCGCGTTGGATTGAGTCGCCTCAAAGCACTAAAACTCTGATCTATCCATTGATTAAAATGCCCCTGCCAGGCCAACTCGATATTGCCCTGATAAATATCATTGGCCTGGACAAGCATGGGTTGAGCCTGTTGTGAAATAATATCTTTATACATGGCAACATCCTGTGCACCCAAACCTTGAGGGACCGGCGGCTTAGCCAGTTCATTGGCAAAGTGTTCATACATTTTGGCTATTTTAAAACTGGACATACTCACAAATTCTAATATCCCGTAAGAGGCCGCCATTTCATAACGAGAACTGGCATCGGTTAAGTAACCATTCTTTTTAAGCAGACTTTTTTCGATGGGCAGTCTTAGTTTTCGACGAGAAAATTCCCAAGCGAAGTAATCACCGTATTTGGCATTGGCCCATGCCGCTAACCACTGACTACGCTCACTGCGCTGTTCATCGGCTTTAGCGTCTCCATCTACCACTCGGCGCAACCAAAATAATTGGCGAGTATGATCCTTGGCTTTTTCGTAAAGTTTAGCCAGATGGAAACGAGCTTCCATTCTATTATCGAAGGGTTGTTCATATTTGTGAGCATAATCACGATAAAACTCGATGGCTTTATCGTCCTTGCCGATTTTTTCGAACAAGCCAGATGCAATGAACATGGCTTCTTGACGTATTTTGGGATCTTTATCCTGTTTGGATAAGTCGGCATAGGTTTTGGCAGCCTTGTGCCAGTCCTGCTTTTTTTCAAAAGCAAAAGCCAGTTTGCGCGGAAACTGTGGCGCCAACTCATGGGAGGGCTCATTACGTTTAAGTTGAGTTAACACCTTTATAGCGGTATCCCATTGCTGCTCCATTAACATGATGGATACCGCATCATACTGCGCCAGTACCCGTATATTAGACTGAGGCGATATCTGCTTAATGCTCATTAACTCTTTAATGGCTTTATTATTTTCTTTATTGATTTTGTAAACATGTGCCTTTTTATATATGGCCGCCGCAATCTGGTTGCCGATAAGCAGATAATCCTTTGATGTTTTAGCGGTTAAATCGCGCTGAAGTAGGTAGTTTTTCTGAGCCTGAGCAAACGCCTCTTTCTGGAAGTAACAGTGAGCGATAATGCCATAAGCGGTTTGTTTTAGGCTTTTATTTAAATTAGGTGTATTGGCAATTAAATTGGATGCTACCTCAATAGCTCGGTCAAATTGCTTCAATGCAAACATGGCTTGAGCGGCATTGGTTAACACAGAAATAGAACGTTTATCCTGATGGTAAACCTCTGAAAACTTCAACATGCTCTGAAGCGATAAGGCATGCCATTTATTTAACTCTTTTTCAGGGCCTTGGTTTTTAATGAGGCCATCAATATGATTTTGATAAGCCACAATACTGGCATAAGCGGCCTTATTACTGGTTTCATCCTTAGAGTGACCATAAGCTACCAGAGTATAATCTTGAGCAGCCTGATCAAATTGACTGTTTTCAAAGTGAGCATCTGCCTTATTATATCTAAGCTTACCTGCCGTTTTATCACCTTTAAATAAGGTCAGGAAACGGCCATAAAAATCGGTGGCTTTAACAAGCGATTCAGTAGAAACCTGGCTTAAATGTTTTTTCTTGGCGGATTTTTCTTTGGCTGCAAGCTGGCCCTTGCTGTGAAAGTAGCTGGCCAACTCCACATAATATTTATTCAGCACCTGATTGATGCTGCCCGCCATACTCGGATGGGCAAGGTAGTAACTAGAACTGGGACCGTATAAATTAGTGTATTTTTCTTTCTCTTGTAAAACCAGTTTAGGGAAACTGCCTTTTTCATAAGCCGAAATCAAACTCACTTGAAACGACGCTGCATGAACATCAGACGGATGCAGCTTAATAAATTCACGGTAACTCACTGCACTGTCATCGAAACGTGATTTTTCAATAAAGAACTCGGCCAAATCGCTGTATAGGCGCCATACAAATGGTTTGCCTTGCACCAGTTTAATATCTTCAATGGCCTTGGCTCCCCCTAGATTCACCAATGCCAGACTCATGCTGTGCAGGGTGTCTTTTACTAAGCTGTTTTCAATTTTATTTAGTGCACGACCATCATGTTGCGCCCCCAGTAAATCATTTAAAACGTAAGCAAAATGCTGAGCTGATTCATGGTAAACACCTTGTTTGTACATAGCCCAGGCCAGCATGTAATGGCTGTTAAGCAACAGTTTTCCCGAATCAGCAATCGTACTTTGGTAATATGCTTTTTGGGCCTTGTGGTATAAACCTGAATTATAATAGTTGTCGCCCAAGCGAAAATAGACTTCAGACATATTTGAAAAATAGGGGTGGCGCTCTACCAAACGCTCCAACATCTTACGTGAATTATGAGAAAGCCCTTCTATGTCATAAGCCTTTGCCAGTTGATATAAAACTTCGGCGTTATCCGGGCTATTGGGATATTTCTCTAGAATGTCCACATAACTCTTGATGGCATCCTGGTAATAACCCTGTTTGGGGGCTGAATTAGGACGAGTTTGAATATCATCACTCTCCAACATCTGCACACCGGCCATGCGCCGTTGAATCTGCTCTTTTAAAAATTGATCATCCACCAGTTCCAGCAACTCTTTATATTCATCACGTACCTGTTGATGATCAAGATTTTCAAAGTCCAGGCCGCTATTATTATCAATATTGTCATCTTCTAAATCGGCAATGGTGCCTTGTGAGCTGCAGGCCATTAGCCCCAAACCCACAAGCAAACATAAGACAACACTTTTAAATTCATTCATTACTGCACTCCACTACTTTTCATGGCGTCATCTTCCAGTTTATAAAGCGTCTGGTCATATAAACGAGCCTTACCTAAACGAGCCTGGGCCAGATAATAAGTCATGCGCTCCTGGTGATTATCAAGCTCGGCATTCACTACCACGCGCATGACATCTTCCAGTTTTTTAATCAGATAATTGGTGGTCTGTATTTTTGTACCTATGCGTTTGTGCAAGGCCTTGGCCCATAACACTTGTTTTTCCGATTGGCGATAAGGCTCTTTAATGGCCTTTATTTTTTTAATTTTGTCATCTAGGTAATCAAAATCATTTTTGGTAGCTTGCAACAAGGTACTGAAACGTTTTTGCTCTTTTATATCCAGGGTCATGGTATGCAGGCGCAAGTCACTAATATCATCTTCCAAACGAGTTTGCTTGGTTTCACTGTCTTTGATGAATTTTGCCAAACCCACACTGCTTTGACCTTGTTGACGATGCTCAATTATTAACAAGTGTTCTCTAGCTTGCTGTTGCCAATAATCGAGATTTTTCCGTAACGCGTACAAATCTCTTAATTCTTTAATAACGCTGTGGAACGGGTTGCTGGACATTAACTCTATTAAGAACGGGGTAAGCTTGCTGTAATCCAAACTGGGTTCGCTGCCATACCAATCGGTTTCATCCATCATGGCTTCCAGATTAATCACGAACTCTTCAGGAATGCGCTGCCCGGCAATCACCCTGCGCGCGCTCTTAATAGCTGTTAGACCATCATCAAAAGATTTTTGCGCCAACAGGTATTGCTTTAACGCCTTGCGTGTTGCTCCCTCTTGCTCATACAAATGAGCCAGCAGAACTTTGGCCTCTTGAACTTCGGCAATACTAATAGAGCGTTTGTTTAATGCTTTTAACGCCGTAATCGCTTTATTGAAATGTTTTAACTTAATCGCGGTCCAGCCATAACTTAAAAGGGCTCTATTACTATAAAGCCCTGTGGTGCGTACATTTTGTAAATGCAACCAGGCACGGCCTAAGTCATTTTGTTCAATGCTAATGTGGGCCAATGCTTGCTTGGCTCGATCAGCCAATACAGCAAACTCTTGCGCCGGATGGTCCTCACTGTATTGCACCACTTTTTGTAAATTAGTCTGGCTTTGTTGTACCTGCCCATTGGCCAACTGAGTCACCGCCAAATTAAAGATGAGATAGCTTTCATATACGCTGTCTTTTACAGCCACATCGATGGCTTGTTGAGCACTTTCAAGATGTTTATTTTGGATGTTTATCAGGGTAGCCAGGTAATTAAATTCCTGATGAATTTCTTTTGGTACATCCCCCTGAACCCGAGCAAGGCTTTTGGATGCCTGCAATGCATCGCCCTTGTAGTAATACATCTTGGCCAAATAAAACCAGGCCTTGTTACGTGTATCCTCGGCTACATTGTGCTCCAATAAATCAGAAAAAACCGCCTGAGCATCATCGGGCAAACCATAAGACAAACTCATACCACCTTTTAACAGGCGCGCCTGATCGGCGTTATATACAAACTCATCCTTGCTCTTGGCATACTCATACCCCACCAGTGCCGAGAAGTAATTTTGCTGATAGTAGTCAAAAAGAATGGTGCCGTATTTTAA
>ERZ1027231.440-NODE-440-length-11275-cov-17.911230_pt1 | contig 11275 bp, 9 predicted proteins | sample MGYA00520866_ERZ1027231 | MGnify/ENA primary metagenome ERZ1027231 (study PRJEB33311, sample SAMEA4378411) | marine metagenome | biome: Marine biome; feature: Fjord; material: Water | collected 2014-07-20T08:00:00Z/2014-07-... | depth 75 m ...
GCAATATGGTTGCCATACCTGCCGGCATATTTTCTCTTACTATGTATATTATTGGGGGTGGAATTACTCTGGTACATAAACGGCAGGGCAGGAAGGTCATGCAACAAGGCTTAGCTTAGGGCCAATATAGTTCGGGGGCGCTACGGAGTCGTTCCCGTTATTTAATCGTGTTCCAATTAGTTATCACGAGTATCTGGGAGGACTGATTCTGACACCTTTTTTTCGCTGTTAACCTCCCTGGGTAAGTTCAAAGAAAACTGGCTAAATTCACCTACCTTGCTACTGATAATTATATCTCCCCCTAATAAACCGGTAACTATATTGTGGACAATGTTCATGCCTAAGCCGCTACCCACACCATTCACCGCAGTGGAATAAAATGGTTCATAAATATGCCTTTGAACTTCCTCGCTCATGCCACAACCGTTATCCCTATAAGTGATTTTTACCCGTTCATTTTCTTCTAATGATAGCTTGATGGTAATGAGGCCCTGTGGTTTTTTGTTAAAACCATGGAGAACTGAATTGTTGATTAAATGAGTTATTACCTGTGAAATCGGGCCAGGATAGGAATCCATAGTGATTTTTTCACCACTCACCTCAATATTATGGGGATTTTCGTTAGATTGTGGCTGCAAACTATCAGTCAATTGCAGCAATAACTCATTTAACTGAAATGAGCGTTTCTTTTCGGTGGATTGATCAACGGCGATACTTTTGAAGTTTTTGATGAGGTCACCGGCTCTACGGACATTTTTTTCAATAAGATCGCTGCATTTAAGCAAATGATCTGTCTCTTCTTCAAATGTAGCTTTAGTTAATGTATCCGATAAAAATTGTGTCCGTAACATTTTGGTCGAATCTTCCAGAGAGCTGCTTGCAGTAAGTACTATGCCTATAGGCGTATTTAGTTCGTGGGCAACACCAGCCACCAAGCTACCTAACGCGGCCAGCTTTTCAGAGTGGGCTAATTTGTAGGTGACTTTTTCAAGTTGGGTATTCTGTGTTTCTATCTTATCTAGCATGTCATTAAAGGCGGTGGAATATTTGACAACCTCAAGGCTGCCGATGATCTGCATTCTTTGATTGATATTTCCACGGGTGACTTGATTAACTACTTTAATTGCCTGCTCCATAGGGTTGACGATACGCCAGTGAATGAGTAACCAGAGCAGGATGATTGCAATTAGAAAAATAAATATAGTGAGTTGAAAACTAAAGTTAAGTTGTGTGCTGTTATCTTTATTAACCTGATGTAATAAGGTTATTTGTTGCAGGGCAACCATGTGTCTTATTTTTCAATAATCTTGGTTAATACTGCTTCGTTATTGGTAAATTGCTCAGCAATATCTGTGGCGGTACTGGTAGTTTCATAAAATTCCCTTAACCCTTTTCGTTGTTTTTTTGCACTGATCTTAATGTTTTTCTCAAGCTCTATCAGTAATTTATTTATTGGCTCAGAATTATTTTCATCCTTAATTAACTCATGAACAGTGGTGCGCAATAATCTTTCATTATTATAGAAGCGACTAAGATAAAGTTGGTAATTGCTGGTGGTATGGCCAATAAGAAGAATGTTTTTCCAACTGGTGAGCTGTGCTTGATAATAGGTAGATAGATTGATTGTCTTTAAAAGTTTTTCATTGTTTGAGGAGTACAGGGATACAAGGCTTGTGGCGTTGGATTCTATATTTTTAATAAAGAGGTAATAGCTAATGGTTATCACGCCAAAAAACAATATCAAAATCATGATTATTTCATTTCTAATTCTCATGGCAACTGATCTCTTTTAGGGATAAAAGGGATTTGTTGCTTAACCCTGAAAGTGGCAATGAGGTTTTGGCCTTGATCGGACAGTAGCCAGTTAACAAATTTATTGGCCAGCTCAGTTTGTATCTTCTGCTTTAAGGAGCGGACAACAATCGCTGAATAAGGGTTTAATAGTTGACTGTCATTTTCATAAACTATTTTAAGGTTTAACTGGTCCTTTGTTGAAATCCAGGTACCTCTGTCGGTTAGAATATAGCCCTGCTCAGCGTCTGCCGCTTTTAACGTGGCGGCCATGCCCAAGCCTGTTTCTATATACCAAAGTTCTCCTACTGGATCTTTTTTTATACTTTCCCATAATACTTGTTCTTTTTTATGGGTACCTGAGTTATCTCCTCGAGAGAAAAATAGCAGCTCATTTTTAGCAATGAGTTGGAGGCTGCTGGATAAATCTTTACTGTTGATGAGTTCCTTTGGCCCGACCAATACAAAATAATTAAACATTATAAACTCACGTCTGTTGCCATAGCCTTCTTGCATATATTTATCTTTGGCTGTGGGAGCGTGAACTAAAAGGACATCCACCTTGCCCTGACGCCCCATTTTTAGAGCAGCACCTGAACCAACGGCGGTGTAATCTACTTTTATGCCAGTTTGTTGAGTGAACTTGGGCAATATGTGACTGAGTAAACCCGTGTTAGCAATAGAAGTGGCGGTTGATAGCTTTAATGTGGCTGCTGCAATTTGGAAACTAAAAAGTATAGACAATAATGTGGTAAATACTATTCGCAGCTGAATACATATCACAACAATTTGCACCCTCAATTGGAGCATAAGAATGAAGACAAAATACGGATTATACTAATATATAGTATCCACAAGTCTATAAATCAATTTACGCTAGGGCATCTATGGTGACTGGGGTTAGGCGCCTCAGCGCGTGTGCCTTTATAGGGCAAGTGTTAAGCACGTTTTGTAGCGAATTTAGGAGCCTTCACGATAAGTATATGCTAGCTGCTTCAAATCTTAACTGTTTAAACTTAAAGAGTGTTTGCAGTTAACAATGTTTGCCGATAAGCCTTGGGAGTGGTTTTAAACCAGGTTTTAAAAGCCTTAAAAAATGCACTGGGTTCTTCAAAGCCCAGTTGTTCGCTTAAGGCCTCAATTGGGCAGTTATCTTGTTTTAGTAAATGCTGAGCCAACTGCTTTCTAACATCGGTAAGCAATTGCGTGAAGTGATTGTTTTCTTGTTTTAATTTTCGGTGCAGAGTTTGGCGGCTCATGTTTAATTTTGCGGCCACATAACAAACACCGATGCCTCCCTGACTCAAATTTTGCTCTATTATTTCAATCACTTTATTAGATAACAAACCAGGCCCTGACATCTCTTCTTCAATATCTTCAGCCTGTTTAAGTAATAAAGCCTTTAAGTAGGGATTAGTGTTTTTAAATGGTAAATTTAATAGCTCTGCATCAAATAATAAATAATCCTGTTCCTGAGAAAATTTAATATTAGGGCCAAACATTTCATGACACTGTGCTAGGTGCTCTACTTGTTTGTGACGAAAACCACATTCAACAGGAATGCAGGGGTGACCAGTTAAGTGTCGATACCAGGTGAGGGCAATACTTAAACTGCGTTCTATGGCGAACTTGTGACAGTGCTCTGGATTGGAGAAATGGTACTGAACTTTAAATTGACCATTTGTTATCTGGTATTCAATTTTCTCCCCTTCGCTCATGAGTGCGCTTTTATCACGAAATAGTTTCAGTGCATCTTTTATGTTGTCTGATTGTGAAATTAAATGGGCCAGTATGCCCTTGGCACTGGGATTTAAATTGCGCCCTATGATTAGGCCTAAATTAGACGGAGGGTTTTTCGCCAGAGCACATTGCCATAAATCGTGGATCAAGGTCACAGGAATGCGCTTTTCAACATCCGTTAAATGATCACGCTGCAAATTTAGCCGCTGTAAGTCGTCGCCATTAATTAAGTTCTGGGCCGTTAAACCATCAAAAAGATCCAGTACCAGTGCGGCTGACGCGGTGGGTTGTCTTGATATTGTCATTATTATTATCTCCCAAGCTCAATGAATAATAACTTGAAAGTGAGACCATTTGCCACTTTTATGTAACCAACGGCGATTAGGTTTTATTTGGCTATGGCGCACAATGGTGTTCTCTAACAAAAATAAAATAAGAGCGCCCGATCATGAATCATGAAGACGTAATTTCCTGGCCGCAATTTTTAGCCAAGGTGCCCAGTTTAATTCAAGGGTTGCCGGGATTGGTGAAAGGCTTAAAAGTTGGCAGTTCTAAAGACAAGACCCGTCCGGTGGGGCTGGGTTTGTGTGTTGAGCAAGCCCAGCAAGATAACCCTAATGGTTTGGCCATCATGGAAGGGGATGTGCAATTAACCTATACCCGCTTTAACCAGTGGGCCAATCAAATGGCTCACTTCCTCTTGTCCACTGGCCTCAACAAAGGCGATACCGTGGCCATTATGATTGAAAACCGTGCGGAACTTCTGGTGGCGGTTACTGCTTGTGCCAAAATTGGTGTGGTCTCGGCGCTAATTAATACTTCCCAGCGTGGCAAGGTGCTAACCCACAGTATTAATCTGGTATCTCCCAAGGCCGTTATTCTAGGTGAAGAGTTGTTGCAAGCTTATGAAGAGGTGAATGAAGGCCTAGTAATACCTCAAGACAAACGTTATTTCCTTGCTGATATGCATACCCTAATTGGAGCGGGTGTTACTCCTGTGGGCTGGCAAAATCTTGCGGAGCTGATTAAAAATCAAAGCGTTGAAAACCTTAAAAACAGCCAAGAAATTTATGTAGACGATGCGCTTTTTTATATTTACACCTCAGGTACCACAGGGTTACCCAAGGCGGTGATATTTAACCATGGGCGTTTCATGAAAGCCTATGGTGCATTCGGATTTGGTGCGGTGAAGTTGAAAACAACAGACCGCTTATATGTGACCCTGCCTTTTTATCATGCCACCGCCATGGCCGTGTGTTGGGGTTCGGTATTGGCAGGTAATGCCACGCTCATTATGCGACGTAAATTCAGTGCTAGTCGCTTCTGGGATGATGTACAAAAATATAAAGCCACTGCCTTTGGATATGTGGGGGAGTTGTGTCGCTATCTCATGGATCAACCTAAAATGTCGGATGATCATAAAAATGGTATACGACTTATTGTGGGCAATGGCTTACGGGCTTCTATTTGGGGAGATTTGAAACGCCGTTTTGATGTGGAAACGGTACTGGAGTTATACGCCTCAAGTGAGGGTAATATTGGTTTTACCAACTTTTTGAATTTTGAAAATACAGTGGGTTTGTCTCCTTTTCCGTATGCCATAGTGCAATACGATAAAGAAAAAGAAGCACCGGTGCGCGATGCAAAAGGCCGTCTTTTAAAAGTGAAGAAGGGTGAGGCCGGTTTACTGATTGGCAAGATAACCGATAAAACCCCTTTTCATGGTTATACCGATAAAGAAAAAACTGAAAAAAGCATTTTACGTAGCGCCTTTAAAAAGGGAGATGCCTGGTTTGATACAGGTGACATGATGCGCCCCATGGGCTTTCGTCATGCACAATTTGTAGACAGGCTAGGGGATACCTTTCGTTGGAAGGGGGAGAATGTATCCACTACCGAAGTGGAGCTCATAGTTGATGGGGTAGATAAAATAAGTGAAACGGTTGTATACGGGGTGGAAATTCCCAATACCAACGGTCGTGCCGGCATGGCTTCTATTCGCCTTGATTGTGAAGAATCTGAGTTTGATTTTAAATCACTATTGGCCTCGCTAAAGTTGGCACTTCCTCATTATGCGGTGCCTGTATTTTTACGCATAAGTGATGAGGTGGATACCACCGGGACCTTTAAACACAAAAAGGCCCCGTTAAAAGAAAAGGGTTTTGATTTATCGAAACAAGATAATCCTGTTTATGTGTGGTTGCCTAAAACTCAGGAGTACGTGCCTATGTGTAAAGAGATACAAGGGAAAATTGAAGCGGGTCATTATCATTATTAAGCGGTTTTAAAAGCCAGACTGAATATCGAAAATATATTCAGTCTGGCTTTAGCTTAACTTTTCACCGTTCTGTCTTTTGCCTGTTTTTTAACTTCAGTTTTTATTTCTGCTTTTTGTTTAAGGTAGGTTAAATACTGAGGGATGTAAGTATTGCCCATGAACCCGTCTAGGTAGGATAAAAAACCAGAGTAATTGCCCTTAAAACGCGCATGATGAAAATCGTGATATACCGCCCCGTGATAAAGCGGAATAAGTTTTACCGGGTTATAGGGAAGGTCGTAACCGCAGTGACCATCGGCCGCTTCAAACTGGCGAATAATAATCCAAATCCATAAAACATATAAATGGGCGCCTAAAATTAAAGGGGCCACTAAAGCCAGTGAACCTGTGGCTAAAAATTCAAACCAGTGAAAATAATTACCGTCCAGAGCGCAGGTATTTTTAATTCTGTGATGCACGCTATGTACCTTTACCAATAACCAGCGGGTGTGCATGGCTCGGTGCAACCAATAATAAAGAAAGTCATCAAGAAAGATAAAAAACACCAGCTGCGCAATAACAATGTACCAGGCAGGAAACTCCCCGGTGTGAATGGTGTTAAATAGACTAAATAACGGCCAGACAAGTGTGAGTATCACTAAAAAAATGCTGCTATTGATGGCGATGCGAGCAAGGTTGGGGAGGAAATAACGTTTCACTTGAAAGGCTTTATTTTGAATCTTGTATTTCTGTAATGGCTTTGGGTCAATAAAAGCCAGCAGGGTCCAAGGCAGAGCAAACAGTAAAAAGGTGCTGATGCTGAGCAGTAAAGTGTAAACCCCCACCTGCCAATACATGGGGTCTTGAAAGACCTGAACGTAAACCAAGGGCATATGTTCCTGTAGAGAAACCAGCAAATCTTGCATTAAATATTACCTCTTTCGATTGACTCAATACCCTAATGGGTTCAAGCCTTTTGTTATTATTATTTACCTTAATACCTGTTAATCGGTATTAATTGATATGACTCAGGCGGCGAATATGTAAACCTTAAGGGATATTGACTAAGCATGCTTGCGCGCACATGACACAGATATATTCACATACGCCAAACCCCAGAGTATCCAGTGCTTATTACCAAACACTGTTGGATTTTTTACGCCAGGCTTTGGGTGATGAGGTACTCCTGAAAAAGCAGGTTGATCTGGTTTCATTGCCAACAGGGTCTTTGCCCATGGAGCGTTATCTTGATTTGGTGGATATCGCTAACGATCACTTGCCAGGAAACTGGGGCATAGACTTAGGGCTCAAGTTTCGGCCGGCCACCTATGGATTATTGGGTTTACTGCCTCTGCACTGTGACAACTTGTTAGAAGCTTTGAATATGGTGCTTAAATTTGAAAGCCTAGTGCATGATTTGGGCACGTCCAGTGTGGGCAGAATTAAACATAACCTTGTATTTAGCTGGCACGCTAATTTTTATAATCCTGCGCAAATGACACCCGTGGCACACAGTGTGTTGTCGGGCATGCAGCAATTTTCCAGTTGGCTAAGCGGTAGCCCCATTGAATTTAGTCATTTAACACTTCCTTGTGATTGCCAGCATCCCTGGCTTGATTCGTTAAATTTAGTATATGACATTCAGCCGGGAAAGCTTGAGTTTCAGGTGTCCATTGAGGCTTTAAAAAAACCCATTGCCCAGGCGGATGCTGAAATTAAATTGGCTCTTTTAAACACTGCGCAAATTATGATGTTAAAAAGGCAACCTGAATTCATTAAAAAATTGCTGGCCTGGTTTGATAGTCGACTGACAGAGAGCGAGTGCACTTTGGAGCAAGCGGCAACCTTGCTGGATATTTCTCCGCGCACCTTGCAACGTCACTTGCAGCAGCAAGGGTTAAATTATCAATTATTGTTATTGAATTTTCGTAAAAATAAAGCGTTAAAATTATTAAGAAATTCAAACAAAAGCATTTTACAGGTGGCGGGGGAGCTGGGTTTTAAAGAACAAAGCTCTTTCTCTAATGCTTTTAAAAATTGGTTTGGTCAAGCTCCCATGAGTTTTATTAAGGAAAATACTGCTCCAGGTAACTCATTTTAAACTAAGTATTTCTTTTGTTTCTTTATGGTTTAAGTTGTTTTTATTAATAAATTTTACCCCGGTATCGATAAGTGGTTCGACACTCAAGCCTTTCATGACCTTATAAACTGTATGAACTCCTTGGTAGCCCATTAAAAAAGGGCGCTGCACAATAAAACCCTGCATTTTATTTTCTGTTAATGCCTTAATCATCCGTTCATGGGCATCAAAACCGATATGCAATATAGAGTGAGGCAATTGCAGTGCTTCAAGTGCCAGCATGGCACCAATACTGGTGGATTCATTGGGTGTAAATATGCCATCGATACCCGGCATGTGTTTAAGGGCTTGGGTAGCATGTTTTCTGGCGTCGCCTATGGTTGTGCCCAGATAGGCTTCAAATTGTATTGCAAGGCCGCCAGTCTGTGCGCCCTTAATGAAACCGTTTTCTCTGTGGGTGGTGCTGATCACTTGCTGATCCATACGCAACAGGGCCACCCGGCCTTTTCCATTCAGCGCCTTGGCCATCTCCTGGCCTGCCAATACCCCAGCCTCAAAGTTCTGCGTTTTAATGACGCTAGCCCGATCACCACCAATATCCCTGTCTATGTATACGGTGGGAATGCCTTGCGCTTTTAATGACGTCACCACCTGTTGGCGTTCACTGGCATTAGGTGCCAGTACCAGGCCCTTGCAACCCCAATTGATCATGGAATTAATGATGTGGCGTTGACCTTCGGAACTGGCTTCATCCGCGAGTCCACGCACAATCACCTTAATGCCCAATTCCAGTCCAGCCTGGTGAGCACCTTTTTCTACCTTACCCCAAAAACCGGCGCCACCGCCTGCGGTGACCACTCCTATGCAATTACCCAGGCTTGTGGCATTCAACCCCAGTAATAATATAAGCCCAAAAAGGCACCGATAGCTCAAGTTGATTTGCACAGTACACCTGTTGTGAATCTTTGCCGTGAATTGCGTTAAGTATAGTGCCTGTAAAGATTATTGATGATGCTTGGCTAAATTGGCTGTTTGCAACAATGAGTCCCATAAAAACAGCCACAAGCGAGTATCTATTAATAATGCAGCGGGTCTACAATGACGGCTTTATATTTACGGGAATGAAGTCAGTATGCTGAATTGGTTGTGGCAATTTGTTAAACCCTATCGTTTACGTTTATCTATTGCCTTGTTGGCACTGGTTATTACCGCTGGTTTAACCTTGTCCATGGGGCAGGGAATACGCTTGATGGTGGATCAGGGCTTTTCTGCTCAATCTGAAGAAGGCCTGGCCAATGCACTTTCTTTATTTGGTGTGATCATTCTTTTTACTTCTATCGGTGCTTATTTTCGCTTTTACATGGTCTCCTGGATTGGAGAGCGGGTAGTGGCGGATATTCGCATCAAGCTGTATCGACATTTAGTCAGTTTAACGCCCAGTTTTTTTGAGGATAACCTGGCCGGAGAAATTCAAAGTCGCGTGACCACAGACACTACCCTTTTACAGACGGTAATTGGTTCTTCCTTTTCGTTTGCACTGCGTAATAGTCTGACCTTTGTAGGCGGCTTATCCTTAATGTTCATAAGCAATGTAAAGCTCACCTTGATTGTCTTGATTGTGGTGCCGGTGATTGTATTTCCGCTTATCTACTTTGGGCGCAAGGTAAAAAAATTGTCTCGTGAATCCCAAGACAAAATTGCCACCGTGGGCGCTTGGGCAGGAGAGAGTTTACTGCATATTAAAGTGGTGCAAGCCTTTACCCGTGAAGATACCGTGAATGATCAGTTTGCTCAGGCCGCAGAGGGGGCCTTTGATGTAGCTCTTAAGCGTATTAGTCAGCGTGCCATGCTCATTGCTTTGGTTATGTTACTGGTGATGGGTGCAGTAGCGGGCATGTTGTACGTGGGCGGAACCGATGTATTGGCCGGTAAACTTTCGGCAGGTGAACTATCGGCCTTTGTGTTTTATGCCATCATGGTGGCGGGATCGTTAGCGGCGGTCACCGAGGTTTATGGTGAAGTGCAAAGAGCCGCGGGTGCGGCCGAACGCATTCGTGAATTGTTATCGACCGAGGCTGAGATTAGTTCGCCTACAGATAGCATTGAGTTACCTGAATCGTTACCCCAAGAGCCATCGAAACCGCTATTGAGTTTTAACCAAGTCTCTTATACCTATCCTTCAAGACCCGCTTATAAGGCCATTGATGGGCTCACTCTGGATATCAAAGCCGGGGAACATATTGCTTTGGTGGGGCCTTCTGGCGCCGGTAAATCTACCTTGTTTGATTTGTTATTACGTTTTCGAGATCCGCAGCAGGGATCGGTAAAGTTAAACGGCCAGGATTTATGTCGTTTAGATTTACAAGAATTACGTGCCCAATATGCGTTGGTGCCGCAACAGCCGGTATTGTTTAGCAGCAGTGTGCTAGACAATCTAAGATACGGGCGACCAAATGCCACCGACGAAGAAGTCAGGGCCGCAGCCAAAGCTGCCCACGCCGATGAGTTTATAGAGCAACTGCCGCTTGGTTATGATTCATTTTTAGGGGAGCAAGGGGTTAAATTATCGGGTGGTCAAAAGCAGCGCTTAGCCATTGCCCGAGCTATTTTACGTGATCCCAAAATATTATTATTAGATGAAGCCACTAGCGCCCTGGATGCCCAGAGTGAATATCATGTGCAGCAAGCGTTAAATGAACTCATGAAAGGGCGCACCACTATTATCATTGCTCACCGTTTGGCCACGGTCGCCCATGTAGATCGAATTGCCGTGTTTGAGCAGGGTAAGCTAGCGGACATTGGTAGTCATCAGCAACTACTGGAAAGCTCAAGCTTGTATAAGCGCTTGGCGCAATTGCAATTTAACTTGGCGGTGTAACAAACAAAATAGATGAGCTAAATTGGGTGTGGGCTGATGAAGCATTATTGACTGCTAGAATTAGTCTGCGCTTTCCAAGGCTTCTACCTGGCTTTGCACTTCTTGTACTAATTCCTTTACATTATAAGGCTTAAATAATACTTTTTTTGCCCCCAGGGCCAGCGCTTTGTCGGCGGTGTCGGCTTCCACTTGTGCGGTTAACACTATGGTTCTGGGCCGAGTTTTATGGATTTCATTTATTTCTTTTAATATGTCAAAGCCGCTCAACATGGGCATACGCAAGTCTAGAATTAAAATATCATAATTTTTATTTTGATAAGATTGTTGCGCTTTTATGGGATCATCAAATAAATCCACATTGGAAAAACTCGCCTGGCCTAGGGTGGCTTTCACCAATGCAAGGCTGGCTGGGTCGTCATCAATGACCAAAAAACTGAGATCATCTGCTTTCATGGCTGCCATCCGTGATCCTGTTTCTAATAACCAGTATAGGCATTATAAATTCACTTTTGGAAAAGAAAGCGTAAAT
>ERZ1027231.441-NODE-441-length-11251-cov-223.949804_pt1 | contig 11251 bp, 8 predicted proteins | sample MGYA00520866_ERZ1027231 | MGnify/ENA primary metagenome ERZ1027231 (study PRJEB33311, sample SAMEA4378411) | marine metagenome | biome: Marine biome; feature: Fjord; material: Water | collected 2014-07-20T08:00:00Z/2014-07-... | depth 75 m ...
TGATCACTCAACTGGCCCTTTTAAAAACCGTCAACGTATTTCAGGACGGGACAAAAGGGTATTAAACAATCACTTAATAAATCGTCCAGCTAATCCGACCATTCTTTGGACAAACCAGCCAAATACATTTGGCATATGTCGGGCCTGCATATACGCAATTTTCCCAAGTATTCCAGGTATAATAATAAATTGGTTTTTATTAACCCCTTTAATGGTCGCCTTAGTAACAGCGGCTGGACTTAATAAACCACCAATATTTTTTACAAAGCGCGTTTCAGGTAAAATATGACTGGCTTCATTCGCCACCATAGGGGTATCAACTTCTGGCGGACACAATACTGACACACCTACTCCCGTTGAATACAGCTCTTGACGTAATGCACCAGCCATTCCCATTATCGCAAATTTAGACCCGCTATAAGCGCTGTAACCAAAAGTAGTGATTAGCCCGCCTAAAGAGCTGACAAAACACACCTGCCCTTTTCCTTGTTTAATCATATCCGGTAAGAATGCTTTAGCAACGGCTCGGCTGCCCATTACATTGGTTTGCATAATATTGTTAAATTCGTCATCGCTTTGATCCATAAAACGTATGCTTTGTACAATGCCTGCGCTTAAAATCAATAAATCCAATGTACCAACTTCTTGCTTTATATCGTTAACGGCTTGAGTAAGCGATTGACTACTACTCACATCAACACTGAATGCCAGTATTTTTTGTTCTTCGGACAGTTTAACCTTTAAGCAATCTTTAACCGCATCATCTAACCGTGCTTGATTTCGGGCAAGTATAACGACGTTAGCACCCTGCTTTGCATAGGCCTTGGCTAAGTCTAAGCCAATACCACTGGAACCACCGGTTACTAATACGTTTTTAAATTTCATTATCTACTGCTCAATTTTTATATTTATCTAAATTATAAGCCCCATCTGGGAACTTATTAATTCTGTTGTTTATCCACTTATTTGATCACTATCATAACGTGGATAAAGCTATAAAGGCTTGTTTAATTAAGACATTTAATCAGTCAAATTAAGCCGCATAATCATTAAAATATATGCGACTAATTTAGATGCTATTTTGCAGCTAAGAAAGTACCAAAACCCATTTCATTGCCTAGCTCAGGCACAAGCTGCTCGTTATCAACCGCCAGCTTTCCGTTAATCATGACATGCTTAACCAAGCCAGGATTACGATTCACCAAACGCTGCAGGCCAAAGTTTTCCATTTCACCCCAATGTACATCCTCAAGGTTTTGATCAAAGCCCTTAGGGTCTATAACCACGACATCTGCTCGATCCCCCACTTGTATGCGACCCGCATCTACGCCAAACCAATCGGCTTGATCGCCAGTCATACGCCATACGGCTTTTTCTATGGTCATCATGGGTTGGTTTTCTTCGATGCTTTCATTCACTAGCTTTAGCATTCTTAAGGGCAGATTATAAAAGGCCATATTACGAATGTGTGCACCAGCATCACTGAAGGTTATTAAAGACTTTTTATCTTTCACCATGCCTTTAAGCACTTCTTTTCTGTGATTGCCTACCGTGGTGTACCAACGTAATTTTTTACCGTGCTCTACTACTAGGTCTAAAAATAAATCCACCACATGAACGTTACGATCAGTGGCAACATCTGCAAAATTCTTCCCTATGATCTCTTTATCTGGGCAATCCAAAATTATTGCATCACCAAAATCACGCTGCCAAACCCGCGGGCTTAATTTTTCACCGTAAAATTTTCTAAAATCACGGCGATATTTTTCATCTTGTAAAAGATTGTTTCGCTCAACGGCGTCTTTAAGATCAAGTGCTAATTCACCCGCACCAAACTCTTCAAAAAATACAACGTCAATGCCATCGGCATACACTGTAAAAGGCGTTGGTAATACCTGCCATCTAAAATCACCATTAAAAAAGTTGGTCACTCGAGCAGCAATGTTCGTTATTTTACTTAACAATACGCTGCCTTTTAAATCCATACGGCTGATTAAAGTGGTTTTTAAACGCTTTTTAAATATTCCCATGCATTCGCGCATGTACTGATTAATTTGAAGAATCTCGGCCGCATTGGGCGCCCCCTGATGCACTCGATCGTATTGTCTGACTAATTTATTTAATCGAGACACTTCTTTCCATTTGGCGTAAGTACTGGGTAAGCTTTTTGACCATTCACGGTTACCGTCAACTTTATCCCACTTCAAACACATGGTAGACAAACCTAAAAAGCCTTCATCTAATGCCTCTTTTAAATCCCCTTCCATCTTTTGCATTTCAGCTTCAGTGGGCTCGATACTTAAATCCGTTGCACGGGTTAACCCCATACTGCCCACACGCATATCGCTGTGACCAAGAAAACTGATGACGTTTGGTCCCATTGGCTGCTGCTTGACAAACTTCACCCAATCTTTGGGAGTGTTCCATGTTTTATGCTTTTGTAAGATGGGCAGCACTTTTTCTCTAGGCACGGTTTCGACACGGGTAAAAATATCTGACGCGTCTTCTGTGTCACTGCAAATCATACTCAACGAGCAACTGCCCACTAATACAGTCGTTACACCATGACGCACCGATTCACTTAAACTAGGACTAACAATGAGTTCAGAGTCGTAATGGGTGTGGGTATCTAAGAAACCGGGCATCACCCACTGCCCTTGAGCATTGATGGTTTTATCGGAATCTTGCTCATTGATGTCTTCAGCAGTCACCAATGCAATCTTGTTGTCTTTAATGGCGATATTTTGCAGAGACGATGCCTCGCCTGTGCCATCAAAGTAACGGCCGCCCTTTATGATGATGTCGTATTTCATATCAACCTCTTTTATCTATTATTTTCGGTCAGTGACGTTAGATTATAGGGATAAAAATATTCATTCTTGTCATTAGGCGACACATACAACAAGATAGTGACCCCTTTACGACAACTTTGATGGTAAGACGTGAAACAGGATTATTTGATTCGCAGCGGTGCCTTAGACGGCTTCGAGCAATTGGTAAAAGACCTTAACGGTGACCCTGAAACCCTGTTAGATAAGTGCGGTTTGTCCAGCCAAGATCTTAAAGCACCCGATACCATGATCCCCTTCAATATCATGGTGGAATTACTCGAACTCAGTGCCAGCCAATTGGATAAGCCCGACTTTGGTTTAACATTGGGAATACAGCAAGACGTGGATGCCTTAGGAAATCTTGGCTTGCTCATGCTGCACTGTACAAACGTCAGAGAAGCGCTTACCAGCACTCAGCGCTACATTGCCGCACACAGCCAAGCAGAGTACTGGCGTTTAATTGAATTAGGTGATCTGGCTTACCTAGAACGCTTTAGTGTTTCGCAAGAGGTGAGTCACGCAAGACAATTTAAAGAGCTGTCATTTGGGGTCTGCTTGAAGCTGATGAAAACCATCATTAAGGGGTCGGTCGTCATGGAACGACTGGAGTTCGCCCACGCACCTATCTCAGATATTGCCGTTTACAAACGTCTATTTGGCTGTGATGTTTTATTTAATCAAGAGCATGATCGTCTTGTGGTAAAACGCCATTACTTAGATTACGAAATAGAAACCCTAAGCACAGATAACAAACAACGGCTTGAACAAGGGCTTTTAACCACATTATCGCAATACGGTGATGATATTGAGCGGCAAATCACAGCGATAATATTGCAATCTTTAGGGGGGCAAACACTGAATTTAGAGTCCGTTGCCAAGCTATTGAATATGAACAAGCGAACGTTGCAACGGCGTTTAAAGGTCAATCAATTAAGCTTTAAATCCATATTGAGCAATGTACGGCTTAAAACCGCTTGCTGGCACTTAGAAGCAAGCTCTATGGATATCACTCTATTGTCAGAGATATTGGGCTACAGCGACATCAGTGCGTTCTCAAAAGCCTTTAAGCAAGAGACTGGGGTGGCTCCTTTGAAGTGGCGCCAGTTAAAGCAATCAAACATCTAGTCGGATTCATGAAGTCTTGATAAGGGGCTATTCAATTAATAGCCCCTTGTCCTAGTCTACTGCGACCACAGCTTTCTAACCCAGCCCCTATCTTTGAAATCCAGCTGAATAGCCAGGATCTGGCTCATTTCATGTGAAATGTGACCTATATCAAGATGACTACCTAAAAAGAATTGCCAATCATTCTCATTTGCACTAATATTTGGTTATTGATTTAGAACTGAGTAATTCACATGTACATCTGTCTTTGCAAAGGCATTACCGATAGCCAGATCCAAAGCGCGATCAACAAAGGGGCTGATTATAAAACCCTTCGTGATGAGCTTGGTGTTGCGACAGATTGTGGCCAATGCGGTAACTCATGCAAAGACATGGTGAAATCCAATCAAGGTGTTCAATTTTACAGTGCATCTCGCTCATAAAGCGCCAGTTCAAAGCCTCAAGTACAAAACAACGCACATTTCTACCCCCTGATCTAACCCTTATTATTAAGCGCCTAACTTCCTTAGGCCAATATCCGATTCGCTTTTAATACTTAAATCTCTTATTCTGCCATTGCTTTAAACAGCACCCGTTTTAATCATCTAATTTACTACCCATCGATCATTACCATCATCAAACAGAGTTCAATTATTTTTCATGGCTAAGTCCATTTATAAAACGTATGACGAATATGGCACCATTGATGTTTTAGATGATGGTAACAAACGCTATTTAACGTTTGGAAATCAAGATGAACAAAGCTTACAAATAAAAGCCACGCCTCATATCCCTCAACATGAATATGGTCGCGCGATCATGCTCAGTCTGCTTTTTTGTGACCCTAAGTCGGTCTGTGTAATGGGCCTAGGCGGCGGCACTCTCACTCAAGCTTATATACATGCTTTACCAAACGCCGACATTCATACGGTAGAACTAAGGCAATCTGTGATTAAAGTGGCGAAACGCTTTTTTCAAATAGACAAACAAGCACAACTGAATATTCACCATGCGAATGCCAATGATTTTATTAAAAGTACACCGTTAAAATTTGATTTACTGGTGGCGGATATTTATAACCACGATGGTGTTGATGACGGGCAGTTGCAAGCAGAGTTCATTGAGCATTCAGCCAATACCTTAAGTGATACTGGGTGGTTAGTTTTAAACTATTGGTTGGACCATGAATTAAGCGAAGCGCTTTTAGAACAGTTACATCAAACATTTGAATGTATATTTGTGTGTAACAGCGGAGGTGGCAATACGATTATGTATGCGGGTAAAACGTATCCACCAGCGGATTATCTAGAAAAAGATAAGGTTAAACCATTAGCGAAAACCCTAGGATTTTCGCTAAACTATTATTTAAAACGTTTACGCGCGTTCACGGCGTGAGCGAATCAAAACCAGCAGACCAGCCAACAGAATCAACTGCCAAGCAAGAGAACCGCTAGAGCCTTTACGTTGTAAAACAGTGCCACTATCGTTTCCAGGGTTAACATCGACAACACTTCGGCTAACCGGCTCATTCGTACTGTCCACATAACTAATTACATCACACACATCGGCACTGGTTTCACCTGAAACCAAGTCGTCTTCATCTCCCAATGTATCGGTATTATTAAAGCCTACTGTTGAACACGTAGCTTCTGTATTAGGGTCGGTACATATTCTAAGATTATCTAAATAGGCCGCATCATCACCGCTACTATTTTGATCATCTTTTGCAAAAATAAACATAACGTGATTCACGTCTTCTGTTAATGCAAAACTATAACTGTTCCAAGTATTAGAGCTGCCAGCACTAGAAAGCGCAGTTGTATTTTGAAATTCTTGATTTGAAAAAGTCAGTAATCGATCCACACTGTCAGATGATACAAAACTGCTGACTCTTGCATCAAATTTTAAGTAATGAGGTTCTTGTGCACCAGAACCATTCAAATAGGCTAGCAATACTGACCGCTCTTCATGAGCAATGTCTGCAGAAGACAATACACTGCCGTTTTCCTGCCCCGCTTCATTTTGAGAAAACCATGCTTTACCGTGCTCAGTATTCTCCCCTGTTCCGCTGTAAAACGTCCAATCGGTATCAAGCGCTGATGCATCAATGGTGTTAAGCACTTTCGAATTTAAGCTGAATTTTACCGGGTCAAAACTTGAATTACTAAGTGTAATTTCTAGCTGAGTGTTTTGCTCTCCAGACAATGTCCCTAGGGCATTAACGGTAAAATCGCACTGACTAGACGCAGGTACTGTGTTTCCGATCACCCAGTTATTATCGTCAACTTCGAAACGAGCGGCTTGATTAAAGCTCTTACTAGAAATAGTTTGATCTGATGATGATAAGTTAACAATTTTATAGGGCTCAGCTTTCTTTCTATCTTTACCTACAAAACCAATTTTATTTGACCCAATAACCGTAACGCCGCCTCTGCGTTCAGTGATCCATTTTTGAAAGTAAGCCGCTTCTGCGTAAACACCAAAGCTACCTGATACACCGCAACCTTGCCCCCAACTCACCACACCTGCAAGCGCCCATTCACCATTGGCTTTCACCATTAACGGCCCACCGCTGTCACCTTGGCAACTGTCTTTGCCACCACTGGCTTCACCTGCACACATCGCAAGATCCCAGTATCCACTGAATGGCTGCCCATAAGTGTTCAAACAAACTGAATCAGTCTGAAAGCTAACATCCACTTCTAATAAGTTTACGGGCGAGCTATTAAAGTTACCGTCTTCTGTCAGCCCCCAACCAATCACCCTTAGCTGTTCATTCTGAGCTAGGTCAAGGCTTGAATCGTGGTCGATTAACGGAAGAGGCGTTTTAGCAGAAGCACTAGATAGCTTAATAATGGCAATATCATTGCTTAATGATTCAGAATCGTAATCAGGGTGGATTGCAAACCATTCTGCTGTAAGTGTCTCACCAGATGCCCCTGTATCAGAATTGGTTGTGCCAATGAACATTTTGAAACTGGTAAAGGTCTCATCTTCTAAGCAGTGTGCCGCTGTCAAAACCCAATCTTTGCCAATAAGAGTGCCTCCACAGAAGTGATAGCTTAATTCAGAAGGTGATGTTTGATAGATTTTTTGTAGGCTCACCATCCAAGGGTACGACTCAGTCGTCGGAGCGCCGCCAATCACTCGCGCAGAAACATCAGCAAAGTTGCCTTCATCATTAGCAACACTGGTTCCACCTACAATACTGCTGCTATCTGATGTACCGGTTAATACTGTATTTAATGACCCTAAGTCAGCAAAGAGGCTGCTGCTAAAAAGCACCACTACCAAGGTAAGCCAAAACCTTCTGATTGAACCCATCTACTGCGTTTCCTTTTGTGCTCTAAACTGGAGCAAATATCTATATATCAATAATCAACAGTATAAAGTAGCGCCTCATACTTTGTCGTTAGTTCGTTAGGCTGATTAATCAGACAAAAGTTCAATTTATGAACCAATGCTCAGGTTTGAAGCAAGCAGTTGCTTGTATTTATAGTTTTACTGAGGCTCATTGCTCGAGAGTGAAGGACTAAAAGTTAAATTGAAGAGCTTAAAGACAGGCTAGGCCGCAGCTGTAAAAGACCGACGGCGCACTAAATGAGTAAAGATTATCAATAAAAAGTAAAATAGCGTGCCAGCTCCTGCCGTTTTACCTACAGGTCTTTGGCCATCATTGAAGCTTGCATCCCCTGACGAGCGGCTTGCGTATTCAATAGGGTTTTCTTGATAATCGGCCATGGTACAGACAGAACGCCAGTCATCGGTGTTATTTGGGTCATCGATAACAGATAGGTCTTCGCTATTAGAATAAGCAGGTGCTGTGGAACATGTCGCTTCAACAGCAGGGTCTAAGCACACCCTAAAATTATCAAGGTAGGCCGCGTCACTGCCGCTGCTTAAACTGCTGTCTTTATAATAAAGGTGCATTACATGATTAATGCCTTTAGGCAGTTCAACACTGTAGCTTTTCCAGCTGTTGCTCGTGCCCGCATATAATAAGCTATCGGGATTCACCCTTTCTTCATTGATGTACAAGTACAAACCATCAACAGAGTAAGATGTCACACTGCTATCCACTTTTGCATCGAATTTTAGATAATGCGGCTCTTCATTGTTTGAACCATTGATATAAGAAAGTAACACCGATCGCTGACCGTCGTTTATCTGGCCTGATTTCAAAAAGGAAGAACTGCGCGCACCCACACTTCTTTCCGCTGTTGCCTGACTCCATGCCTGTGCATGCTCGGTGAAACCAAAGGTTCCGCTATAGAATTCCCAGTCCACATCAAGTGGGCTGGCATCTATTTCATTTAGTATCTTGCTGTTTACAGCTTGATGGACAATGTCACCACCCACATCAATTTGAATATCGCCATTAAATTCTCCCACTGCACGGCCTCTGGCATTCACTACAAACGTACATTCATAGCCACCAGGTATCTGATCCCCTAACAACCAGTTAGATTCATCTATTTCAAAGATATCTAAAGAAGATTGATCAATGGATTTTTTGTTTACCACAGCATTGTGCTTTCCAAGATTCATAATGGTATAGGTCTGAGCCTTGCTGCGACCCTCGCCTAAAAAACCAATTTTTTCAGGCCCTAACACGGTCACACCTGCACGTCGCTGCGCGATCCACCCCTCAAAAGCAGCCACTTCGGTGTAAGCACCAAAATGCCCTGCTTGCGCACAACCACTTCCCCAGCTGACTAAACCCGCAAGCGCCCATTCTTCACCCGCTTTAACCATAACTGGCCCACCACTGTCTCCTTGGCAAGCGTCTTTTCCACCCGAAACTTCACCCGCACAAAAACTGTTATCCCAATAGTCACTTATGCCTAAATTCCCATAAGTTGAACGGCAAACACTGTCTGACTGAAAGCTCACATCCACTTGTTGAAGATCATAAGAGAAACTGGAACTCACCCCCTCTTTTGTTAATCCCCAACCAATCACTCGCATTTGTTCATTTTGGGTTAAGCCATTACGGGCAGCTTGATCGATTATTTTGATGGGTGTTTTTGCAGAGCTGCGATTAAGTTTGATGATGGCGATGTCACTATAAAAGCGATTCGATTGATAATCGTGATGGGTTTGAATCCAACTGGCCTGTCTAAATTCAGCCCCATTAAGAGAACCTAAGTTTTCCGCGCCAATCATTAACGTTAATTGCTCAGCCGATACATCTTCTAGACAATGGGCCGCGGTTAATACCCAGTTATTCCCAATCAAAACACCACCACAAAAGTGACTGCCTTTTTGTATGGATACCATCCATGGATAAGCCTGATCAGAGTCTTGACCGCCAACAATACGGGCAGAAACTCCAGCATCAAATCCAAAAGGATTTTGCATAACCTGCTCATGTGACATGCTTTCAAAAATCACTTCTTCTGAAGCCAATGAAAAACATGAAACAAAATATAGAGGTAATAAAAACACAACAGCTAAATACGTTTTCATTATATAAAAAGAGCCTTCCTATCTTCTTTCTAATTAAAACTAAGTATAGGCAGGCAAAATTAACTTGGCTGAAGTTAACTATTCGCTTTTGTCATAACAAATTGCCGCTTATGGCCAGAAAGTACTGAAAGGACTGCTATGCTAAAAATAGGTATATATTTAGGTGTTATATATTTTGAACTCAATACATTTACGATTCATTGTCATCGCCATCGCTTTGGGCTTGTCAGCCTGTGGAAGTGAAGACTCGGCTGCCCCCGCAACTGGCGCAAGTGCCATAACGTTTAATGGGCTGTGGACGGGTATTACCGAAGAAAACATCACCGCGATTATAGAAGTGCCTACTTTTTTATTATTCGATCAAGACACTGTGTACATATTACGAGAAGATGAAGCCCAAATAGGCACATACGAGGTTGCCGAAAACGGCCTTATTGACCTGGATACAGATGTGTATTCGTATGCCAACCCAGATACCGATAATAACTTTTTTATCGGAGTGGATAGCACACAAAACTTAACGTTATCTGCACTGATCGTAACGGAAGAAGATATGGTCATTAACTACAATACCGCCACCCGAGCTGGGCGCAGTACATTGGCGCTGGATACAGGGCAAACCGCTTCGATTACAACAAGCACTGTCGCAGGGGCTTGGAAAACAACCAACTCTACCATGCAGATCAGCAGTGCTGGCATATTCAGTGGATGGGATGCGAATACAAGCTGTCAATGGGAAGGCCGATTATCCAGTCTAAACAGCACCCTGTTACGATTGAACATAGAACGTGAAAACTGCACCGAGTTTAATATTAATGGCACTCAGAATGCGGAAGGCATTGCATTTATTGATGGCGATTCTATTCTGCATTTCCTTGCATTAGATAATAATGACTTTCTATGGATGCAATTTACCGAAGAAGGCACCACCGCAGCCGCAGCGCCATAAATTAAAGCCGGCATCATGATAGAAATAAATAGAGAAGCACCACTGGCTTTCGCTAATTATTGTATACGGGGGAAATTAACCTGTTCACTTTCTGGTGCCCAAGCTGGGTATTTTTTCATTATGGAATCAAACAAATCCCCATTCAGAAACTCTTGTAACCAAGTATTTAACTTTTGATACGCTTCTTGTTTTTCAAACCATGCTTTGTCCACATGAGCAAACTGCCTCACGAATGGAAAGACCGCCAAATCGGCTAACGATATTTGCGCACCTAACAAAAACGGCTGCTGCTTTAATCTGTTCTCTAATGCAGATAAAAACACATCCGCTTTCAGTCGGTAATAATCTTCATCATGCTCAAAGCGATCTGAATACTTATATCGATCCAGAGCCCATTTAAAGTCTCCGTCATTTTCACTGATCAATTCATCAATTTCAGATCTGCTTTCTACCGCATAATATTGAGACTCTAAAACAGGGTTTTGCTTGAAAGCCCAGCGCATAATATCAATGCTTTCATCGATCACTGTAAAGCCATTAGGAACCGTTTCATCCAACAACTGCAACACAGGCACCGTGGCTTTTGGACTGATATCTAACATGGCTTGTGGTTTATTCTTAAGCACCACCTCTCTTAATTCCAGAGTTGCCGGTTTTAGGCAAAGCTGAATCGCCAAACGGGCACGCATGGCATAAGGGCAACGACGAAATGAATATAAAATATTGGGCATAACAATGACTGATAAGTAAAAACCCAGCTATTTTAACAGCTTATGGAATAATGGGTTAATCGGGCAGAGGCTGCCCTCGTACGAGTTCACCCCGTGAGCGATTGTTTCAACAACTGGGCATTATTTATCGGGCAGAAACTGCCCTCGTACGAGCTCACCCCGTGAGC